>Ga0210401_10001819_pt1 | contig 24200 bp, 22 predicted proteins | sample IncBWH32MmetaG_FD_150866 | JGI IMG/M metagenome (GOLD analysis project Ga0210401, IMG submission 150866) | Forest soil microbial communities from Barre Woods Harvard Forest LTER site, Petersham, Massachusetts, United States - Inc-BW-H-32-M | ecosystem: Environmental > Terrestrial > Soil >... | reverse complement strand
TGGAACTGGAAGTCATTTCGCGATTTGCCGGCCGAGCGGTTCACGACTGATATACACTGCGTCACGCGATGGTCAAAGCTCGGCACTTCTTGGGAAGGCGTCTCGCTTGACACCATCCTGGCAGACATAGAAAGCGATGCTCGCTACTCCATGGTTCATTCGTACGGCGGGTACACTACCAACGTGCCTCTGGAGGATCTCAAGAACCACCAGGCGTGGGTGGCGTTTCGATTTGAAGGCCAAGATCTTGCACTTGAGCACGGCGGACCCGCGCGCCTGCTGGTTCCACATCTTTATTTCTGGAAAAGCGCCAAGTGGACGCGAGGCATGACACTGATGCGCCAGGATAAGCCCGGCTTCTGGGAAGCCAACGGCTATCACATTTACGGGGATCCATGGCGAGAACAGCGATACTCGGGCGAGTGATGTGGCGCGTCGGAACGGTCCTTGCTCTTCATGAGGAAACGACATCAGCGCGGACGGTCACCCTCGAAGTCCTAGATTGGCCAGGCCATGTCGCGGGTCAACATGTTGATCTCCGGCTGACAGCTCCGGATGGATACTCGGCCGCGAGATCCTATTCGATTGCCTCCGCACCGAACCCTGAAAAGCGATTAGAGATCACGGTCGAACGCCTTCCTAACGGCGAGGTTTCGCCATACCTGACGCAACAACTGATTGTCGGTGATCAACTTGAATTGCGCGGTCCGATAGGCGGTTGGTTTGTGTGGCGCCCTGAGCAGGCAGAGCCGATACAGCTCATCGCCGGCGGTTCCGGCATTGTCCCTCTCATGGCAATGATTCGTTCACGTGCTTCGAGCCCCAGTGCCGCGCCGTTTCGATTGCTATACTCTGTGCGCGAGTCTGCTTCGGTCTTTTATCGCGATGAACTGCGAGCGCTAGCGGACCGTGGCATTGTTGACATCACGTACGCCTATACACGAGTTGTTCCCTTGGCTTGGCCCGTGCCCCCTGCACGGATCAATGCCGATCTCGTTGCGAACACGACCTGGCCCTCAACCCTATCTCCGACATGCTACATTTGCGGTCCCGCGTCATTCGTGGAAAATGCTTCCGGGCTTCTCATCGGCTCTGGCTATAGCGCGCAGCGAATCAGGACAGAGCGCTTTGGGGCGACCGGAGATCAGCGATGACGTCGGCCGCAGGCTGTGCGGGCCCGCGAATGTGCCGGCGGCTCGGTTGCTCCTCCCAGGCCCAGGCGTTTGGAGCGTGCAGATGCTCAATCAGTTTGAGCGCTCGACAGGTGGCCGTCCGCGGCGTGATCGGACCGCGGTCGCTTCGTCAGACGACCGTCAGTCTTGTTCGAGGTACTCAACCGATACGTCGTCTTCAGGAAATTGCCGAGCCTGGACCTCGGCGACGTCAGCTTCGGGCGCATTTTCAATGGCATCCATCATGTTTGCTTCCAAGAATTGCCCTTCCTGAAATCGATCGGTGGATGGAGCGTCGCGAACGATCGAAGGTTAACAGGCGATGCATGCAATCCGAAAAGGGCAGGTCCTCTGGGGAGCCAAAGGAGACGTTCTCCCCAGCGGGAATTCACCCATACAATCTTGGCATCGCTGCGGAGCTCTCACCGGCACGCACTGGCAGTGCGACTTCCGTTCCCGCTATTTGCAACAGCACCCACTCTACGACCTCATGGGCGGCGGAGTTGCAATTCACCTGCTCGCTCCGCCTTCGATTATAATCTGGTCATGCTGCGAGGGCTCTTGTGGCTATCTGTCGCAGTTCTCGTTGCGTTTGCCCCCGGCACTGCGGCGAAAGCTCAGAGCGCTGCCTCATCTACGGCCCCCGCCAACATGGTTGAGGTCCAGGTTCATCGGCGGACTGTCAACGTCCCTGTTGCTGAGGGGACTGACATTCGGTTCAGGCGACTTTCTACCGGGGCGGGGCTGTCACAGACCCGGGTCGAGCAGATTGCACAAGACGATCAAGGGTTCATGTGGTTCGGTACGCAGTTTGGCTTGAATCGATACGATGGCTATGACTTCAAGGTATTTGCGCCTAACCCGAAAAACGCGGACACTATTAGTTGCGGAAATATTAGTGCTGTCTTCAAAGACCGTTCCAACATGCTCTGGGTCGGATGTGGTCGGTTCCTTGAGCGATTCGATCCAACGACCGAACGCTTCAGTCATTATCGCCTGAAGAGCAGCGATTCGGACAGTGTTCCTGCCCATGTCCATAACATCATCCAGGACCGGTCCGGGACTTTGTGGCTGGGAACTGGCAGCGGTTTGTACGGAGTTGATTCGACTACGGGGCGTATCATTCACCATTACACACATGATCCGCGGGATACTTCAAGCCTGAATCAAAATAATGTCAAGCCAGTAACAGTCGATGGAAGTGGCAGATTGTTGGTTGCCGACGGCAATGATCTCGAGCAGTTGGATCAGAATACGGGCAAAGTGACTTGGCGGCTTCCTCTGCCAGGCATGGCGGACATTTTCAGTAGCGATCCCGCGGGATCCGCTAGGATGCCCGCCGTTTCTCATCCTCGCACGTTACTTTGGATTGATTACACCAAGAACTCGAAGGATGGCGAGTTCGCCCTTCTTAATCCCGACGCCGGCGAGCTTACATACTACTCGTTTTATGACCAGAACTCCGGCAAAACGCTGCAGTTAAGCGTGAGCGGGATGCTGGAAGACGGCAGTGGGTCCCTTTGGCTCGGCGCCAGCGTAGGTCTGATTAAGTTCGAACCAGAGGCTGGAAGGGCTATCCGTTACCACCATCACCCTGATGATCCCGAAAGTCTGGATGATGACCGCGTCATTGCAATGGAACAAGATCGGCAGGGTAACATTTGGGTTGGTCTTCATGCTCGCGAGCCAAATGTTTTCGCTACACGGAAGCCATCGTTCACTACAATTCTCCGCGAACGCCTCGTTCGTAATCCCCAGGGAGAGTACATGGTGAGTGCGATCTATGAAGATCGCGATACGCTTTGGGTGGGCGCCTCAGGAGATCTTATCCGCACTGACCGGAAAACCGGGAAGTCTACCTCTTATCCGCTGAACGACGATGTCATTTCAATCACTGGGGACTCGGCCGGCGTTATCTGGGTCGGCACGGGCTACAAGGGACTCTACCGGCTCGACCCCCGGACTAGCCACTTCACCAACTTCCCCCTGAATCCATCGTCGTCCTATTCCTATCAGAATGGGATCATACGGATATTCATTGATCGTCCAGGTACAATGTGGCTAGCCACAAGGCGCGGTCTGCAGCGTTTCGACGCCGCAACCGGGCGGTTTACGGAGTACAAGCGTAGTCAAACTGACGAATATTACGACATTACTGAAGACCCGAATGGCCGGTTGTGGCTCGGCGGCAATGGAGGTCTACAGTGTTACGATCCAGCTACTGGACAGTTTACCGTTTACGAACATCAGGTGGACAATCCCGGATCTTTAAGCGACAACACAGTATCGTCGGTGCTGGTCGATCATTCCGGCGACATATGGGCTGCCACCTACAATGGGCTGGCGAGACTGGATCAGAAGAGTGCTACATTCACGAATTACTACGCCAATGACGGGCTGCCCAGCAGCCGAGTTAGTTGCGTCCTCGAAGACGGGCATGATGCTCTCTGGTTGAGTACGAACCGCGGCGTGTCAAGATTCGATCTGCTGGCCAGGACATTCGCGAACTATTCTATCGCGGATGGCCTTCCCGGAATGGACTTAACTGGTTGGGTTACGTGTTCCAAAAGCACAAGTGGAGAGATGTTTTTCGGGGGCTTCAGTGGAGCGACCGCGTTCTTCCCCGACAAGGTGGTTGACAGCGATTACGTTCCTCCGGTGGTTTTTACCGACTTCCTATTGTCTGGTCATTCCGTGAATATAGGGGGCAGCGCGCCACTGAAACGCTCCATCAACTACACGAGCAGAATTGCGCTTACGCACGAGCAAAATAATATTTCGTTGCAGTTTGCGGCCCTCAACTTTGCGAGCCCGTCGACCGTGCGATACCGGTACCGTCTGGATAGTCTCGATAGTGAATGGCACGACAGTAGCGCGGGTCAACGCTTTGTCACCTACCCAAAGCTCGCGCCCGGGAAATACACGTTTCGTGTAGAGGCCTCGACGGGACATGGCGTGTGGAACCTTCCAGGAGCCACATTACACATTGACATTGATCCGCCATGGTGGAACACGTGGCTGTTTCGGCTGGCAACTGTTGTCGCGTTCGGGTTTGGTGCGCTCTTTCTTTACCGACTGCGGATACATGAAATCACGCGGCGCCTGAATCTGCTTTTTGATGAGCGCACCGCGGAGCGGACGCGCATCGCTCGGGATCTCCACGACACCATGCTTCAGAGCTTTCAGGCTTCCCTGATCCAAATGCAAAGGGCTCGCAACCATTTTTCCCGGAGCACCGAAGAGGCGATCCGAACCCTCGATAACGCCATCGGTACCGCCGAGCAGGCCATTGTTGAGGGCCGGGATGCGATTCAGGATCTTCGGCCGACTGTCGATCCTCAGCCCGATTTGGAACATCTGTTGACCGTCGCCGGCCAGGAACTCGCAAAGGCGCAGGATGCTAATGAAACTCCGCCAACGTTTCGTGTGACGGTGGAAGGACCGCATCGGAGTTTGTCGCCCATCCTTCAAGACGAGGTCTACAGGATCGGGCGCGAGGTGCTGCGAAACGCCTTCCGGCACGCGCAAGCGGGCCACATTGAAGCTGAAATCCGGTACGATAATCGGAAACTTCGCTTGAGGATTCGCGATGATGGAAAAGGCATCGATCGGAATATTATGACGGAAGGCGCGAGGGCCGGGCACTGGGGCCTGCCAGGAGCCCGGGAGCGCGCGACACGGATCGGAGCGCGCTTGGATTTCTGGAGTGAAGCTGGGGCGGGTACGGAAGTTGAGTTGACGGTGCCTGCCTCAAGTGCGTATGCGAAACCTCAGGCCCAGCGGCGATTCGGGTTTTTCCGAAAGAACGACGTTCTGTGAGCAATTCCGGCCTGATTCGAATCCTTACCGCGGACGATCATGCGCTGCTGCGGAACGGCATCGCTGGGCTGGTCAATGATGAACCGGACATGAAGATGGTCGCGGAGGCCGCGACGGGAGTCGAGGCAATCAAGCAATTCAAGCAGTATCATCCGGACATTACATTGATGGACCTCCAAATGCCAGAGACGAGTGGCATCGAGGCCATTATCGAAATTCGCAGTGAGTTTCCGGAGGCTCGAATCATCGTCCTAACCACGTATACGGGTGATGTCCAAGTCACCCGGGCTCTGAAAGCTGGCGCGCGGGGCTACCTGCTAAAGGCTCGGGTCAATCGCGACTTGGTCGATGTCATCCGGGCGGTTCACTCGGGACAGAAGCGAATTCCACCGGAGATAGCGGCGGAACTGGCCGAGCATGCCGGGGAGGGAGATCTGAGCGCGCGGGAACTTGAGGTTCTGGGACTCATCGCACGCGGAAACGCCAATAAGGAAATCGCTGCCCGGTTGAGCATAACCGAAGAGACCGTGAAAAGCCACATCAGGAGAATCCTGGACAAGCTCAGAGCAAACGACCGGACGCATGCGGTCACCACCGCGCTGAAGCGCGGGATCATCGACTTCTAATATCCCTCAAAAGGCTAATCGCGAAATCCCCCTGTTGAACGTTTCGTTTCTGTTGCAGTTCTCTTAGGCTGGTTAGGGGAATACTGTGCAACGACTGTTTTCGACCTTCGCCGACGGCTGGCCAGGCGGAGGTCTTTTCGCACAACGGCTACTGTTAGGAGCTGCGCTGCTTTATTCTTGCTTCGCCTGCGTGAGTGCAACGCCGATTTGCGGGACTCTAGTGCCGCAAAGTATTGGAGCGCTTGCCGGAGTTTTACTGCTGGCAGGCTTGTGGACCCCGGTGGCCGGAGTTTTAGCGGCGATAGTAGAGGCGTGGATTGCGTTTTCGGTCCCGAACAGCGCCGCTTTTCCGGCCATCATCGGGGTCCTCGGCGCAACCCTGGCGATGATCGGCCCTGGCGCCTGGTCGTTAGATGCCTGGCTCTTCGGCAGAAAGCATATCGAGCCTCCGGAGCTTTAGACCTGTGCCTCAAAAGGCGCAATCCAAACTCGGTCCATCCAGGCAATCTTTAACACTCCAATTTCGGGTTTCGAGAAAACGCAACCGGGCGCACAATCAGGCTTAGAGTGAGGACGAAATGGAAAGAGCAGCCGTATTAGTATTGGATTCCGGTTCAGTTTCGAGTTTTCAGAGCGGCGAGCACGCCCATTTATCCTTTGGATCGCACGTAGACCTCGACGAGCAACTCGAAATCGTCACGCGGGAGGCATGTTGCGACAGCGTTGAAGGCATGGTAGGAACCAGCCTGGCGCTCCGCGAAGTGTTGGATCAAGTTCTGACTGTTGGCCCTACCGCCTGCACAGTTCTCATCCAAGGCGAAACGGGAACGGGTAAGGAGCTGGTCGCGCGGGCGATCCACATGCAAAGTGAACGACGGGCCCGACCATTTGTTAAGGTGAACTGTGCCGCTATCCCACTGGACCTGCTGGAAAGCGAACTCTTCGGCCATGAAAAAGGTGCTTTCACAGGTGCTGTAGTTCAGCGGATAGGACGATTCGAGGCGGCGGACGGAGGCACGTTGTTTCTGGATGAAATTGGAGACATGCCCCTCGGCCTACAGGCGAAACTGCTGCGCGTCCTGCAAGAACAGGAGTTCGAACGACTCGGCAGCAACCATACTCGTCGCGTGGATGTCCGCGTGGTAGCTGCCACGAATCAGGATCTAGCCGCGATGGTCGCTGTGAAAAAGTTCCGAATGGACTTGTATTACAGGCTTAATGTGTTTCCCATCGCCCTTCCACCACTACGCCTGCGTTTGGGCGACATTCCCGTGCTAGTAGCACATTTCGTTCGGACAATCGCGCCACGAATGTGCAAACAGATCTCGAAGATCCCCACTCAGGCGATGGAGACCCTAGTTCAGTACCCATGGCCTGGGAATATTCGGGAATTGCAGAATCTTATCGAACGTGCAGTGATTCTGACCCGCGGCGACGTACTTCAGGTCCCTGAGCTCCCATCGGTCACGCCGAATCAGACCGGGCCCATGACACTAGCCGAAGCGGAGCGGGATCACATCCTGAAGGTACTCGAAGGCAGTAATTGGGTTGTGGGCGGCAGGGCTGGCGCTGCTGCGCGTCTCGGCGTGAAACGTACGACGTTAATCGCCAAAATGAAAAAGCTTGGGGTTTCGCGTGTGTGCGACATGGCGCGGAGTCGATTTGCCGTGTGATGAGAGGGCTGCGTTTGGGTGTCAAGGGCGCTTTCACGTAGATTCGAGAAACTGTAGCCCGCACACCTAGGACACCGCTGACCAACCGGGTGTCCAATAGATGACGCGCTGTTAAAATGCCGCCCATGATAACTAGCCGCAGGCCGTTATAAACCGTTCTTTTCTTTTGGCTGCTTTCGTGCTTATGGAAGGCCTGTACACAACCCTCACAGGAGCGACTTATGAATTTCGTTAACAGAACCCTGATGAAACTCGGTATTCTCAGGGACGATATCGATTACCATTTTGTGCGCGCGTCGATGGTGATCATCTTTGCGTTTTTTGGTTATCAGAAATGGTTCAGCTATGAGGCACAAGCCCTGATTCCTTTCCTAACGCACGGGCCTTTGATCTTTTGGATGTACCCCCTCTTCGGAATTCGGGGAGCCGCATGGTTCTTGGGCGCTGCTGAGTGGATCTTTGGGCTGCTGTTGTTGTTGGGATTCTGGATTAAACAGCTCGGGATTTTAGGGGCCATCGGTTCATGTTTTTCCTTCATCGCGACCTTCACGATTCTTCCTTTCTTCCCCAATGGCTGGGAGCCGTCTGCCGGCGGTTTTCCCGCAATGACTGAAGACACCGCGTTCCTTATGAAGGATCTCGTGTTGCTGGCCGCATCCTTCTATTTGTTGAGGCAGGATTTGCTTAGAGTGGAATTTGCGCGCGAGTCGTATGCGAGCCTACAAGACATGGCATCGCTAAAGAAATAATATTGAAGCGGACCTGAAACGCCTGACTATAGCTTAGGAAAAAAAGAGCACTATTACGCCGCGGGCAGCGCATGCCGCATCCCAGCGCACCGAAACTTGTCGTTCCTTAATGCGCTGCGACCTCAGATCTTTCGGCCCAGCTGGCGGTTCGAGAGCCTCGTCAGCAAGGCAAAGAGATTGCTGGTGGGTCGAGGCGTGAACTCGAACGTCAGGAGATCGTCGCGGGAAATGCCAACCGAGATTAGAATGTCGCAGAGCCGCGATTGGCCCTTGCAATTTCACGCTCTGCGTTTTAACGGTGACCTGAAGCAGGATCGAGCATCCGCGATATGCGCAGCATGTCCAGGACTTATGGAATAAGGAACGTCAGATGAGGTGCAACTTGCAATTCGTTTCACACACAGAAGGTCTTCAGAACTCTAACCAACAACTCTAAGGAGATCAAGTTATGTCGCGTGTATCCGCACCAACAAAAGAACCAGTGCCAAGCAAAAAACATTTGCAAGACTCAACACAGTCGTCGACGACCGTAATCGAGCATGTCCTGTCGAGACTTAAGGACATCGGAATATCCAAAGTATTCGGCGTTGCCGGGGACTTCGCTTTCCCAATAGAGGATGCCATCGGGCGTGACCCGGGAATCGAGTGGGTAGGATGCTCCAACGAACTGAATGCAGCGTACGCAGCCGACGGGTACGGTCGAATTCACGGGATCGCCGCCCTGAACACGACTTATGGTGTCGGCGAGTTGAGTGCAATCTGCGGAATCGGCGGAGCCTATGCCGAGCACGTACCGGTCTTCCATCTGGTCGGGATGCCAAATCTGCCGACACAAACCGCGCGTGCCGTCGTGCACCACACGCTAGGAAACGGGGAATTCGATTTCTTTCGCAAAATGGCCGAACCAGTCGTTTGTGCCAGCGCGATAATGACACCACAAAACGTGGCTTACGAAACGGAACGGCTGATTGCGGAGGCATTTTATCATCGCAGACCCGTCTATATGGCGTTACCGACAGATGTCGCGAATCAGCCTATAGTGAGCAATTCGGCGCCGCTCGATCCACCGAAAAGCGATCCTGCATCGCTTGAAAGAACGGTGGCTGAAATCAGCGAAGCTCTCCGAGCAGCCAGGACCGCGTGCATTCTGCCAGGGTTCTTGGCGAATCGTGCGGGGTTGGAGGACGCCGTCCAGGCGTTCGTGGACGCTTCTGGGCTCCCCTTTGCCACCATGTTTGCGGACAAAACCACACTTGAAGAGCAACAGGCAGCATACATTGGCATGTACGACGGAAAGCTCATGAACGAAGCAGTTCGTGAGTTCGTTGAATCGTGCGACACGGTTGTTCTGATCGGGACCATTTTCTCCGACTTCAATACGGGCGCTTTTACGTTCCACCTTGACCCGGAAAAGACCATCGATATTCGTCACCACAGCACTCACGTGGGAACAAAGGTGTACCCGAACGTCGAAATGAAAGATGTCCTCGCCGAGCTCGCGCGGCGCGTCACCAAACGAAATCAAAAGCCACCGCTTCAAGCAGGGTCGTTGGGACCGGAAAAGGGCGCCGGCAGCGATCCGATTACCGCAGACGCGCTTTATCCTCGCTGGGCGCAATTCATTAAACCGGACGACATCGTTGTAACTGAGACCGGGACCTCTTCGATGGGAATGGCTTTTGCACGCCTGCCGAAGGGCGCGAAGTTTTACAACCAAAGTTTGTGGGGTGCGATTGGATGGGCGACACCCGCGGCGTTTGGGGCAGCAGTCGCGGCGCCTCACCGTCGCGTCGTCTTAATTACGGGTGAAGGCTCCCATCAAATCACGGCCCAGGAGATCGCTCAATTCGGCCGGCGCGGGCTGAAGCCCATCGTTTTCGTGCTCAACAATTCCGGCTATTTGATTGAGCGCCTGCTCTGCGAGAACCCCGACTTTTCCTACAACGATCTTGCTCAATGGCGGTACTCGGAGTTACCGAACGCGCTTGGATGCACTAACTGGTTTACAGCCCGCGTCACTACATGCGGAGAATTCGATCAGGCCCTAAAAACCGCGTCTCAGGGCGACCGAGCCGCGTACATCGAGGTTGTGACTGACAAATATGCCGCCTCGCCGTTGGCCATGAAGCTTCACGAAAGTGTGAAAACTCTCTACCAGAGGTAGCGGAAATGACGACCAGTATCAGTTATTCGCTGATCATTGGGCTTCCGGCACCGACGATTCGCAGAGGCGGCTCATGTATCTGAGCGCGACCTGCAGCAACGCGCGGCCGACCTGATCGCAGACCCGAAGGGAGGCGCCCTGGTCGTTCGCATTGGAGCCAATCAACGCTCTGGCTTTCGAACAGAACGGCATTTTCGAAATCCATACCGGAAATCAATGGCAAACGCTCATCCTTGCGGGCCGCTAAGGCAGTCGGCAAGCCGGTCAAGATGGTCTGCACCCGAGCCGGCGACATGCGCTTCGATTGCCGCGATCGCCCTCCGTTCAGGTCGTGCGCATGGCCTTCGGGGATGGCGGCAGGGTGACGGCAATGGATCATCACGCGGCAGCGGGCTGGCCGACCCCTGTTATGGCTCCGGCGTTCATGCCAAGGGATGCCCGCGGCGTTCCTTACGATCTGTTCGCTATTTACGGCGCCGACCACTGGTATACGGTGGGCGGTGCGCATCGGCAGGCCGCCGTGCTAGCCCGCGTCACCGAGAAGGCGGGATGGGCGCGCAATGCCGAAAGATGTCGGGCTCGGCATTGCTTCAACCTTCGGCCAAGAACGGACCATGCCCACTTGGATCGCCTGCGCTGCTCGGGTACGGGTTGATCGCACCACCGGCAATGCCACCGTGGAGAAGCTAACCCTTGTCATTGACGCTGGCACGATTATTCACCCGGACAGCGCCACGGTGCAGGTCGAGGGCGCCGCGTTGTGGGGATTGAGCATGGCTTTGTACGAGGGTTCGGAGTTCGTGAAAGGCCAGCCGAAGAATACGAATCTCGATACCTATACGTTGCTGCGAATGGGCGGCGTACCCGAAGTCGAGATCGAGTTTCTGCCAAGCACGGAAGCGCCGGTTGGCCTTGGAGAAGCGGCGACGATCGCGATAGCGCGCGCGATTGGGAACGCAATTTTTGCCGCCTCGGGTGCACGCCTTCGTCATCTGCCAATCCGGCCTGAAGCCGTGCGAGAAGCGCTAGCGCTTCGGAGTTGACGTGTGAGCAGTCTTGCCGCGTTGAAAAGATCCGCTCGCGCCTGAGGAGCAAGCCGCTCCCGGAGTTTTGGGAGCCGGTCAGTGGGAACCGGAAAGAGGACGAACGATGCCTTTTTGCCGATGGTCGGGCGGCAATCTGCTATCGCTCTGTTTGAAAGGCGCGATGAGTATACAATGCCAGCCTGAACGGCTGGCATTCTCTCGTTTCTACGTTTGCGAAGTCTCGCGGTTAGCGGTCTACCCTCAGTCCAATTAAAGCTTTAAGCAGGCCGAACAGAATGGCTGGTTGTCGCTAAGTGAAACGATGGAGCGGGAGAGGGGAGGTCAAACACCATTCTAAGCTTGATCGATACTGGAATCCCTGCTGGTCGAGGTTGTGCCTTTGGGCAACGCGCAGTCATGCTTGTGATTTTCCACCACCGAGGCGATGCGGCCTGCGTGTCGACCAGGAGGTCCAGCGCCCGAAATGTTGATGTCACTGCCGGGCAGTAGTCGTTCGGAGGCGAGCGACGAATCAATTACCCACCCAGGTGCCGACGCAGAGTTGCTCTTTTCCACTCTCTTTCCTCGCCGAGTCGAGCGAGGGTTCAGCACGTTTGTGGACCCATATCCTTCAAGGTATGCGATCGTGACGTCCAGCGGGGCACGCTGGACGTCAGTCCTTCATACCCACGCCGTATTAATAGGTTGAAAGTCAGTGTTCCGCCTCGTTACCTCGAAAACCCAAATCGAGTGACTGACAATTTTGAAAACTGGAGCGGGAGACGGGGTTCGAACCCGCGACGTCCAGCTTGGGAATTTGCCCAGCGATTGGAAATACAGAACTTATGCGTCCAAGGCGCTGAATCCCGACCATTTGGAACCATGGAAAATCAACTACTTGCGATTCGCGGGAGGCTTAACGCAGTAATCGCAGTAACGAGTTTCGGTGAAGGGCGACGCCCAGCGAATCAAGTTGGACGTCGGCCCCATCGGGATACGAAATTTATGGGATACGGGATACGCAGAAGGCGGGCGCAAAAACCCCGAGCATTACCTAGTGCAAAGACATCTCGCTCCAAATCTGTCTTTCCGCCACCCGAATCAAATCTGACGGACGCGATTCATTTTCGTGTCCCTGAAAATTGGCGCGGAAAAATAAAATCCAAACGTGTACGGAAATGGTTTACAGAATTCTTGGGGGGGCGACATGCACTTGCCCTAACTGATCCGGGGGCGGGCGGATTGGAAGTATCGGTTCGGATTTCGCGGCGCGAACTCAATGAAGCGGCGAAGAGGTTCGGGATATCAGGAGCTGTTCTATTGCGCCGTTTGATAGCAGCCCAGCTCGGGGTCCCGATTTCTGATTCCAGGGCAATGCCGCTAGCGCCAAGGGTTCCGGCAAATCCGGTAAGCGCGCCCGATCCATTGATCGCTTGGTTGAAAAAACTGATTGTTCCTGCACTCTTGCCAGCCGAGCAAAGGCCAATCTGCGTTCCTGAGGTTCCTAAGCCCGAGAGGCGGCTGAACATGATCACCCAGGTGCCAGGTGTCCGCAGCCTCCAAGAAATCGATAGGGCCAAGAGTCGGGGCGACGGAATCACATTTGAGGAGCTAATGCGATGGCGAGCGGTCTTCGATCGAAAGTAGGCTATAACACCGCCAAGCGGCGGGCTCTTGAAGCCTTGGCACAGTTTCCCGACCAGTGGTGGACCGTGGAAGATTGGGCCCGCGAAGCTGGTATCACTCCAACTCGCCGAATGTACACTTACGCACTCCGCCTGCTACCCTACGACCTCATCTTGCGCGGTCGCATTCGGGGCCGCTTAATGTATCGGATCACTCAAAATGGACTCAATCGACTGGCCTGGCTGAGGCGTTGTGAAGCTAAATTAGTAACTCTCGCTGGCTGAAAGTCACCCCCCGACCTTTTCTGATCCGTTCGGAAGCCGAGAGTCCGATTGTTGCACCCCAGAGCCGGAAGGAAATTCATCGCAAACCGACGCGGAGGGTGCCCGAAATGGTTCGAAGGTGCCGTAGTTGCTCCTCACAGGAGATACGACCAGATCAGACCGCTAATCCTAGTGAAGCCTCAGTAGCTTTGGTTCGAGGTCATTCTGGACGACACCGACATACGGTTGCCATCCTAAAGCGGGAATCTTCAGGTAATGCTCAAACAAGTCCTCCTGTTTTGACGGTTCGCCGATAAAGTTGTAAACGGGAGTCGCATGCTGAATAAAGGCGCTCCGGCCGAACTTCAGAGCTTCGGGGCTTGACGGATCGGAGGATATCTCGATCTGGTAAAGGTAAGTATCGGCTAGCGCCGCGAATTCATCGGACTTGCTCGCGTTGGCTGCATTCAGTCCCCTGCGCGCAAAGGTCTTGCTAGCGGGGAGTTGTTTCTCATCGAGCAGAATCTTAGAGGCACCGAGCGCGGCAATGATTTCGACTGTAGTGTCCTTGCCTGGCGCAGTGTCTTTCTTAGCCGCCTCATAGCCGCTCTCAAACTCAAGCTGAGCCAACTTTCGATAGCCTGCCCTGTATAATCCCTGAGCCCGCTGCACGTGGTATCGAGCGCTGACGCGAGGTGGGGCATCGTCCGGTTTGGGATATAGGTAGCGAAAGAGCCCGGCCAGATCGCGCTGCTGGACGGCAGCGCCAAGACAGGCGTTGAAGCGGAATGGGGGAGGCCCGCCGGAGGCTACATCCAATATCACTGTGGTCAGCTCCCGGTTCGAAACCAGGGGCGGAGTGAGGTCGTGCGCAATTTCTCCTTCGTTCTGGTAGCTGTTCGCCCTGATTTTCTGTTCGAGCGTGGAGGCTGGCGGTCGGAGAGGTAGGGAGCGAAAGGGGTTTCTTGCTGGAGCCGCGCTTTGCAGGCGATCGAAGATATCGGCAAGGTTCATGGCGATGCCATTATGCGAGTCTCTCGACTCCTGAATCAGGAGACCAAACACGCGACCGTTCGCGTCAAATAGAGGCGAGCCGCTGCGCCCCGGAACAACCGCGCCAGTGAGGTACCACAGGAGCAACGGGACTTGAGATAGGTTCTCGTAATCTATTGGCGAAGCGGACACATTAGTCGGCGCGAGCGGTAGCAGAAATGGGGGCTTGCCCCTGTTGGTCTCCTCCGGATATCCGATCGAATACACCTGATCTGGGACTTCGGGTCCTAGTAGCACATCGAACGCCTGGCTGTAGTCGCCCACGCTCGAGTGGTACTTTTCGAGGTCCTTTGAGTCCATCTTAAGGAGTACGGCGTCGATTCCCTTGAAGGTGCCATCTAGCGTCTGGCATCTACCGGCGTCTGTGTTGCAATTGTTCTTACACTGGCAAAGATCGGCGGCAACGGAGAAATTGAACTTCTGATTAGGTATCGACTCCAGCTCACCCTCAATTGTTGAACCCGCGCCGTTGATCACGTGATAGGCGGTGAGCAAGTAGCCGGCACTGGGATCGATCAGAAACCCGGTGCCAATAGCCGAGTGGACGTTGAAGCGAAAAACATAACCGCCGTAGTCTTGCTTGATCTGGTCCGTTGATTTGGCCGTCTTCCCAAACCGGAAAGTGTTCCTGGAACAATCGTTCTGCCCATCGAGGGCGACGGCCGCCGCCCACAGTACGAACAAGAGGCGCACCTTACTTGCCTGTTGCCGCCGGTTTGGACGCTTTCGCGAACTTGACCGTGATCTTCTGAACATCGCTACGAGAGCCAGTTACGCTAGCGCTGCCGCCGATGGGAACCAATTGGAACTGTACGCCCGCATTGCCACTCTTTTTAACCGTGAAAGCGAAGTCCGCAGTGAGCGAATCGAGGAGGAGAGGGACGGGATTGGGAGAAGACTGAGCGTCATACACCCCTTTGGCGGCGGCTATAAGGGCGTCCTTGATAGTGGTATCCAGCGGCGGTCCGGCAACGTTCTTGCTGCCGGGGAGTGCAGGCTTCAAGACGAAGCTCAACTGCGTGGAAGCCTTGCTGTCGGAGCTGCCGCCGATTTTAACGAACCAAAGGTTGATCCCGCCTGAGCCGCTCTTATCGGTCTCAGCCTGAATCTGGAGGCTTACGGAATCGAGGGGTGGCACGTTGCCGAGCCGCTGGATATCAGGCTGGGCTTCGTTTATTCCTCGCTGAATGGACTTTAGAAGATCGGAGACGAGGACTGCGTCGTCGGCTGGCAAAGGCGCAGCCAGCAACGCTGCAAAAACAAAGGAGACACATGCGGTACGCATATATGATCCATCTCCCGGTCAATTTGAATATGGAGCGTTCTTATTATATTCCAAAGTATGGTGAGGTCGTCAAGAACGAGAGGGGCTCCACGATCAGGGGCCGAAAAACTCTCCATTTAATCATTGTGATACGTGACAATTCCAGCATAAGCGGTAGTTTTTGCGAGCCGCACGATAGAGTGAAGCTCACTATTGTTGCGACTCGATCGAGTGCAGGAGGGGATCACAACACCCGCGTACGCTCACGAGTCAGCCTCTTGGGCGAGATGTTCAGCTCCAGATTCGGTCGGCCAGGTGCCGAGAAGCTGTTGTGGCGGTGCTTTATCACGCGCAAACCTTGAATGGGAATCCTCGCGAGTGTAAAATTGTTTATCCGAATCGAAAAACAAAGCATTGGGGCAAATCGAAGACCTATGAATCTGATACGCCTAGCCTCAGCCATCGCACTGCTTCACAGCTGTTGCTTGGCATCCGAGAACCCCATCTTTATGACCGATCGGGTAGAGGTCAGCCAGGGTGAGAGTGCCACTCTAACATGGAGCTGGCCATCTGCGAGCCAAGCTTACCTTTCGACAGCCGGACTGGTGGCAAACGCCGGCAGCGGCAGTATGGAAGTTCGGCCGAAGGAAACGACGGACTACGTGCTTGTGATCGAGACCTCAAGCCATGAGACTAGAATCCTCTCCCAACGTGTCGTAGTCAAGGGGGCGAAGGGTTCGTCGACCGAGTGGCCACGCAATCCATTTCTGCCACTTGCGTATGAAAGGGAATACCGAGTAGCAAAAATATCATTGGTGAGACTTGCAGATCGCGTGAGAACTCTTCTATCCAGTTTCGAAGTCCAGCAGTTTTCCCAGGAACGGGAAACACTCGTTTTCGTGACCGGCTTTTCTGAGAAGGCCGAGTTGAAGCGAGCTGGAGAGCCAAGAAGGCGAGCGATACAATACCGTGTTGCGTTGTCGAGCTTCGGCTCCGAGCCTATTCAGGTGAAAGTTAGCGCTACTATTAGGTGGCGAGGATTAATCGACAATCGTTGGTTTCCAGAGACGTCCAACGAACTGTACGAGAAAATCGTTGGCACGCTGGGTGGGCAAATTGCGGGTAGTCAACCGTGAACGAGTCAATAGCACGTTGGCGAATCATCTGGGTGTGGCTCTTTGGTTTACTGACGAGCATGGTCCTCGCGATGTATGCGGACTTCGCTTTGTTCGGTTCAGTCGATCCCCCCGTTGAGAATTTCCGCACAGCCATTAACGGCTTATATATTGATCTGTGCACATGGTACGCGCTTCCTTTGACAGCGATGTTCGGCGTGATGTTCGCATTTAGGCGTAACGCGAGCAGGGCCAGCGACTTATCGTCAACCGCCCAGGAACGGGCGCGAGTTTCGAGCCGGATATTTCATCTCGCATTCGCTGTATCATTGGTATGGAATGTTCTTCTAGTCGCGCAAGTTGTTCGGACGACGATCTTGCATGCGCTAGACCTCCAGGATCTCACGGAATGGATACGACAGTACGTAAAGGCCACCGGTTTCTTGATAAGCCCTGTCCTGGGATATTTTTTTGCCCTGCGAGGAGATCAATAGCATTGTTGTTAATGAGGCTACTTGCGTTTACAGTAGCGCTGACAGTGCCAACGGTGTGTCGAGGCGAAATTCGACGCGCTCTGGCCATCGGGATCAGCGGATACAAGAATTATCCCGCAGACAACCAGTTAAATTATGCTGATTTGGATGCGATTGGTTTTTCCGATCTAGTCGAGAGCGCTGGACTTGGAAACTTTAAAGTCCGCAGGCTGCTCAATGACAAAGCAACGCGAACCACAATTATCAACGCCGTGGATGACCTTAGGAACGACGCCACTCTTCCTGATACTATTTTCGTTTTGTTTTCCGGACACGCGGAACTTGATCCCAACACTCGGCGCTACTACCTTATGCCGTATGATGGTGAGCCCAACCACCTTGCGGCGACCGGCATACCAGTAACGTTGCTCCTTGAGAATCTGGAAGCGGTGGGGGCTCGGCGATTAGTAATCTTCTTGGATGCCTGCTTCAGCGGTTCAGCCCTCGGTAAGGGTAGCGAAGCACACGCCAAGATTTTGGAAGGCGTGGATGAAACCTTAACGCGTCTGAATCAAGGTAAAGATGGGCTCGTTATGCTCTTCGCGGGCGCCGGAGGTAATGAAAAGGCCTGGGAGGATGACGAGTTTCATCAGGGTATTTTCACTCACTTCTTGATCAAAGGATTAGAAGGACTGGCTGATGGGATCGATACAGGCCGAGATGGCAAGGTGACTGCTGGAGAGCTTAAGGCTTTTCTTGCGCAGGAAGTCCGAAGAAGATCGCTGGCACTTGGAAGACCCGCCCAAGAGGTATTCGTGTCTGCAGTCGGTTTCGAGAGTACTTTGGTTTTGAGTTACCCAACTGTCGCAACAAGTGATCGCGTTAGTCAGAGCGATGAGACTATTTCTTCAAGTATCGGTCGCCTTCGGTCAAGCGATCCCGAGTTGGCTCTAATGGTTCACGTTGGAGCGATTCAATCCGGCATGAAGCCCTTCGGACCGAATCCGGCCATCATGGAGGGTGCTCTTCGGGATACTCTAGACGGCGCGCGGATTCGCAAGGTCGCATCGCTCAAAGGATCAATAAAGGCTGATGAATTGATCGGCCCGACCTTCAGCAGCGACGGTTCGCTGGCTGTCGCCTGCGCCGAGGACCCGCCTAGATTGCAACTTATCCATCCTAACAGCGGCGAGGTAGCGTTGCTGTCTCCATTGACACTGTCATCTGCAAACGGTAGACGTCGAACAGCCTTGGACGCATGCAACATCAGCATCTCCCGCGACAACCGCTACGTCGCCGTGCAGACCAAGTGGACCGATGGGACCTCGGTTCTTTCGCTCATCGCTCTGGATTCGGGATACAAGTCACCCTTTCCCGTCGCAGACTACGACCAAGGAGTCTTCGCAGAGAATTTTTTGGTATTGAGCAAAGGGAATGTTTTGACATTCGTCTCGACTGATTCCTGGTCTGAGTTCGCATCAACCCAGCTCTCAAAACCTATTCTGGGCTTGCTACATGACCCAAGTTCCGGCTTTGTCGCGATCAGTGGCCAAGATCGTTTTGACTTTTATTATCCGGACTGGTCAAGCCGTTCCATCAAGACCACGGGGCTCGTCTCACAGGGTTCTCGGTTCGAGAACTGCTCGGCGACGAAGGAACTGGTGCTCTGCGCGGCTGGGAGCGGCTTTTGGATCGCATCCAGATTGGACGGACAACCTTACACGGGCGACGTAAGTTGCGCAAGTTCTTCTTGTAGGTTCTTTTCGTCAGCTTCCAGTAGTTTGGAAACCGGTGGCTGGTCCCTAATGTATCAACGTGTTATGGAACCTTCCGTTCTCTGGTTCCTCGATGTGCGCTCCAGGTTGTCGCAGCAGATTCACGTGCCCGAACCCGTGCTTACAGGACGTCTGTTGTCCGACGGCGGGGTAATTGTACTCGGACAACGAGGGGACGTATTTCGTTTCAGCAGCTTGCGGTACTTTGACTGCTGTAATGTGGAATTATCGAGCAACCCCAGAATAGTACGCATTGCCGGTGGTAATAGGCAGATGGTTGCTGTCTTAACGGGGAGTGACGGCAACGGTCAGCTAGAAGTCTACGGAGGCACTGACGTCTCAGCACGAGTTTCAATCTCCGATGCCGGGGCGGTGCACCAAATGATCTGGGCGGATTCGAGAAGCATAATCGCACTTGCTGGCGAGAAAAGAGTCCGACTCGTGAATCTTGCGGACAAATCGGACACACCCACGGTGTTATCGATTGATTGTGGTCTTCCGGTCGCCTTCAATCCTGAGGCTACGGGGATCTCATGCGTTGAGCCCGACACCGGAAATGTTCAGGTTCGATCGACGCTCAATGGCACCGTACAGCGAGAGTTCACGGGTCGCACTGGCCCAACGCAGGACATCATGTTTACGGCCAGCGCCCTGGTGGCTGCTGGCACTTATTCAGGTAGGAATCAGACACTTCTGACGATGTGGGATACTTCCGATGGCAAGTTGATATCGCAGCGAACCTGTACTTTCCACGGCACTCAAGGCTCAAAGCCAATAGCGCTACTCCGGGCTCCGACCGGCACCTCAGTTATTGAATTGGACACTCCTACCACGTTAGTGGGAGGGAACGCTCTGACGTGTGAACCGCACCACGCCACCGATGTTGGATTGGGTTCGGCCCGTATCGCTTCGGCTGCTACAGCAGGAAGAGCAGTGCTCTGGGGCAAAGAGCCGCGTCTAGCGTTTGTATTCGACGTGTCTATACCGGCCATTACGTACGGAGTACGATCGGATCTCCCGATCGATGATCTTTCGATTTCACCTGACGGGAGCCGCGTCGCACTTCTGGCCGGAGGGCGAATTGTCCAAGTCCCCATTACGTTCGGCAGTTTGCTTGAAGTGGCGCGTAAGACAATCTCGCGGGAGTTCAGTCAACTAGAATGCGAGGAGTTCTTCCCGTCCGTGAATTGTCCTAAACTCCGAGATTAATGGAGCGCCGTTTATGGCGTGAAGCTCGGAGGGGCCTTGCGTCTTCGAGAATATTGCCTATCAAAGGTACGGGCGCCAACTTTACCCCCGCATGCAAGGAATTTGGCGATAAAGCGAATTTGCGCACCCTTCTGAGTCTTCGGAAACTTCTTACTTTGCACGGCAACGACGATGTCATCCCCACGCAGGATAAGTTCCCAGAAACGATGTAGAGGAATCGGATTCTCTCCGTAACTCAATGGACTCAGGGCTGATCTAACATCATCCGCGGTTTGTGCCTTCACCAGCAGTTCGCAGACTCGTGGCCAGACGTCGATCAGACACTGCTCGAATACCTCGTACTCGTGCACCTTTTTATTCCAGTCGGCCTTCGGTGGCCTACTCACGTAGAAGCGTCACTTTCAGGTTATTTGAATAGATCGTTCTCAAAAAAAGTTTACGCCATAACTCATCGTTCTTGCGCATAACTCGACTTTTCTTGCGCATAATTCGACGGTTCTTGCGTATAATGCGGCGTATAACTCCTTTATTATCAATGATGTGCGAGGGGCCTACGTGTTACGATCATTGTGAGATCGATGCCTACTGATTGTACTTTGATCGCCGAATTGAGGATTGACGAGCCTTCCGCCGGAGCTAGCGCCCGCTCATGGAGTTGGTCGTTGAGGTCTTTGCGAGTTACAAGATCCGGTAGCTGCCGACAATCCATTCAGCTCTTGGGGAAGAGGAGGCGCGCTCTGCTGGAGAGCAACGCGCCAAGCAATACCCATGAGAGGGGCGGCTCCAAACGGCAGCCCATGGAGGCAAGGTCGACTCCTTGCCTCCTTTTCTCCCATATCGCTTTGCCTCCCTACTCGCTTGCGCGTGCGACAAATCCGTTTATATCTAATGCCGGTGGTGAGCCCCTTCTATGGCTGGAAAAACTCCCGCAGGGTCCGGAACGAAGTGACGGACCCGAGGAAGCCGGAAGCCGAAGGCTTCCGGCTAGCTTGGGCGCGAGCGCGACCGCCGGTCGCAGGCTTTGTCTAATAGCCTGCAACACGCGTCAAATGGACGAGTTTCGGCCTACTGTTCATCAGCAGGAGGAACTACATGCGGCTTAAGACCTCGAAAGGCAACTTCCTCACGCTTCGTTATGAACATGAGGGCAGTCAGATCGGAGTCCGTGTGCCATGGCCTCTAGCAAATGGCAATCCGAGAGGGCAGCAGCGATTTTGTTGGCCGTTCCCTGGACAGGAAAAAGCCTGGGCGTGCGGTGGTCTCATTCGGGGAGTGCTCTTCATCGGCGACGAGATCCGTGGCTTTACGGTGCCTGCCCGTTATTACAACGACGCCGTTGGCCCTAAGGATATGGCGTGTGCAATTGACCCCGAGGACGTCATTAGCATGGTCGCCACAAATCGAGTAGTCCAAAACGTCGGTGACCCCGACCGCGTGCAGCATGCCTTCGATGAAGTTGTGAGCTTGATCAGGAAAGGAATTAAACAAACATGACGATCGATGACATCACCGTAGATCTGCGCGTCAATTCGAAGGTGGATTCAAAGTGCAAAGCATTCGCAGACGTGACACTCCTGCTCGGAGGCGACGGAGTGATCAAGATGTCTGGTTATTCGGTTTTTGAGAAAGAGGGGCGTAGTCCATGGGTTGGCGCGCCCGCCCGGAAAGGCACATATGCGTTCTTTCCGGTTGTGCAGTTGATCGGTAAGGTTGATTCGCTCGTATCTGAGGCTGTCCTTGCAGCCTATCGTCGAGCGATACAACCCAGCAACTAGAGAGATCTCTTATATAGTCTTGAGATCTCGACGTTGCTTGAATGGGGGACGTGTGTCTACTATTGGAGATTCTCAAATTCGTAGCGACCGAGGCGTTCTCCTCCGGGCCTGGGGTGATTTCGTCTCTCAGTTCCCCTGGGATTGGTTTTGTGCCTTTTCTTTTCGGGGCATGGTGGACAGGCGCAGCGGTAAGCTGATCGACGTTCCTCCCGGAACGGCTCACAATCTTTTCTCGGCGTTTGGCCGTGACATCGAGAAGGTAGCGGGACATCCAATTGTGTGGTTTCGCGCAGACGAGTACGGCCCACGTGGCGGCCGGCTCCATATCCACGCTCTACTTTCCGGAGTCGCCCACCTTAGGCGTCTCTCCTGGATGGACGAATGGAGCCGTAGAGCGGGGTGGGCCAGAATCTTTCAGTTCAATCCAGCAAAGGGCGGAGCACGCTATGCCTCAAAGTACGTTGTAAAGCAGCAAGGCGATTGGGAATTGAGCGGGCTGCCCGCAGTCCCAGTCTTGACGCAGGCGACGATCTGTCAACTCGATGGTGTGGTGTCTCGTATGCCCATTGAAGAATGGCCAACGCTTCATCATCCAGGCGTCCCGTTGAGCGGAACTTTTCCGCGTCGAGATTGGGAAAGCGAGATGTTGCGTACTGGAGAACGCTGGCAAAGTCCTCCAAAAGAACAAGGCGGGAGGTGACCCATTGGAACGAGTCCTCACACTTGCGGAAACAGCCCAGATGATCCGGTGCTCAAAGACTCACTTGTTAAATGTACTTCACGGGCGTGTATGCAACGTTCCGCCGTTGCCTTCCGTTCGGATCGGTCGCCGCATACTTATACGTCAGGACGCGCTTGATCGATGGCTCCAGGGGATCGAAGCAACTGGCGAGGCCGGAGAGTGATATCATCGCCTCCATGTCGGGATTCAATGCTTTTGGCGCAGGAAAGAGGCGAAATGCGCCGACGGCGATTTCAACATGGAGGTCTATCTCAACGCAAAAGAAGAGGTCGGCTGTACTGGTATCTCCAATGGCGGGAGGACAGGCAGCCGAAATCAAAGGAATTGGGCTTGGTTTCGGACATCACGCGCGCACAGGCAGAAATTATGCGCGCCATGATCATGGAGCCGGTCAACAAAGGTCTGGTACACGGGGCCAATCCAACTTATACGTTCGGTCAATTCATCGAGACGGTCTACTTACCAGTAGCGCTGCGACGATGGAAGGAATCCACTCGCATGACGACTGAGGCATTGCTGCGCGCTCATCTATTACCAGCATTCGGTGCGCGGCTAATCTCGGAAATCAGGCGTGATGAGTTGCAAGCGTTGCTCGATCGTACCGCTGGCATTGGTCGAAGTCGAAGCATAGTAGATCATCTGCGCTGGCAACTTCGATCCATATTCAGGCTCGCCATGGGTGATGGTGCAGTAACCATGGACCCGACGCTTGGGTTATCGACGCCAAAGTCAGCTAAGCCGACTGGCGAGAAGCGGGTCTTATCCTCTCTCGATGTCCAGCGAGCGATGAAGGTGCTACCTATTCGCGAGCGCCTCATTTTTCGTTTGGCTACGATCGAAGGCATGCGTCCAGGAGAAATCCTGGGTTTACAGCTTCAGGACGTTGGTGAACAAAGTTTGCACGTCGCGCGTCGCGTCTATTGCGGTGATGTCGATACTCCTAAAACCGGACGTTCGCGGCTAGTAGCTTTGAGCCCCCGTACAGCATTGCTGCTTTCCGAGTGGCGCAGTTTGCTCGGGGACCAGCGACAGGAAGCTTGGTTGTTCCAGTCCGAGAATCCGGCTAGTCCGCTCAACCGCGATAACGTCCAACGGCGCCACATTCAACCGATGTTGGCGAAGATCGGCTTAGAGTGGGTGACGTTTCAGGTGATGCGCCGGACCAACGGCAGCCAGGCCCATAAGCGTGGTATTGATCCTAAGGTCGCAGCCGACCAGCGCGGCCACGGGATTGGTGTAGCCATGGCCGAATATATTCAGTCCGATCTAGAGCAGAAGCTACAGGCCATGAAAACACTCGATTCAGAGGTAGTTCATTAGGTGATTTGGCTTAACGCAGTAATCGCAGTAACGTTGGTGATCCGTGGTTCCGGTAAGTTCTTGAAAACTGGAGCGGGAGACGGGACTCGAACCCGTGACGTCCAGCTTGGGAAGCTGGCATTCTACCACTGAATTACTCCCGCTCGACTCACACCGTAATCTTAACAAAAAGAACCATTTACCGACAAGGCTCAACTCCGAGAACCTGAGAATCTAGATTCTCCCACCATGCTCAACCGCCCACCATCTTCCCTCTAATCTCAATGATAAATGGCTATACCAAAGTTGAAAAGAGACACCACGGACGGGACTGACGCCGAACGCGCCCGCCTCTCCGTGCCATGCGCGGCAGAATGA
>Ga0210401_10001818_pt1 | contig 24211 bp, 17 predicted proteins | sample IncBWH32MmetaG_FD_150866 | JGI IMG/M metagenome (GOLD analysis project Ga0210401, IMG submission 150866) | Forest soil microbial communities from Barre Woods Harvard Forest LTER site, Petersham, Massachusetts, United States - Inc-BW-H-32-M | ecosystem: Environmental > Terrestrial > Soil >... | reverse complement strand
ACATCGTTTTGCTGGTGGTTTGCGTTTTGATTTTGGCGTATCTGTTCGCGGCCTTGCTGTGGCCGGAAAGGTTCTGACAATGACGGCCAATGGATGGCTGCAAATATTCGTGTTTTTGCTGGTGATCTTCGCGGTGGCGAAGCCGGCGGGGCTTTTCATGACGCGCGTGTTCGCGCATGAGAAGACATTCTTGGACCCGTTGCTGCGTCCATTCGAGCGCTTGCTGTACAAGCTGACGGGTGTGGATGAGAAGCGCGAAATGCGCTGGACGGAATACGCTATCGCCATGCTGCTGTTCAGCGGCGTTTCGATGGTGTTGCTGTATGCGATCGAGCGCGTGCAGCAATGGCTGCCGTGGAATCCGCAGAAGCTTGCGGCGGTGCCGACTGATCTGGCGTTCAACACAGCGGCATCGTTTACGACCAATACGAACTGGCAGGCCTATACCCCGGAAACCACGATGACTTATTTCACACAGATGGCCGGGCTGGCCTATCACAATTTCACTTCAGCGGCGGTAGGAATCGCGATGGCGGTAGCAATAATTCGAGGAATCGCGCGGCGCGAACAGGACACCATCGGTAATTTCTGGGTGGACCTGACGCGGACGATATTGTGGGTGCTGCTGCCAGTGTGTTTGGTGGTTTCGCTGATTTTCGTATCGCAGGGCGCGATTCAGAATTTGCGGCCATACACGACGACGCAGCTGGTGGATGCGCAAACGGTGACGACCACGGGCGCGGACGGCAAGACGACAACGCAGGTGGTGAACGAACAGGTGATCCCGCAAGGACCGGTAGCGTCGCAGGAAGCGATCAAGATTTTCGGCACGAACGGCGGCGGATTCTTCTACGCCAACAGCGCGCATCCTTACGAAAATCCCACGCCGTTGACGAATTTTCTGCAGATGGTGCTGATTTTTGCGATTCCTTCGGGATTGACTTACACGCTGGGGCGAATGACCGGATCGCAGCGGCACGGTTGGGCGGTGTGGGGCGCGATGGCTGTGTTGTTTCTGGCTGCGGTGGTTTCGGCGTACAGCGCGGAGGCGCGCGGAAATCCTTTGTTGCATGGCGTGGACCAGAAAGTGAGCGCGACGCAACCGGGCGGCAACATGGAGGGGAAAGAAGTACGGTTCGGCATCGCGAATTCGGCGCTTTATGCGACGGTGACGACCGATGCGAGCTGCGGCGCGGTGAACGGGATGCACGATTCGTTCACGCCGTTGGGCGGAATGATTCCGCTGATCAACATCATGCTGGGCGAAGTGGTGTTTGGCGGCGTGGGCTCCGGACTTTACGGAATGATCGTGTTCGTGATTCTTTCCGTGTTTATCGCCGGGCTGATGGTGGGAAGGACGCCGGAATATCTGGGGAAAAAGATCGAGGCTTACGACGTGAAGATGGCGATGCTTTCGGTGCTGATTTTTCCGCTAGTGATTCTGACGTTCACAGCGATCTCCGTGGTCGCGAAGTCGTTTGGAACGCCTTCTATTTCTAATCCGGGGCCGCACGGGCTTTCGCAGATTCTGTATGCGTACACGTCGGCTACGGGCAATAACGGTTCGGCGTTCGGCGGATTTAATGGGAACACGCTTTGGTACAACACGACGATCGGGTTTGCGACGTTGTTCGGAAGATTTTTCGCAGTGATTCCGATTCTGGCGATTGCGGGAAGCCTGGCGAAGAAGAAATACGTGCCGGAATCGGCTGGGACGTTTCCGGTGACGACGCCGCTGTTCACGGTGTTGCTGATTTCGGTGGTGCTGATCGTGAGCGCGCTGACATTTTTCCCGGCGCTGAGCCTGGGACCGATTCTGGAACATTTGATGATGCATGCGGGAAAGGTGTTTTAAGGACACATGGCCACTAAAACTGGTAGCAAGGAAAAATCGCGCTGGGGGCAGGAAATTGTGGTGCAGGCGGTGTGGGATTCTTTCGTAAAACTGAATCCGCGCACGCTGGCGGCAAATCCGGTGATGTTTGTGGTGGAAGTGGGCGCGACGCTCACGTCCATTGACTTGGTGCGTGGAGTCGTGCAGCACACGCAGGGATTCGGGTTCTCGCTACAGATCACTTTGTGGCTGTGGTTCACGGTGCTATTTGCGAATTTCGCGGAGGCGATGGCGGAAGGGCGCGGGAAAGCGCAGGCGGAGGCGCTGCGAAAATCGCGAGCGGAAACTGTGGCGCGGCGATTGAAGCAGGATGGCAGCATCGAATCCGTTCCGGGATCGCAATTGCGCGCGGGCGATTTGGTGATGGTCATCGCGGGGGAATTTGTGCCGGGCGACGGCGAAGTGATCGAGGGCGTCGCATCGGTGGATGAATCGGCGATCACTGGAGAATCGGCGCCGGTGATTCGGGAATGCGGCGGCGACCGGTCGGCAGTGACAGGCGGGACGCGGGTGCTTTCCGACGAGGTCAAGGTGCGGATCACTTCGAATCCCGGCGAAACATTTTTGGACCGGATGATCAAGCTGGTGGAAGGTGCGTCGCGGCAGAAGACACCGAATGAAATTGCGCTGAATATTCTGCTGGCGGGTTTGACGATCATATTTTTGCTGGCGGTGGTGTCGTTGCAGCCGATGGCGATTTATTCGGGCGCGCCGCAATCGGTGTTTGTGCTGGTGGCGTTGCTGGTGTGCTTGATTCCAACGACGATTGGCGGATTGCTTTCGGCTATTGGCATCGCGGGAATGGATCGCGTGCTGCAGAAGAATGTGCTGGCGATGTCCGGGCGCGCGGTGGAAGCGGCTGGCGACGTGGATACTTTGCTGTTGGATAAAACCGGGACGATTACTTTGGGGAACCGGTTCGCGACGGAATTTATTCCGGCGCCGGGTGTGAGCGAGAGTGAGCTGGCCGATGCAGCGCAGCTAGCTTCTTTGGCGGATGAGACGCCGGAAGGCCGGTCCATCGTAGTGCTGGCGAAAGATAAATATGGACTGCGCGGACGAGAGCTGGGATCAGTGGCGGCGACCTTTATTCCGTTTTCCGCGGTTACGCGCATGTCTGGCGTGGATATGGATGGGCGAAAGATTCGCAAGGGCGCGCGGGACGCGATTGTGAAATACATTAAAGAAGCAGGCGGAACTGTGCCGCAGGAGACGATGGAAGCGGTGGATCGCATTTCGAATTCGGGCGGGACGCCGCTGCTCGTGGCCGAAGATGCGCGGGCGCTGGGCGTGATTCATTTGAAGGATATCGTGAAGGGCGGGATGCGAGAGCGGTTTGAACATTTGCGCGTTATGGGAATTCGCACGGTGATGATTACGGGCGACAACCCATTGACCGCGGCGGCGATTGCGCGCGAGGCGGGCGTGGATGATTTTCTGGCGGAAGCGCGGCCGGAGGACAAGCTGGCGTTAATTCGCCGCGAGCAAGCGAAAGGCAAACTGGTGGCGATGACCGGCGACGGCACGAATGACGCGCCGGCGCTGGCGCAAGCAGACGTGGGCCTGGCGATGAACGCGGGGACACAAGCGGCGAAAGAAGCTGGGAACATGGTGGACCTGGATTCGAATCCGACGAAATTGATTGAGGTGGTGGAGATCGGCAAGCAATTGCTGATAACGCGCGGCGCGCTGACGACTTTTTCAGTGGCCAACGACGTGGCGAAATATTTCGCGATTATTCCGGCGATGTTCGCGGCGGCATTTCCGGAGCTGGAAGTTTTGAACGTGATGGGGCTGAAGAATCCGCAGTCGGCGATTCTTTCGGCGGTGATTTTCAACGCGCTGATTATTATCGCGTTGGTGCCGCTGGCATTGCGCGGCGTGAAATACCGGCCGTTGGGAGCGGAGGCTTTGCTGCGGCGGAACTTGCTGGTGTACGGGCTGGGCGGAATTATCGCGCCGTTTATCGGGATCAAATTGATTGACGTGATTATTACGCACATCGGATGGGCGTAGAGGCGACCGACTTATGAAAAGGAATTTTCTGATTTCGATTTGGATGACGCTGGCGACGACTGTGCTGCTGGGGATTTTGTACCCGCTGGTGGTGACTTTGCTGGCGCAGTGGGCTTTCCCGCGGCAGGCGAATGGAGAAATCATTCACGTGGGCGGGAAGATGGTTGGATCGAGCTTGATTGGGCAGCCGTTTACTTCGGCGGGATATTTTCATTCGCGGCCTTCGGCTGCCGGAGCTGCTGGATATGATCCGGATGCGTCCAGTGGAGGAGCATCAAATTTGGGGCCGACGAATTCGACGTTGATTACGCGGGTGAATGGCGATGTGACGAAGCTGCAGGCGGAAAATCCTGGGGCGCGGATTCCGGTGGACTTGGTTACCAGTTCGGGATCGGGATTGGATCCGGATATTTCGCCGGCTGCGGCGGAATTTCAGATTGTGCGGGTGGCGCGCGAGCGGGGGATGAGCGAGGGAGATGTGCGGGCGCTCGTCGCGAAGCATACGGAGGCGCGGCAGTGGGGATTTTTGGGTGAGCCGCGCGTGAATGTTTTGGAATTGAACTTGGAGTTGGATGCGGTGCATCCGTTGCACTAGAGGTTGGAGTGATCAGGCGCCAGGGCTGCAAGCGTGGCAAGCTGGGGCGCAGCCCTTCGAATCGGCGGCGCCGGTTCTCAGGATGAATCGCCCTGTAGGGCGATTCACAAGCAGCGCCCCTACCGAGTAGGGGCGCGCGCGCCAGCGGGGCGAATTATTTTTCGGAGCGGTGGGCACGGGATTTTGGTTTCGGTGGATCGAAGCGGTAGCCGATCCAGGGTTCGGTGTGGATGTAACGCGGGTGGCGCGGGTCGGGCTCGATTTTACGCCGCAATTGATTGATGAAAACGCGCAGGTATTCGGTTTCTTCCCCGTAGTCAGGTCCCCAGACGGCTTGCAGCAGGCGGCGGTGCGCCTGCGCCTTACCGGAATTCGAAACCAGCTGGCGTAACAGTTCGAATTCCTTCGGCGTGAGGCGGACGGGATTGTCGTGCACCATAACGGTCCGCTTTTCGAAGTCAATCTTCAGATCGTCGGAGACGAACGGCGGAGTGGCATCGCTGGGCGCGGCGCGACGCAGGGCGGCACGGATGCGAGCCATTAACTCTTCGACGCCGAAAGGTTTAACGACGTAGTCATCGGCGCCGGCATCGAGGGCCTGGACTTTATCGCGTTCAGTATTGCGCACGGTGAGCATGATGATGGGCGCATCGCAAGTGGTGCGAATCTCGCGGCAGGTTTCCAAGCCGGAAATTCCCGGCAAATTCACGTCAAGCAGGATGAGATCGGGTCGCATATCGCGGACTTTTTCGACAGCTTCTTCGCCGCTGCGCACTTCAACGACGGAGTAGCCCTGCGAAGCGAGTGTCGTGAGCATGACGCGGCGAATTTGCGGCTCGTCGTCCACTACTAAAATTGTAGCAGCGTTCATCAGTCTCTGGTCCTGCCGCGTTCGACGGGTAGCGTGAAGGAAAAAACGGAGCCCTGGCCGCGCTGGCTGGTAAGGCTCATCGTGCCGCCGTGCGCTTCGATGATGGCCTTGGCGATGGGCAGGCCCATGCCGGTACCCTGCACCAGGTAGCGCTGGTCCTTGCCGCGATAGAATTTTTCGAAAATGAGGCTTTGCTCGAGGTCGTCAATGCCAGCGCCACGGTCGGCGACGCTGGTGACGACGAACTCACCCGCCAGCTCCGCGGTGATGGTGATAGGCTGCGTCGTGGGCGAATATTGATTGGCGTTTTCGAGCAGATGGACGAGAGCTTCGCGGGCGCGGGAGAGATCCACGCGGACGCGCGGCAAATTCGGTTGCACGTTCACATTCACGACGCGATCTCCCAGCGCGGCGTGGCACTTGCTGAGCGCGGCGGCGATGACATCTTCGATGGGGCGCGGTTCTAGTTCGAGCTCGACTTCGCCGGCATCCAGACGCGCCATTTCACCGGCTTCGCCGACGAGGCGGTTCAGGCGATCGGCTTCTTCGTTGATGATGGTGAGAAGTTCCTGGCGCTGGCGGTCGGTGATGCTGGAGTTGGAGAGCAAATTCGTCACCGAAGCTTTGATGGAAGTGAGCGGGGTGCGCAGCGCGTGCGTGACGGAATCGAGCAGCGCGGTGCGCAGGCGTTCGCCTTCGCGGGCGGCTTCGGTGAGGCCGAGCTGTTCGATGGCGCGGGCGCGTTCGATGGCGACGGCTACCAGGGTGCCGATGGCTTCGAGGGTCTGGCGCGAAAGCATCGAGCCGGATATACCTAGGCTGCCGATGGAGCGGCCTCCGAGGCGCACCGGGACGAAGGAGAGGCTGTTGGGAACGTCGAGCACAGGCTCTTCGCGCAGAACGATGGTGTTGAGGCTTTCGAGATCGAGTTTGGCGACTACCGGGCCAGAGCGGTAGATTTTTTGTTTTTCCGCGAGAAGCAGGGCCGCGGCGCCGACTTCGAAAATATCCACGATCTGCGAGGGGATGCGGTTGAGCAATTGAATCACGTTGCCGGATTCGAGCAGGCCCTGGCTGAAGGCGTAGAGTTTTTCGATTTCGCGGCGGCGCTGCGAAGCGTCTTCGGCTTTCTGACGGGCGCGGGTGGAAAGACTGCTGGCCAGCACGGAGACAACCAGGAAGGCGAAAAGTGCGACCCAATTCTGCGGGTCGGCGATGGTGAAACGTCCGATGGGCGGCAGGAAATAATAGTTGAACGCGACCATTGCCACTACGGACATAAATACGGAAACGGCGATGCCCCATACAGTGGAAACGGCTAGAATGGCGAGCAGAAAAGTGAGCGCTACCGTGGTGGGATTGACGAGCAGAATGTGGCGATAGACGAGGGAAATTCCCAGCACCAAAGCGAAAGCAGCCAGAAATCGCAGGAATCGAGTGAACCAGTGCACGCGCACGCTGCCATTCTAACGTAGCTTTCCCAGCGTTCGTAGAAGAGAATACACCGATGCCAAAGACTCCCGAGCAGTGGCTGGCCGCGGCGAAGCCCGCCGAAAAGACAAAAGGCGCGCTGAAACTTTTTCTGGGCTATGCGCCCGGGGTGGGCAAGACGTTCAGCATGCTGAGCGAGGCCATCCGGCGGCACAGCCGCGGCGAAGACGTGGTGATCGGCGTGGTGGAAACGCACGGTAGAAAAGGCATCGCGGAACTTTCCGCGCAATTGGAAACCGTTCCGCGGCGGATGATTGATTACAAAGGCACGCTGTTCGCGGAAATGGACATGGACGCGATTCTGGCGCGCAAACCGCGGGTGGTGCTGGTGGACGAACTGGCGCATACGAACATTCCCGGCTGCCGGCATCGCAAGCGCTATGAAGATGTGCTGGAATTGCTGGACGCGCAAATTGACGTGATTTCGACGGTGAATATTCAACACATCGAAAGCATCGCGCCGACGGTGCGCGCGATTACCGGCGTGGTGGTGCGTGAGACGGTGCCGGACTGGGTGTTGCAAGTATCGGATGAAACGGTGATGGTGGACTTGACGCCGGAAGCGCTGCAGAACCGGATGAGGCGCGGCGACGTGTATGGAAAAGAAAAAGTGGAGCAGGCGCTGAAGAATTTTTTCCGGCGCGGAAATTTGATCGCGCTGCGCGAACTGGCGTTGCGACAAGTAGCGGAACAGGTGGACCGCAGCCTGGAATCGTACATGGTGGAGAAGGATATACAGGAAGCTTGGGCGGTGCGCGAGCGGCTGGCGGTGTGTATCAGCGAAAATCCGAAGGCGCAATATCTGGTGGCGAGGGCGGCGCGCATGGCGCGTCGAATGGACGCGGAGCTTTACGCGGTGCACGTGGATTTGGAGAGTCAAATCGAGGAGGAGGAGTCGAAAACGCTGGCGTCTAATTTGCAGTTTGCGGAAAATTTGGGAGCGAAGCCGGTGCGGTTGAAGGGGCATAATGTGGCGGACGCGATGGCGCAATTTGTGCGGGAGAAACATATTACGCATGTGATTTTCGGGCGATCGGCGACGGAGGGGTGGCGGAAGCTTTTGTACATGAATGCGATTAATCGGTTTTTGAATGATGCGCCAGCGGTGGATGTGCATATTGTTACTCAAGACGCGGAGTAAAAAACACCGCAGAATCGCAGCTGGACAAGCCGTCGGATAAATATTCAGCCACAATCGAGAAGCGCGGCTTGCGGCGCTGGAAAGTCTGTGCGACAACCGTAAAATCGGTACTTCAGCGTCTGAAGCCGGATTGATTTCGCGAAGCTTACGTTGTGGCTAAAGCCACGACCTGCAACAATTCTCGAGCTCTCACACAGGCCCTTAAGCTTCTTCGCGCTAGAAAGCCAAATCTTTCCGCAAACTGCAAACCCGCGCTGATTTTGCAATTCCTATATCGTGGCCTTTCGAGCCACCCACAGCCGGGCTCTCAGGATGAACCGACGACACGAGCTACAAAGTTTCAGGATTCGTCGGAAGGGATGTCGAAGTTGACCAGATCGGCTTGAAAGCCGCGGGTTTTTATCGCGCCGTAAGTCATGCCGAGGACCATCCAGATGGCGCCGAGCTTCAGGGCCGGGCCGCTCAAGTGGCTCCAGATAAACGCGCAGATGAGAAACCCGAGCAGAGGCGAAAGGAGGTTGAGGATTTGCCGTTTTTCCGCGCGCACGTAGTAGCGGACTAGCGCGGCGACGTTGACGCCCATGAAAGCGAGGAGCGCGCCGAAGTTGAGGAGGTCGGCGCCCTGATCGTAGGTGATGATGAAGGAGCCGGCGAGGGCGATGGCGCCGACGAGAATGACGTTGTTGCGCGGGATGTGATGTTTGGGATCGAGCGCGCCGAAGAATTTTCTGGGGATGCCGTTGCTGCGACCCATGCCGTAGAGAAGGCGAGCGGCGCCGAGTTGCGACCCCAGGCCGGAGCCGATGTTGGCGATGAGGATGGTGAAGTTGATGAGTTGGAAGAGAAAATAGCCGCCAGCGGTCTGGGCGACGAGCGGGAACGCGGAAGTGATTTTGTCCGGCGGAAACGGCTGGTCGCGCCAGACGAGCTGTGCGGCGTAAACCTCGAGCGAGGCGAGCACGCCGGTGATGAGGCACACAAGGACGGTGGCGAGCATGATGTTGCGGCGGGGATTTTCGACTTCTTCGGAAAAAGTGGAGATGGCGTCAAAGCCGATGTAGGTGAGGACGGCGACCGAAGTACCGTGGAAAACGGTTTTGAAGCTGAAGGTCGTGGGATTGTAAAACGGGTGCGTGAAAAAACCCCGGCCGTATTCGTGCAGGCTCCAGAGGAAATGAACGACGAAGGCGAAGAAGATTACGACGACGATGGACATTCCGGCAGCCATTACGTCGTTGATGCGCGCGGAGGTTTTGATCCCGCGGATGTTTAGGAATGTGAAAGCGCCGGCGTAGAAGACCGCGAGGGCCCAGTAGGGCAGGCGAGGAATAATATTTTGGGTGAGCTGGCTGCAAATGATGGTGCAGATGAGCGGATTCAGAATGTAATCCATTACGATGGCCCAGCCGGTGACGTAGCCGAGGGCGGGTTTGAGTTCCTGGCCGACGTAGGTGTAGGCGGAGCCGGCGGAAGGATAGGCGCGAGCCATTTTTCCGTAGCTGATGGCGGTGAAGAGCATGGCGACCATGGCGATGAGGATGGTGGTGACAACGTGACCGCGGGCATCGTTGCTGATGACGCCGTAGATGCCCATGGGCGCGATGGGTTGGATGATCACGATGCCAATGATGATCAGGTCCCAGAGGGTTAGGACGCGCCGGAGTTTTACGGCGGATTGGGCGGGTTCGTTGGCCATTGGTCCTTTTGAGCAACAACCGCACGGTTCGATAAAGGTGAACCGGCCTCTATGAATTCAAAGGCAAATGCAAAGGCAACTTCGACGGCGCCCGCCTGAAGGCGGCCCCTACAAATTCAAAGGAAGGCAACTTCGACGGCGCCCGCCTGAAGGCGACCCCGAAGGTGTGGGGCTTCATTCGGTGATCACGGACTTTACTAGATTTCTGGGGCGGTCCACGTCGCAGCCGTTGAGGACGGCGTAGTGGTAGGCGAATAGCTGCAGCGGGACTACTTCCAGAATTGGCAGGAGCAGTTCCGTTGCCGAGGGCACGAAAATGGTGCGATCGGCGACGGCGGCGACTTCGCGATCGCCTTCGGTGGCGATGGCGATAGATTTTCCGCCGCGGCTTTTGACGTATTCAAGGACCCCGACAGTTTTTTGGTAGCGCAGCACGGAATCGGGATCGGCGGCGTCGCGCGTGGCCAGCACGGTCACCACGAGATTTTCGTCCACTAGTGCATTCGAGCCGTGACGCAGTTCGCCCGCGGGCATGCCTTCAGCCTGGACGTAGGAAATTTCCTTGAGCTTCAGCGCGCCTTCACGGGCGATGGCGTAATGCACGCCGCGGCCCAGGAACATGAAGGTGCGGGCTTGCTGGAAAGCGCGGGCGCAGCCGGAGGCTTGCGCGTCCCACGACGGCAGGAACTTTTCGATTTGCCGGGGCAGCTCGGCCAAGAAATTCAGATGTGTGCGGGTGACTTCGGCGGTCATTCGGCCGCGTTGGCGCGCTAGAAATAGCGCGAGGAGATAGAGCATGGTCAGCTGAGAAGTAAAACTTTTCGTCGCAGGAATGGCCTTCTCGAGGCCGGCGCAGGTTTGCAGGTTGACGCTGGCTTCGCGAGAAATGGTGGAATCGGCGACGTTGGAAATCGCGACGGTCTTCGCGCCGCGATTGAGCGCTTCGCGTTGCGCGGCGGTGGTGTCCGCGGTTTCGCCGGATTGGGTGATGACCACCACGATCGGATCGGTGTCTGAATGCGTGGAGCGATAGCAATATTCGCTGGCGTATTCCACGTCCACGGCGACGCCCGCTAGATCTTCCATCATGATTTCGCCGGCGAGACCGGCGTTGCGGCTGGAGCCGCTGGCGGCGATGATGATTTTCTTGAAAGCGAACAGAGCTTTTTCGATGGGCTGGAGCGAGTTCGAAAAAATCACGTCGTCCGCTACATTCTGGCGAGTTGTTTCGCGAATGGCCTGAGGTTGCTCGTAAATTTCGCGCAGCATGTGATTCGGAAATTGGCCCGGAGACATGTTGGATGGCCCGTCCTGCTCGGTGGACATCAGTGCCCTGCTCCGGTGGAGGACGCGGGCACCCCGCGGGCTTCTTTCAGAGGGATGTTGGCGGGCGCGATATTCCATCCGGACACGGCTAATTCCGAGCCACCGAAAACGGAAGTGGACGGGAGATAGCGCGCGGTGAGTTCGCGAGATTCGCCGGGCATCAGTGCGATGTAATTGTCATCCCAGAATACCGGGAGAATTTCTTCGGACTGGCCGCTTTTGTGAATTCCCAGGTGAATCTGAAAAGCGAGATGGTCGCTGGGATTTTTCAGCAGGACGTGCGCGACTGGACCGTTGGGACCGGGCAACAGGCTGGCGTTGACGTCCACAGTGACTTTTGCGAGTGATTGCAGCGCGGTGAGATCTTCGTAAGAGGAAACGGGCGTGAAGCGGTAGGTGGTCTTGGCCCATTCGTAGGTGTTCTTTTTGGCTGAGAGCCAATAGAAATTCTGGCTGACCATTTTTCCGTCGCTCGAATGCAATTGCAACTGGACGAAATACGCGGGCGACGCGGGGCTGAAAGATTCGGCCGGAAGCGTGAAGGCTTTCTGTACACCGTCGGCGTCCACATCAATTTGCAGTTGCTTGGAAAATCGCTCGTGGAGAGACGCGTCGTAAAGTTTCGCGGTGACGGTGAGGCCTGCGGCCTTTTCGTAGCGGCTGTTGACGACGGCGATGCTGTTGTCGTCGTAGGAATATTGCACGTGCAGCGGCTCGCAGGCTTTTTTCGTGCCGAAATATCCGCCCGCCGGCTGCAGGTAATAATCGAAGAGGTGCCAGATGGTGGAAGGCCAAGCGTTATTGAGCATCCACTGAATGATACCCGTAGTGGTGTACTTGTTGCGAGAGTAAGCCTCGAACATGGCGCGTTCACCTTCGTACGCCATGGCTTGCGATTTCACGAGGTAGTCATCGATGCCGGCGGAAGGGCCGTAGATCGCGTCCATCGCGCTATTGAAGTGCGTGAGGTCCTTGAAGCCTTCGGAGCCCGCGTGAAAATTCCAGAAGGAATCCTGTGGCCACATGTGATCGGCGGGAATAAATTTGCGCAGGCAGCTGGCGAGCGGAGGAGCGGGACCAGGGCTGGTTTCAGTGTTGAATCCGAATGCGCCGCCGTATTTGTTGGTGTCAACCAGCCAGTAGTCGGGCGGAACGTAATCGTATGGGCCGGTCATCTTCACGCCGGAAGGGCCGGTGACAGCGGTGGGCGTGGCCGAAGCCGAAGAGATATAAGGATTGGGCCAGCCGGAATCTTTCAGGACTTTGATGTAGGCGGTTTCGACGTTGGCGGGCGGAGGATTATCGCTGCCATTGAGCCAGATGAGCATGCTGGGATGGCTGCGCATGCGCATGATTTGAGAATGGAGGGAGGCGGTGGCGATTTCCAGATGTTCCGGTTGCCAGTGCTTCCACTGTTCCCAGATATCGCAGCAGCACCAGCCAGCCATGATGAGGACGCCGCGCTGGTCGGCGAGATTGTAGAATTCGTCGGTTTCTAGCTTGCCCTCGAGGCGAATGGTGTTCAGATTCATATCGCGGATGTAGCGGAATTCGTTTTCGAGGCGGTCCATATCCTGGCGCAGCAGCATGTCGGGCGACCAGCCACCGCCGCGGATTAATATATTTTTGCCGTTGATGGAAAATTGCAGGGCGCCGGTGGAATTCAGCGCGGCGATGATTTCTCGGATGCCGAATTTGAGGGATTGCACGTCGGATTCCTGATTGTTTATTTGCAAGCGCAGGGAAAGTTCGTGCAGATCTTGCGCGCCCATGCCGTAGGGCCACCACAATTTCGGGTTTTTGATTTGCAGCTGCGGATAGGCGTCAGACAGAAAGCGGGCGGTGCGCGTTTCATTCGGCTTCAGCGTGATGGTCTGATGAAGCTGCACGTCGTCGAACTGGGCTTCGAGGGTTCCGGTGACTTCTTCTGCTGTCGCGTTGTGCAGTTCGGCTTCGATGGCTAGATTGGCTTGCGCGAGCGACGTGGTGGGAAAATGCGTGATCACCTGCGGGTAGCGGATGGCTGCCGGGCCGCTGGCTTGCAGATAAACCGGGCGCCACAAGCCCATGTCTTTATCGGGGGGCGCGGGATTCCAGTCCACCCAATTGATGCCGAGATCTTTTTCGGTTTGGGCGAAGGTTTCGACGGCCAGCGAATTTGATTGGCCTGGCGTGAGTTGGGCAGAAATTTCATATTCGTAGGTGCGATAGGCGCCGGCGACATCTTTAGCGTCAGCGATTTTGTGGCCGTTGAGCCAGATATTGGCGCGATTATTGATGCCGCTGAAGTGCAGCCAGACGCGGCGGCCCGCGAAGTTTTCCGGCAGCTTGAATTCGGTGCGATACCACCAAGAGCAACGGAACGGGCTGTCCTGCGGCATGGGCAGGAGCGAAAAATTCTTGCCGATGGGATATTCGGTGCCGGGAAAATCGCGGAGATTTTTTCCGAAGTAGGGATCGGGATAGGTTTTGTCGGCGACTAGGGCGGCGACTACCGTGGAGGGGACGGTGGTGGAGTGCCAGCCGACGGTGTTGAAACCCGTGGTGGAGATTTGCTCGGCGGTGGCGTTTATTTGGCAGGAGGATTGGAGGGTCCAGTCTGAGTGCAGGAATAATTTCGCGTTGGATTCCGGCGACGGATCGGCGCAAAGGCGGGCGGGCGCGAGTGCTACTGCGAACAGGATTATGGCCGCTGCGAGGCGATAGGAATGCGGACGAACGATTTGATTTTTGCGCAAGGTGCCTTGACCTCCCAGGAGCGTCATTGGGCAGTAAGGGATTTTGTGTGACGACTGCAAAACCGGTACTTCAGCGGCTGGAGCCGCGCGCACTTCTTACGCTTATTGTCGTGGCCCTTCGAGCCTGTCACAGACAGGCTCGAAGGATGAACTGAAGCCACAGCCCACAAAGATTCTCGAGCAACTTCAAAACCAACGGTAACGTCAAAGACGCCCGCCTGAAAAGCAGGCGACCGCTACAACTTCAGAATCATAAGATTCATTAAAATTTATTAAAGCGAGTATTATGCGCTGGCTGCGTGCAAGTCAAGCGCAAAACCGCTGCGGTGCGCCAACACGACGCACGGCAGAGCGATGCAATGCTAAGCAACGTAACGCAAAACAACGCAAAACAACGCGAAATTCTACGCCCAGGAAACGGCGCGGGTGGATTCGCGCACTACGAGTTCGGGAGCGAGCAGCCGGTGCACGGCTGGGGATTCGCGTTCCTCGATGGCGGCGTTGATCGCGTCCAGAATAATTCCCACGGCGGCACTGCCCAGGGCTTCCATCGGCTGGCGGACGGTGGTGAGCGACGGTACAGAAAGGCCGGCGGGGATCACGTCGTCAAAACCGATGACGGAGCAATCTTCGGGAACTTTTATTCCGGCGCGAGCCAGGCAGCGGATGACCCCGAACGCGGTCATATCGTCGAAGGCCATGACCGCGGTGAAACGCTTTTTGTGCTTCAGGAATTCTTCAGTGAGTTTCAGGCCGCCTTCGTAACTGGAATTGGGGTCGAAGGAGTCGGGGAGATCGAGGACGAGCGCGGGATCAATTTCCAGATTGACGGAGCGGGCGAAGGCGCGTACGCCACGCCAGCGCGGAGAACTGTCACCGAGCATTTTCGGTCCGCGGATGAAAGCAATTTTGCGATGCCCGAGCGAGTGCAGGTGTTCCATGGCGAGATGCGCGCCGGCTTCGTTGTCCACCATGACGGAGCTGACGGCGCCGGAACGCAGCTCGCGGCCAATCATGACGCCGGGAATATTGCGTTTTTCCACGTCGGCGAGCAGGTCAATATCCACGAAGAGCCAGTTGGCGACGACGATGAGCGCTTCGACGGGACGCGCGAGGAGCATTTCGAGGTAGCGCTCGAAACGGCCGCGCTGATTGTGCACGTCGGTGAGAATGGGCAGGTAGTTGGCTTGATACAGAGCGTTTTCGATGCCGCGAAGGATTAAGGTGCAGTACGGGTCGGTGATATCGAAGACCATGACGCCGACAGTGCGGTTGCGTTTGGCGCTGAGGAAGCGCGAGACGACTTTGGGGCGATAGGCAAGCTTTTTGGCGGCGCGCTCGATGCGGTCTTTGGTCGTGGGCGGAATGTAGCGGGAGAGCGGTGCGTTATTGAGGACGATGGAGACGGTGGCGGGAGACACGCCGCTTTCCAGTGCGACGTCGCGCAGAGTGACGGCTGTGCTCTTAACTTTTCGACGGGTCAAGAATAACTCCGTAATTGATACGGATGATGGCGCAAGTGGAACGAACATCTTTATCACAGGCGGTGCGAGGAGGCTAGCGGTACGAGCGGCGCAGCGTTTTTCTTCGATGCCCGTGGTCGGGCCGGTGGCGTTAGGCACACCCTGGGCATTTGCAGCACAGGGTGGGGTGGTAAGGGTCTGTTTCGCTGAAGAGGCTCTGTTTGACTGACAGCATGCGCGCTTCGGATGGGGGTGTCTGTACTGGATTGCACAGTGCGCAGTTGGCATCGTGGCGGGTGGCTGGAAGCCTTGAGAGTAGTCATTGCTTAAGCGGAACAGCGGGAGTTAGCGTGCTGCGGCTGGGGTGAATTGCTGGCGGCGGGCAGAACCATGTGCAATTGCGGCGGGCGCGATTTACTTCTGGTCTTTTACTTCTTGTCGAAGGACTCAGCGGCGGCGAGTTTGCGGTCCACGTGCGGCTCCGAGCGCAGGCCTCCGGAATGCAGGACGCAACGTTCTCCGATCCCAACGCCACAGGTGGGACAGGGCACAGAGGCCAATTGTTTGGGCGTGAGGTCGTGAATTTTCATTCAGACAGGATGCGGGAAGCGGCAGCCGCGAAACAGTTCAATTTGGCACACTTTCGTCAGTTTGTCAGTACCCCAGCGTACAGAATGGGTCCGTTTGGTGCGGAATGAAAATCAGTCATGCAGGACGACGCTGAGGAGGGAATTATCAATGTGGATCTTGCGATTGGTGTAGTGGATGAAGCCGAGATTGCGGAACTTGTTCATGAAGAAATTGACGCGCGAGCGAGTGGTGCCGATCATTTCGGCCAGGGTCTCCTGCGAAACCTTGGGCAGCGATTTGCGGGGGTCCCCGGGCGCGCCATAACGCGCGAGCAGCAGCAGAGTGCGGGCGAGGCGCTTTTCGCTGGAGTTGAAGAGCTGGTCAATCAAGTCTTCTTCGACGCGGATATTGCGCGCGAGCATGTAGGCGATGAAACGGTCGGAAAATTCGTGTTCCTCGTGGAGCACACGAATCATCTCGCTCTTTTCAATCACCAAAACAGTGGTGGGCGCGATGGTGGTGGCGGTGGCCATGCAAACAGGCTGGCCACCCAGGCACGCTTCCCCAAAAAAATCGCCGGGGCCGAGAATGGCTACAACGGCCTCTTTACCTACCTGGTTGACGACCGAAAGCTTCACGCCGCCTTCTTGGATGTACATTACGTTCTTGGCGGGATCGCCCTGGGCGAAGATGGCCTCATTTCGGTCGAATTTGGCGACTTTTCTGCCCAGACCGGTGGAGTCCAGAAATGCCTTCACATCGAAGACACGGCTCCTCGATTTCGCCTTTTTTGGAGGGCGAGGAGCCTTGATAGATACACTTCGACTTGCCGGGGACACCATAGTCAAGAATAACATGGGGGCTAAATAGTGAATCTGTTCAAAATTGCACACTTCGCCCGGCGGGCGTGACCGCTTTCGCCTGACGTGCGCCGCCTCTTTCGCGGGGGGCCGCGCGCTAAGCGCGCAGGGTCTTGAGCTACCGCTCGGATTCGCCTGTGTATTCCGAGCACGCGCGCCTCCAGCGTGATTCACGTGCTAACGACGACGCGGTTCGGCACGTCCATAGAGCCACAGGGGCATCGCGTCTTTCAAATTAACGGACACACTAAGCACATTTAGAGGCGCGTAGTAGGAGGGACCGATGGTCTCTTTCTTTCAGGACCTGCGTTACGCGGCCCGAACCCTGCTCAAGTCCCCCGGATTTACGACTGTTGCGGTGGTGACGCTGGCGCTGGGGATTGGCGCGAACGTGGCGATTTTCAGCGTGGTGTATGGCGTGCTGCTGCGGCCGCTGCCCTTCGCGCATCCCGAGCAGTTGGTGCGCATCTTCGACGACCTTGCCGGGCCGAACACGCAGGATGTAGGCATGTCCGCGCCGGAACTGTGGGATTTGGAAGAGCGCTCGGGTGTTTTTCAGGAGGTTTCCGCGGTGGCGCCGAGCAATTCGGCGGTGGGCGGTGGAGAGCGGACGGTGCGCGCCGAGGGCCTGATCACCAGCCCCGATTATTTTGAGTTACTGGGAACGAAGCCGGAGCTGGGGCGGGCGTTCACGCGGCAGGATTCCGTGCCGGGATTCCTGGAGCCAGTGGTGATCAGCGACGGCTTTTGGCGGCGGAATTACGGATCGGATCCGAAGATCGTCGGGCGAAAAATGTCGCTCGATCGCGACCTGTACACGATTGTGGGAGTGATGCCGCCGGGGTTTCGTCATCCCGGCCGCACTCTGAATACGGACGTGGAGGTGTGGCTCGCAACCGGCTTCAACGGCCAACCGTTTCCGGTTCCAGCGGATCGGACGCTGCGATTGATTCCCGCGGCGATTGGGCGCTTGAAGCCGGGGCTGACGGTGGCGCTAGCGCAGTCGCAGCTCGATGCTTATGTCGCGCAGCTGGCGCGCGAATATCCCGCCGCGTATCCGGCGACCGCGAGGTGGGCAGTGCGGCTGGTTTCGGTGCAGGAGGACTTGGTGGGCCCACAGCGGACCGAATTATTCATACTTTTTGGTGCGGTGGGATTCCTGCTGCTGATCGCCTGCGTGAATATTGCGAACCTGCTGCTGGCGCGTTCTTCGGGGCGGCGGCGCGAAATTGCGATTCGCTTGGCCATGGGCGCGAGCCGCACGCGGCTGGCACGGCAACTGTTGACGGAGTGTACGCTGCTGGCGGTGATCTCCGGCGGCGTCGCGCTGGTGACAGTGCTCTTCTTGAAGAATGCGATCATCAGCCTGGCTCCGGCGGATATCCCGCGGCTGAACGAAGTGGACGTCAGCGGCAAGGTGCTTTTTTTCGCTTTTGTGATTTCGATATTCACGGGCGTGTTGTTCGGGCTGGCGCCGGCGCTGCAGGCTTCCAGTCCTAATCAGGTGGAGAATCTACGAGAAGGAGGCCGCGGTTTGGGCGCGAGTAGACGGCATTCGCGACTTTCGCGGATTCTGGTGGGGTCGGAGGTGGCGCTCTCGATTATTTTGCTCGCGGGCGCGGGGTTGCTGCTGCGGAGTTTCTGGCGCGTGTTGCAAGTGCGACCCGGATTCAATCCTAGCCATCTGACGACGGTGCAAATCTGGATTCCGCAACCCAACGATCCGGCCATGGATCCTTATGGTCCGATGGAGAAGCGTTCTGCTTTTTTGATGGAAGTTTATCGCCGCGTGGCGGCGTTGCCGGGTCTGGAACAGTCCGCGATTGCAGGCAACGACACTTTGCCGATGAATTCCGGGCGAAACTACTCTCCTTTTTCGATTGAAGGGCGGCCGACGGATTCGGAGCGCAGCCCGGTAGCGGACATTGCCATCGTGGATACGCAGTATTTTCGCACCATGGAAGTTCCTTTGATGACCGGACGAAATTTCAGCGCGACGGACACGAGTTCGACGCAGGCGGTGGCGGTGATTGACCAGACACTGGCGCGCCGTTATTGGCGGGACCAGGATCCGTTGGGGCAACAGGTGAAATTTGGATTTGGGCCGGGTCCCAAGGGCGTGACGATTGTGGGCGTGGTGGGCGATATCAAATCGGACGGCTTTGAAGCGCTCAGCGTGCCGCACATATATGTTGCGCTGGGGCAGTTCGCGCCGATTAACGCGGTGCTATTTTTCCGCAGCCGAGGCGACGCGGAACGTCTGGGCGAAGCGGTGCGGCACGTGGTGGGAAGCATGGATGTGAATGTGGCGGTGCACAGCGTCAGCACGATGGATCAAATTATTGAGCGATCGGTGGCGGACCGGCGCTTTGCTTTGGACCTGCTGGGCGTTTTCGCGACGGTGGCGCTGCTGCTCGCGGCGATTGGGATTTACGGCGTGATGTCTTACGCGTTCAGCCAGCGCACGCACGAAGTGGGCATCCGCATGGCGCTGGGAGCGCAGCGGCGGGATATTCTGCGCATGGCGTTGGTGGAAGGGATGCGGATTGTGGTGATTGGACTGGTTGCGGGGCTGGCAGGAGCCGCGGTGTTGACGCGGTTCTTCCAATCCATGCTTTTTAATGTGGCGCCGGGTGATCCGATAACTTTTCTTACGGCTTCGGCGGTGCTGGCTGGGGTGGCGTTTTTCGCTTGCTACATTCCGGCGCAGCGCGCGACGCGAGTAGATCCTCTGGTGGCTTTGCGCGAGGAATAAAGGCAGTCTCACCGCCTGACACGGCAAACTACTCACCTTGACATTCTAGTGGAAGCTTTGTAGGCTCACCTAGTATGTCTACCAAAGAGCAACGCGAACGCATTGAATTGCTGCAAGGAACTTTGGACCTGCTGATCCTGCGTACGCTGATTCTCGGGCCGGCGCACGGCCACGCCATCGCCAAGGCTATCGAATTCAAATCCGACGAAGTGCTGCAGGTGGAGCAGGGGTCGCTGTACCCGGCGCTGCACCGGCTGATCAAGCGCGGATGGATTTCGGCCGAGGAAGGCACGTCTGAAAATAATCGGCGGGCGAAATATTACCGGCTGACAGCGAAGGGCCGCAAGCAACTGGTGCTGGAGACCAGCAAGTGGGACAAACTGGCCGGAGCGATCGCGCGGATTCTGCGGCCTTCGGAGCAGGAGGGCAAATTATGAAACGGCGTGAGCGCATGATGAAAGATCTGGAACAGGATATTCGCGAGCACATTGCGATAGAGACGCAGGACAACATCGCGCGCGGGATGGCGCCGGAAGAAGCGCGCTACGCGGCGGTGCGGAAATTCGGCAACGTGCGACGCGTGCAAGAAGACGCGCGCGAAGTGTGGAGTTTCGAGTGGCTGGAGCAGCTATGGCAGGACGCGCGGTTCGCGCTGCGCATGTTGCGCAAGAGCCCTGGCTTCACTGCCGTGGCGGTGCTGACGCTGGCGTTCGGGATTGGGGCGAACACGGCGATTTTCAGTTTGATTGACGCGGTTTTGCTGCGCTCGCTGCCGGTGGAGGATCCCGCGCAGCTGGTTCTGTTGAAGTGGAGCGCGCGCAAAGCGCCGAACATTCACGGGATCACGTCCGCGGGCGATTGCCCGAGCGATCTGCGGCGCGGCGCACTGAATCCGGAGGGCTGTTCGTTTTCCGAGCCGATGTTTCGCGAAATCGCACAGGCCAATATTTTTTCGGGGACGGCTGCGTTTGCGAATACCGGCAGGCTGGATTTGACGGGCAACGGGCCGGCGAGCGTGATCAGCGGGCAGCTGATCTCGGGAGATTTTTTCCGGACGATGGGACTGAATGCGGCGGCGGGGCGGCTGATTGATACGAGAGATGATTCGCCGGCGGCTGCGCCTGTCGCGGTGTTGAATTATGGATATTGGCAGAGCGCGTTCGGCGGCTCGCGCGAGGTGATAGGACGCACGATTGAACTGAACGCCGTGCCGTTCACGATTGTGGGCGTGGCGGAGCAGCGGTTTACGGGAATTACTCCGGGCAGCGATTACGATGTGTGGGTGCCGCTTTCGAACCAGCAGAAAATCAATCCGCTGAAGGGAATGCAGGATCTGCTGGGCGGGCAGGACCGTCCGCATGATGTGGGGTTTTGGTGGTTGACGATTGTGTGCAGGCCGAAGCCGGACATGCCTGTGGCGCAGGCGCAAGCGATGGTGAGTGGAATGTTCCGCAACGAGATGCTGCATGGAGCCGTGCAGATGTTCGCTGGCGGAAAGATGGGTGCCCTGCCGATGCCGCGAGAGGGTGGGCCGAGTATAGTGGCGAGCACACCGGCGCCGGGGCCGATGCCTGCGCCGATGCCGATGCAAGGCGCATCTGGAAACCTGGCCAATCCGTTTCACGGCGAAGCGGGCGGTGGGCCGGCGCCGCGCGCTGCTGCGAACGAGACGATGCAGTTCACGCTGAATGCGCCGCTACCAGGGACAGCGCCTGCGGTGGGCGGCGCGCATGCGGCCGAAACTGAAGCGCCGAGCGCACTTAAGACACTCTCGACGGCGGACGATAATCCGCAAGTCAAGCTGGTTTCGGCGCAGACGGGCTTGAGCGGGACGCGCGAGAGATATACCGATCCGTTGTATGTGCTGATGCTGGCAGTGGGAATAATTTTACTGATCGCTTGCGCGAACGTAGCGGGGTTGATGCTGGCGCGGGCGGCGGCGCGACAAAAGGAAATGGCGGTGCGACTGGCGCTGGGCGCGGGGCGCGCGCGAATCGTGAGGCAACTGCTGACGGAGAGCGTGATGCTTTCCGGGTTGGGCGGCGCGCTGGGGATTTTATTTGCGCATTGGGGCGCGCACGCGATTGTTTCGTTTGTATCGCGCAATCAGTCGCGACCGCTTGGATTCGCCACGGGCGTGGACTTGCGAGTGCTGGGGTTCACGGTGGCGGTCTCACTGTGCACCGGAATAATTTTCGGCGTGGCGCCGGCGTTTCGCAGCGCGCGCGTGAATTTGACGCCGGCGCTGAAGGAGGGCGACGGCAGCTCGGGGAACGCGGGCGGAAAATGGATCAGCATCGGCAACGCGCTGGTGGTGACGCAGGTGGCGCTGGCGATTGTGGTGCTGGTGGGCGCGGGACTACTGGTGCGCACATTGCAAAACCTGCGCACCGTGGACATGGGGTTCGACGCGCACAATATTTTGATTTTCGCAATCGATCCCACATTGGCCGGATACCAAGCGGAGCAAGTGAACAGTTTGTACCGCGATTTGCAAGGCCGGCTGGCGGAAACTCCAGGCGTGAAATCGGCGAGCTACTCGATGATGCCGCTGCTGAGCAACGGACTGATGATCACGGTGTTCCACTGGCCGGGTACGCCGCAGGATCAGACGGCGGAGGCGGACACGCTGGACGTGGGGCCGAACTTTTTCGAGACTTTGCGCATGCCATTTCTGGCGGGGCGCGAATTCAGCGCTTCAGATTTTGGGCTGGCCGCTTCCAACGGCGGCACGACGCCGACGTCCGCGCCAACTCCGGTGATAGTGAATCAGGCGTTCGTCGAGAAATATTTAGGGAAGGAAAATCCGATCGGGAAAGTGTTCGGCGAATCGGCGATGGGACCGTTTGGCGGGCCGAATCCCGGCAACGAAATTGTGGGCGTGGTGCGCGACGCGAAATACAACGATCTGCGGCGGGAAATTCACCCGATGATGTACCAGCCGCATCACGTGGGAGTGGCGACATTCGAAGTACGCACGGCGGCGGACCCGCAGGCGTTGCTGCCGGCGATTCGCGAGGTGGTGGGGCAAGTGAACGCGAATTTGCCGCTGTTCAACGTGACGACGCAATCGGAGCAGATTGACCGGCTGCTATTTCAGGAGCGACTGGTGGCGAGGCTGGCGGGATTTTTCGGCGTGCTGGCGCTGGTGCTGGCTTCCATCGGATTGTATGGATTGCTTTCGTGCGAAGTATCGCGGCGCACGCGGGAAATCGGGATACGCATGGCGCTGGGCGCGCAGCCGGAAAGCGTGCTGCGGCTGGTGTTGCGGCAAGGAATTGCGCTGGCGATTGTGGGAGCAATCGTGGGCATCGGCGTGGCGCTGGGAGTGACGCGTTATCTGGCTTCGATGCTCTTCGACGTGCGCGCGAGCGATCCAGTGACGATGATCGCCGCGGCTGCGCTGCTGGTGCTGGTGGCGCTGGCGGCGTGCCACATTCCTGCGCGGCGGGCTACGCGAGTGGATCCGATGGTGGCGCTGCGGTACGAATAGGTCGTCGTCAGCCGCGCGACGACCAGTCACGGAGCGCGGCTAACATTTTATTCGTGGTGCAGCGCGATGCTGGAAAAAGTGAGCGCGTCAGATGCCGGCGTACCAGGCGTAGCCTCCGTCTGCAGTCGCGGAGCCTTTGCCGTTTCCGAACTTTTTCAGATTATCTGTGACCGTGAGGTGCGTGATGAATTTCACGCTCTTATAACCGACCTGGCGAGGTAGGCGCAGGCGCAGCGGGCCGCCGTTGGCTACGGGAAGATCGCCGCCGTTCATTCCATACGCAAGAAAGGTCTGCGGGTGCATGGCGTCGGCCATGTCAATACTTTCCCACCAGTCGGGATCGATCGAGAAATAGACAATGTACCGGGCTTGCGGCTGGACGCCCACGGCATCGAGGACGTGGAAGAGCGGCGCGCCGATCCATTCGGCGATGTACGACCAACCTTCTTCGCACGCGAGTTGGGTGATCTGGCTGCGATACGGATAAGTTTTCAACTGGGCGAGCGAAAACGAAGCAGGGCGGTCAACCAGACCTTCAACGGTGAGCCGCCAGTCGGTGAATCCTCCGGCCTGAAGGCTTTTGAACGCGTCGGTGAGGGGCGGCATCTCGTTCGCGAGGGGGCGCTGGGAAATTTGGTCGCGGCGGAACTCGCGGGCTAACGAGTGTTTGGTGAGCAATCGCTGGGTGGCGTAGGTGAGAGTTTCGCCGACGCCGTAGATTCCGCCGTCATCGGGCGGGACGAGGCCATATTTTTGCGCGAGGCGCGCGGCGACGCCGAGGCCCGCAACACCGGCCGTAACTGCGAGTCCGGAGACGAGTAGTTTGCGGCGTGAGAGATCGGTCAAGGGCGCTCCTCCTTGCGCGTGGCGACTGTGCCGGTGATCATCGCGCGCATGCGGCGCTTGAATCCGGCAACGCAAATCATCGCGACGTGGACCAACACGAAAAGCAGCAGAGCCAGCGAGACGAAGAAGTGAATGGTGCGCGCGGATTGCTCGCCGCCCAACCACGTGACGGTCGCGGGAAACGCAGACACGAAGGCGAGCGACATCGCCAGGCCCGACCAGATTACCAGTGGAAACAACACGAAGATCACGAACAGGTAGCTGAGACGCTGCAGCAGGTTGTAGGACGAGGCTTCTGCTTCAGTGGGCCGCGCGAAACGCAAATGGCTTCCGATTGTGGTGGAGAGCGCGCGCCACGAGAGATCGGATTTATGCGGGAACAAGTCTTTGCGGAAATGGCCCGTAAACACGCCGGAGATCAAATAGAGCAAGCCGGTTAACAGATCGGAAGAGCGT
>Ga0210401_10001817_pt1 | contig 24217 bp, 17 predicted proteins | sample IncBWH32MmetaG_FD_150866 | JGI IMG/M metagenome (GOLD analysis project Ga0210401, IMG submission 150866) | Forest soil microbial communities from Barre Woods Harvard Forest LTER site, Petersham, Massachusetts, United States - Inc-BW-H-32-M | ecosystem: Environmental > Terrestrial > Soil >... | reverse complement strand
GCGCGCGTGACCGTGCCGGTGTCCTGGTTGGTGATGCGCACGTCGGCGTTGGCAATGACCGCGCCTGAGGCATCCTGAACCGTGCCGCTGATTGCTCCGGTGGCGCCGCCCTGGGCCAGCGCTTGACCGAGCAGGCAAAAACCAACAATCACGAAACGCAAATGGCTTCCAAGAAACTTCGACATACACTCCTCCCCGACGCGGGTTCGATGGCTAACACTTACCGGTTGAAAAACTCAAGGAAAGTTGAAACAACCGCCAGTTGTAGCGCAGAGAAAGGCGCGCTCTCGATGGCCCACGGCCATCCCGGTCGACTTGTAGGTTGGCGCCCCCATGACCGACTCCCCTGCCGGTTTTCGGAGAAACGGAACTCCGGGTCAACCAAGTCTGGCTGGAGAGTTGCGCGCTAGGTTACTAGAAATCAGTCAGCGTTCGCAATAAAAGCGGGCGGGGTGGAACCAGAAGAGTTTCTAATTTGTCGGAAACGACGGGTCACAATCCCTTGTAGGCCCCGCCATCCACAAGAATTGTCTGCCCCGTGATGAAAGATGCGCGCTCAGACGCCAGCCACACGATCGCATCGGCTACCTCGCGAGGCTCGCCAATGCGCTTCTGTGCGGCATCGACCGCCCAAGTGTCGAAGATCTCCTGCTGCGACTTGCCCGAAGCTGCCGAGCGCGCCTTGGCCAACTCTTTTAGACGATCGGTCGCCGTGAACCCCGGACCGACATTGTTGACCAGGATGCCGTCTTTACCGAACTCGTTCGCGAGGCTTTTGACGAGTCCTACGACGGCCGCGCGGACCGCATTCGAAAGCACGAGTTCAGCCACGGGTTGTTTCGTCGTGATCGACGTGATGGTGATGATGCGTCCCCAGCGATTCTTCTGCATATGAGGGATGACTTCGCGCGCGAAGTAGACGGTGCTCAGAAAATTCGCGTCGATCGCCTTCCGCCAGTCTTCGAGCGAGGCCGCGAGGAATCCTTTTGCAGGCGGGCCGCCCGCATTCGTAACACAGATATCGGTGGCACCGAATTTCGCAATCACGCCGTCGACAAAGCCTTTCACCGCAGCCGGATCGGTAACGTCGAATGCCTTCGTCAACACTTCGACCTTGTGTTGTTGGCGAATATGCGCCGCAGCGGCTTCGAGATTCTCCGCATTGCGCGCGCACATGGCAATCCGGCAGCCCTCGGCAGCGAAGGCTTCAGCGGTGGCGCGCCCGATGCCCTGGCTTGAGGCGGCAATGATCGCGACTCGGTTCTTCAGACCGGTATCCATAGGCGAGGGATTATAACAACCGGCCAACTCCGCTCCAGACTTACCTCTGGCGTTGGTTTTTGTTGCTCCTCCCCAGGTGCACAGCTAAGCTTGTATGGGTGTCTGATTCCAGAAACCTTGCCGACCTTGAGGAGAGCTATGCTTGGGACCCCGCGCTACATCTGGATGGAGGGCGAACTTCGTCCGGCGTCTGAAGGTGTCGTTCCGTTTGTGAATGCCGGCCTGCATTATGGCTACAGTGTGTTTGAAGGCATCCGCTGCTATCGAACCGAGCGCGGACCTGCGGTGCTTCGACTGGAGGAACACGTCGAGCGCTTGCTCGATTCGGCCCTGATCGTAGGATTCCGCGATTTGCCCTATTCGAAAGAGCAGATCTGTACTGCGATTCACCAGGTCATCGCTGCCAACGGCTTTTCATCCTGCTACATCCGGCCGCTGATTTTTCTCGACGGAGCAATGGGGATGGTGGTCGACGCGGGCACTCCGCGGCTGATGATCGCCGTCTGGGAGTGGAAGGCGTTCCTCGGCGAACAGGCGAGAGAGCACGGCATTCGCGCCAACATCTCTTCCTTTACGCGACTGCACCCGAACATCATGATGACCAAGGCCAAGGTGTCAGGAAATTATGTGGGCTCGATCCTGGCCAAGACAGAGTCGCACCGGCTCGGGTTTGACGAAGCCATCATGCTCGACCCCGCCGGATACGTGGCTGAATGCACGGGAGAGAACATTTTCGTGGTGCGCAACGGTGTGATCTATACCGTGCCGCGGGGCGCCATCCTCGAAGGCATCACGCGCGACAGTCTCATCACGATTGCGGGCGACATGGGATACAGCGTCGTCGCAGAACCGATCTCGCGCGATCAACTCTACATCGCCGATGAAGTTTTCGTCTGCGGGACGGCAGCCGAAGTCATCGGGCTGCGGGAGATTGATTTCCGTACGATCGGCAACGGGAAAACTGGACCAGTCACCCGTGAGTTACAGCGCGCCTTTGATGAACTGACCAGCGGACGCCATGCGCGCTCGGCCCAGTGGTTCTCGCCAGTTCCGGCATTCGATCCCGCGACCGTGAAGGCGTAAGGGCGCGGAACTACTGAGGATCCGTAGAACGATTTTCGACTCAATTGAGGGGATCTATGAAGAAGCATCAACGGCGGACAGAGACGAAAGCGGTGCGCGGTGGAATGGACCTCAGCAAGAAGAACGGTCCGGTGAACACCCCGATCTATCAGACCTCGACATTCGAAGTTACCGACCTCGAGGAGCAAGTTCGGGCGACGCCTACCGACCACTTCTACACCCGCTACGGGAATCCCACGCACACGGTCGCAGAAAATGCGATCGCCGAACTCGAAGGCGCCGACGCCGCTTTGCTGTTCGCTTCGGGAATGTCGGCCATCAGTACCACGGTCATGGCGCTGGCGAAGAGCGGAGACCACATCGTCGCGCAACGTGACATCTACGGCGGCGCGACCAAGTTCTTCACCCAATGGCTGCCGAGATTCGGCGTGGAGGCCACCCTGGTCGATACCACCGACTATGACCAGCACGCGGCGGCAATCCGGCCAAACACCAAGATCCTCTATCTCGAGTCGCCGACCAATCCGACCCTGCGTGTCGTGGATCTAAGAAGGGTCTCAGCGCTGGCAAAAAAGCACGGCCTGATTAGCTTGATCGACAGCACCTTCGCAACGCCCATCAACTGCCGGCCAGTCGACTTTGGAATCGATCTGGTCATGCATTCGGGCACGAAGTTTTTCGGTGGACACGCGGATCTCATCGCCGGCATCGTCGCCGGCCGCCGCGATCTGATCGAAGCGATTCATGCGACCCGCACCACGCTCGGATGCAACATGGACCCGCACGCGGCCTGGTTGCTGTTGCGAGGCATCAAAACCCTCGCCGTGCGCGTGCAGCGGCAGAACGAGAACGCATTGCAGGTCGCGCAATTCCTGAAAACACATCCCAAGGTGCGCAGTGTCAGTTATCCCTTTCTCGATGGACACCCGCAGCAGGCTCTGGCCATGGAGCAGATGCGCGGCGGTGGCGGCGTCCTGAGCTTCGAAGTCGAAGGCACCGGAGAAGACGCGTGCCGCTTCGCCGAAGCCCTGCAGCTTTTCACCCTCGCCCCCAGCCTGGGCGGCGTCGAGTCGCTGGTAACGATCCCCGTCATAACGTCGCATGCCATGATCCGCGCCGAAGAACGTCAGAAAATGGGCGTAACCGAGCAGATGGTCCGCCTATCGATGGGCATCGAGCACGTGGAAGATCTGATCGCGGATCTCGAGCGTGGGTTCGCCGCGGTACGGGGTGGAACTAGAACCACCGTGGGAGTGGGATAAAAGCAATTCTCAGTTGCGTGTAAAACACTAATCCCGGTCTCAACGAGACCGGGATTCATGTTTTCCCAGAAGGCAGTGTTAGAAGATGAACTTTGCACCCAACTGCAGGATGCGTGGATTGTGAGCAGAAGCGGCGCGGAGGAAGGGGCTTCCGCAGTCAGCCGAGAAGTTAGTTCCGCTGTAGCAGGTTGCAGAGTTTGTCGGGCTCGAGAACGGACTATTGCCGCCGGCCGACCCGGCACCTCCTCCGAGCCACGCGAATTCCGTGTGATTGAACACGTTGAACGCCTCCGCGCGAAACTCAAAACTCATGCGCTCGGTGATTGCGAAATGTTTGAATAGCGCCATGTCAAAGTTGGTGCGTCTCGGATTCACCAGCGAGTTCCGGCTCGTATCGCCAAACGTCAGTCCGCGAGGAGCCACGAAAGCTGCGGGATTATAGAAGAGGGGCCCGAATCCCGGCACCGCGGCTTGCACAACCCCTGCTTTTGGATCACTCACCATGTCCGGCAAAGACGTCACGCCGTTTGCGGAAATCGTGTTGGAGACGCCTGCATTGTCTCCGGGGACTCCGTTGCCTCCGCCGTTGGTGACGGTGAAGGGAGTGCCAGTTTGCACGAGTGTGATGCCCGACCACTGCCAACCTCCCAGCAATTTGTGGGTGAGTCCTGGAGCTCTGAAGAACGGTAAATCGTATACGTAGCTCAGCGTAAACGAGTGCCGCTGATCGAAGTTCGAGCTGGCACGGTAAGCGTTCAGGGCGTAGGTATTCGGAATGGTCAGGTCGCTGCCCGAGGACGCATCGTCGATCGAATGGCTGTAGGTGTACGACAGGTTGAACAGCAAGCTGCCCACAGCTTTACGCAGACTGAGTTGGAATGCGTGGTAGACGGAGGACGCAGTCTGATCCTGCCTCTTGATCCCGGCGACGCCGACGTAGGGACGGAAAGGATTCGGATTCACGCCGCAGACCGCGATCCCTGCGTTGACGACCGGGCTCAAAACTCCGGCTCCGGCATAAGGCAGCACAGTGCCCGAGGGCGTGGTTCCATCGGTAGCAACTCCGTAAGCGTCGTTGTTTGTGCCGCTGCCGCATTCGGTCGCAAGACCGGAGGTAGCATTGGTCCCAACCCCCATGGGTTCGTGCAGGCCGTAGGGATTTTGACTGAGAGGCGTCGGCAGCACCTGGTTCAGATCGTATTGCCGGCTCAAGTGTGTTCCTTTGCTGCCGGCGTACGCAACTGTGATCACAGTGTTCTTATAGAGCTCATGCTCAACATCCAGATGCCACTGCTGCACATAAGGCCAATGAATCTGATCGGGTAAGGAGATCACACTCAGCGGCGTCACCGCTCCGCCAGTTTGCGGGACCAAGTTGCTATACCCTCCGACGGAGGTGACGGAGGTCGTGAGGGTCAACGGGTTCTGCGGTTCAAGCGCGCCGGTTCCCGCCTCGTTGGCATTCATGTGTTCAAAGAAAATTCCATAACCTCCGCGCAGGGCCCAGCGGCCATCTCCCTTGGGATCGAAAGCGAAACCGATCCTCGGCGCCGGATTGAACAGATGACCATTGGTGCAGCCCGCCGGCTCTTTTCCCGCACCACACTGCACCCAGCCATTGAACTGATTCGCGCCCGTCACCAAGGTTCCGTCCGGGTTCAGATCGCTGGCTCCGGCTACGAAGGCAGCAGGGTCCCAATTCCAGGCGTTGTGGTACTTCTCCCGCTGTGTCCCAAAGAGGCTGAGACGCAACCCCAAATTCAATGTCAGCCGATGCGTCGCTCGCCAGTCATCCTGAAAATAGGGTTCGAAGATCTTGTAACGGTTATAAGTCTTGATCACCGCTTTTTGCTGTTGGAACTGCGAGATGTTGCCCATCAGCAGATCGGCAAACGGATTCCCGGTCGTCACCCCGGTATTGCTAGCATCGAAGCTGAGCAATCCGTTGGTGGAAACTCCGGGTTGCGGGATCTCGTTCTTTTGAGCAGCGGTGAAATACGCCCCGAATTGCAGGTTGTGGGCACCAACAACCTTGGTAACGTTGTCGCGATAGGTGTAAGTCGGATTTGAGTTCAACGGACCATTCGGAATGTAGCCAGGATCCTCAGAGATCCCATCGAAAGGCCCGCCCGCCAGTCCGATGCCGGAGATCTTTCCTCCGCCGCCATTCGCAAACAGCCCAAACGTCATGTTCGTGGGCCGTTGCCAGGGGCCAACCAGAACAAGATTAATGTGATCGGTGGTGTAGCTGGCGACGAACTCGTTCAGTAATGTTGGCGAAAAGGTGGTCGTCAGGCGAGCGACCATGCCGACAGACGGCCCGTTGAAATTGGTCTGAAGGGTCGGGAAGCTGGTTCCACTCGTCCAGAGGGGATTCGGATAGAGGGTGGACCAGGAGTCGTGAATGTAGCGGAACATCGCACGCCAGTTCGAGCTGAAATTGTGATCGACCCGAATCAGTTCTTCGCGCCAGGTGGTCGGCGAAATCGGGAAGGCTTGCCAGATTCCAACCCCATTTGATTCGGAGGTCGGAGCCGGAATCAATTGCACCAGTCCGTCGGCCCCGTTGGCAGTGTCGACTGGAACCATGTAGTTCGGGAACCAATTCACCGGCCCCGCTGGCATCAGCGGATTTCCATTGTTGGGATTGGTCACCGGGCAATTTGGAAAATTGGCCGCAACGGCCGTGCTATACGTCGTGTTCGGGGCCGGGCAGACATCGCTGAAATTTCCACCGCGCTCGGCCGTCGTGGGAACAACTGTGGCGTTGGTCGCGGCCGGCGTCCGCTCCCGGCGCCACTCCTGCGACCAGAAGAAAAACGTCTTGTCCTTGTTCTTGTTGTAGAGGCCCGGAATGTACACCGGTCCCGCCAGTGTGTATCCGAAATCGTGCTTTTTGTATTCGGGAACCGGGTTCCCCGCATTGAACCAGTTGTTGGCATTGAACGCGTCATTGCGCAGAAACTCGTAAGCGCTGCCATGGAACGAGTTCGTGCCCGACTTGGTTTCTACCTCTACTGTGCCCGAGCCGTTACGGCCGTACTGCGCGCCGTAGTTGGATGTGAGCACCTTCACCTCGGCAATCGCTTCCAGGCTCGGATATACGTTCATGCTCGTGTTTGAGCCATTGTCCAGATTGTCGCCGCCGTCGAGCTCCCAATTGTTGTACTCAGTACGGCCACCATTCACGCTATAGGCGACGTTCCCGTTGACGCCCACTTGCGCTTCGTCCTGACCCGATTGGTTCGTGACGCCCGGCGCAAGAGTAATCAATTGGGTGAAGTTGCGGCCATTGAGTTCTAGCTGACTGATCTCTTTTCCAGTAACGATGCCCGACAGTTCCGAAGATTGAGTCTCAACCTGCGCAACCGTCGATCCCTCTACCGTCACTTCAGAAGTGGCCCCTCCCACCTGAAGTGCCGTGTCGACGCGAGCCTTTTGGGCAACGCGCAGAATCACACCCTTCACTTCGTATTTTTTAAATCCCGGAGCACTAATGGTCAGGTCATACTTGCCTGGCGGCAGAGCAGGGGCAGCCCAATCTCCGGTGGTGTTGCTCACCGTCGACCGCTGGATCCCGTGTTCAGCATTGGTTACAGCGATCTGGGCGCCGGCCACCGCCGCTCCCGTCGGATCGGTCACCGTCCCCGTCAGTGTTGCGGATTCCTGGCCAAGCGCGGACAGCGAAACCAGTAACAGCGACGCCAAACCAGCGAACAGAAGCAGGCGGTTTTTCATAGGAACTCCGGTTTTGCTTTGATTCTTACTGCACAGGTCAACGAGCGTCCCTGTTGCCGACAGGCGGCTATGCTGAACTCTCTGACCTCTCATCGTTCCCCCACGAAACAGGAAGAGCTGAAAAGCGCGCAACTTCCATGAAAGGTTTTATTAAAACGTATGAATAGTGCTGTTATACCGAACTCACTGTCAAGCGAAAAATCGTTCCGCCGGCGAACCTGGCCGCTACAAAAGACTGCGGGTCGATTCCCGGACGACCAGTTCCGGCACAACTTTGCGATGAAATGCCGAGGTTTCCCGTTTTTCCAACACCGCCGTGATGCCGTCAACCATAATGCCCACGGCAGTGCCTCCCATGGCTTCCAGTGGTTGCCGGATTGTGGTCAACGGTGGCGTGTAGATGCTGCTCGTTGCCACATCATCGAATCCGATCACCGAACACTGCTCGGGGACACGGATTCCTGCCTTGGCCAGAGCGCGAATGGTGCCGAAGGCGGTCAGGTCGTCGAAGGCCATGATCGCACTAAACGGACGCTTCTGTTTCAGCAATTCCTCGGTCAATTTGTAACCTGCTTCAAAGCTCGTCCCGGGTTCTCGCGACTCGGGCAAATCGAGAATCAGACGGGGGTCCAATTCTAGGCCGCTCGCCTTGGCGAAGCTGCGCACTCCCTTCCACCGGGGACTGCTGTCGGTGAGTCCCTTGGGTCCGCGGATGAAGGCAATTTTACGGTGGCCGAGAGAGTGCAGATGCTCAACCGCAAGGTGGCCGCCGAGTTCGTTGTCGACAATCACCGAGCTGACCTGGTCGGTGTTCAGTTCGCACCCAATGATGGCCGTGGGTACGCTGCTCTTTTCCAGATCGGCGAGCAGGTTGATGTCCAGCGTGAGCCAGTTGGCAACGACAATCAGGCCCTCGACGCGGCGGTCGAGCAGCATCTCGAGATAGCGCTCGAAGCGGCTGCGTTCATTGTGAACGTCGGTCAGAATCGGCAGGAACGACGACTGATACAGCGAGTTTTCAATGCCGCGCAGCACCAGCGTGCAAAACGGGTCGGTCATGTCGAACACCATCACCCCGACCGTGTGGCTGCGTTTGCTGCGCAGCGAGCGGGCAAACAGGTTCGGCCGGTAGCCGAGTTTCTTCGCTGCCCGTTCGATGCGTTTCTTGGTGGTGGCAGGAATGTAGCGTGCCAGCGGCGCGTTGTTTAAAACGATGGAGACCGTTGTCGAGGAGAACCCGCTCTCCTTGGCTACGTCACGGATAGTAACCATCTAGTCCTTTCGCCTGAAACGTGGCAACGCTCTGAGCTGGGAGCGGCCAGCAACAGGGATTTCAACCACCGCAGAATACCAACCCGTCCGCCGGCCTTGATCTCACCTCGACGTTGGCGGACACTACAGCAGAGTGAAAGCACTGTCAAGAATCGCGATGATTCGGGTCCTGATTGCAGCCGTGAGTGCGTTCCTCGCTTGCGGCACGCCGAATCTCGCGCTTGCGCAGTCAACACCAGCCGCAACGAGTGCCCCTGCAAAGCCGGACCCGCGGCCGTTCTTTGCCCGCGGGGAAGACGCGTTGGCTCGGGGCGATCTGGACGTTGCCGAACACAGCTTTCGTCAGGGCCTGGCCATCGATCCGAAAGCTGTCAGCGCGTATGTCAACCTCGGCGTGATCGCCATGCGGCGTCAGCAGTGGCCCGTGGCCCTCGAAAATTTTCACAAGGCGGAAAAACTTGCGCCCACGATGGCCGGGATCCAGCTCAACATCGGGCTGGCTTACTACCGGCAAAATGATTTCTGGCACGCCATCCCTCCCTTCGAATCGGCATTGAAGGGTCAGCCCGACTCGCTCCAGGCGCGTTACCTGCTGGGTCAGTGCTATTTCTTCACCAACCGCTACGTTGAAGCGACCGACACGCTCGAGCCACTATGGGACCAGCAGTCTCGCGACTTGAATTACCTCTATGTCCTGTCGATCGCCGCCGACAAGGCCGACCGGAAAGATCTCGGGGATCGCGCGCTCGCGCGCTTGGCCGAGGTTGGTGGCGATTCCGCCGAAGTCCATCTACTGCTTGGCAAGGCCATGCTGAATCTAGAAGCCTACGACGATGCTCGGAAAGAACTCAGCACCGCGGAGGCCGCCGATCCGAAACTGCCCTACGTCCACTTCAATCTGGGCATGCTGTACTCCAAGAAGGGCGACTACGAGCAGGCCAAAGCCGAATTCCTGAAGGACATTGCGCTCGAGCCCGACGTCGCCTACAACTACGATGAGCTCGGCAAAGTCTACTTCCTCATGGGAAACGATGCGGAAGCGGAAAAGGCCTACGCCAAGGCGCTACACCTGGACTCACGCCTGCTGACAGCGCATCTCGGACTGGCGCAGGTGTTCCAGCGCACCGAACAATATGAGAAGGCGCTTGCCGAGTTGCAAACTGCCGCCAAGCTCGATCCGGAATCATCGCGTATCCACTATCTTCGCGGGCAGATCCTCGTCCGCATGGGAAGAAAAGAAGAGGGCAAGAAGGAACTTGAGACCTCGGTCGCTCTCAGCAGCGCTCACCGTGACAAGCGCGAAAAAGAACTCGAGGGCGGCACCATCCCAAATCCCGAGCTAAGCCAACAGCCCAGGTAGGGACATCGCTTTTTTGATAAACTGTTGGACCTCGAGTTCTGGGTTCACGGGCCTGCATGTCTCCCGTCCGTCCTATTTGGTAACCTCGCAGCTCTTCGGAAGGCAGGAACCGGTATGAAACGCATCCTCAAAGTTCTCGCTATCGTTGTTGCTATAGTCGTTGTAATCCTCGTCGCGCTTCCCTTCATCATCAACGTGAATAGTTTTCGTCCCAAGCTGGAGGCTACGGCGACCGATGCGCTCGGCCGCCAGGTCAAGGTGGGCAATCTCAGCCTTTCCATTCTTACCGGCTCGGTGACCGCCGACAACATTTCGATCGCCGACGACCCTGCGTTCGGCACGAATCCATTTGTGACCGCGAAGTCCCTGAAAGTCGGCGTCGAACTCATGCCGCTGATTACCTCCAAGGAGCTCCATGTTACCGACATCACGCTCGTGCAGCCCGAGATTACTCTGCTGAAGACTGCTGCTGGCAAGTGGAACTTTTCGAGTCTTGGGGGAAATTCGGCGAAGTCCCCGGCGCCTTCGAGTTCCGGCTCATCTGCTCCGCCCAATCTGTCCGTCGGCAAGCTGAGTGTGACCGATGGCAAGCTGATTGTGGGCAAGGCGAACTCGAATGCCAAACCACACGTCTACGACCAGGTCAATATCACGGTTTCGAATTTCTCTGCCACCTCGCAGTTTCCATTTCGTTTGACGGCGAAGCTGCCGGCGGGCGGAAACGCCGATATCTCTGGACAGGCGGGGCCCATCAATTCCTCCGACGCCGCCAAGACGCCTTTCGACGCCAAAGTCAAAGTCAATAACATGGATATTGTGGCTTCGGGATTCATCGACCCAGCCAGTGGCATCGCGGGTTTGGCGAATTTCGACGGCAACTTAAGCTCCAATGGCACCATGGCAAAAGCTGTCGGAACGTTCACCGGAAACAAGCTGCAGTTCTCTCCCAAGGGGTCGCCCGCTTCGAAGACCGTTGTTATCAAGCACACGGTCGATGTCGATCTCGATAAGCAGTCCGCCGACATCACGCAAGGCGATGTGGAGATCGGCAAGGCAGTGGCACACCTGACCGGCACGTTCAAGACCGAGGGTGAGGCGCAGGTGGTGAACATGAAGCTCAACGGCCCCAACATGCCGGTCGAAGAACTGGAAGCCATGCTGCCCGCTCTCGGCGTTGTGCTTCCATCCGGATCGCAGCTGAAGGGCGGCACGTTGTCGGCAGACTTGTCGATCGTTGGCCCCGTCGACAAACTGGTCATCACGGGCCCGGTCAAGCTTTCCAACACCAAGCTGGCGGGGTTCGATCTTGGATCGAAACTAGGAGCTCTCTCGGCATTTGCGGGCAAGGCTGTTTCGAATCCCGATACATCGATTGAAAACTTCAGCACGACTGCCAGGGTCGCTCCCGAGGGCACGCGCGCCGATAACATCAACCTGAACGTTCCGTCCATCGGCGTGATCACTGGCGCCGGTGTGGTCAACCCACAAGGCGCTCTGGCTTTCAAGATGCTCGCGAACCTGCACGGAGGAATGATGGGCGGCCTGGCGCAAGTTGCCGGTGGCGGCAAGGGCATTCCATTCTCGATCGCCGGCACTACCTCCAAACCCGAGTTTGTCCCCGATCTGAAGGGCATGGCAGGCGGCCTCGCCGGTGGTCTTGCGGGCGGAGCGCTGCAGGGCGTGCTCGGTGGATCGAAGGCGGGCGGCGGAAAAGCCGGGAGCGCCGTCGATGCACTCGGCGGCCTGCTGGGGAAAAAGAAACCGCAATAGAATTGCGATACCGCACCAGCCGAAACGGCGTCTTCGGACGCCGTTTTATTGTTTTAGAAAGCACGCATGGCCCTCCCGACAGAGAGTTCCTGTACATCGTAAGCGGCACATTGGATATAAAGGTAAGCAGCGAGAATTCTTGGCTGGAAGCGGCGACTCCATTGATTTCGATTCGGCCGCTCCCCATGGTTACCGGTGTGTCGGCAAACGAGCCTGCGAGGGAATCACCGTTCCTTCGTCTTGAGGCAGCTTTGCCAGAGAGATTCGACGATGTTCGATCGCCAATCCTGGCTGTCGTTGCTGCCTTTCGTAGCACTATGCTTTGCGGTGGCCGCGATCGGCTCGTGGTTCACGACGGGTTCGGTGAAAACCTGGTATGCCGGACTGCAGCGGCCCGACTGGACACCACCCGACTGGATCTTCGGCCCGGTGTGGACCGTGCTGTACCTGCTGATGGCCATCAGCGCCTGGCTGGTCTGGAGCGCGGTCGGATGGGGTGCCGCGCTGACATTGTTCACCATTCAACTGCTGCTCAAGGCGCTTTGGTCTCTTATGTTCTTTGGCATGCACAGAGTGGGTGCAGCCTACGCTGAAATTCTTCTGCTGTGGATGATGCTGATCGCGACCGCTGTCGCCTTCCTCCCGGTTTCCCTCCTCGCTGCCTGGTTGCTGTTGCCCTACATCGCGTGGGTGGCGTTTGCGTCATATTTGAACTTCCGCATCTGGCAGATGAACTAGCTAGGGTGTCTGGCGCAGGAAAGCATGCTGGCCGACCACAACTCCTATCACCTGGGCCAGATGCTGCTTCTTCGACAACTCCTGCAATAGAAAAGCCCGGGAAGCCTTCCTTTCCCGGGCCCTTGATCTCATCCTCGATCAGCGGAAAAATCAGCGGAAATAAATCCACAACCCGACCACGGTGGCCAACAACAGCAGGCTGAACGCAATATTCACGCCACGCTCGAGCCGCGTCTCATGCGCGGGCTTGCGCACCGGAACGCCGACGGCAACCGCGTCCATCTTCTCATCGACTGTGGCAAAGGTCAGGCCTGCCAACTTGCGCCGGTCCGGAACAGGAGTCGCGAGACTGACGCCCACCAGCACCAACGCGCAGATCACAAACATGAAAATGGCGTAGTGCAGAAAGTTCATCTTCACCAGCCACTCCATCAGCCCGCTGAACTGCCTGCCCTGCGCCGCCATCAGTTCCGCGATGAAGCGAACCGCGCCCAGCACGAACCCGGTAAGTAGCGACGAGATCGCCCCTTGCCCATTCAGGCGGGGCCAGAGAATTCCCAGCACAAAGCATGCCGCGATTGGCGGGCTGATGTAGGCCTGCACGCTCTGCAAATAAATATAGAGCTGGCTGCTGATGAGATGGATGAACGGTACCCACATCAACCCGAGCAGCACCATCACGCCGGTTGCGATGCGGCCGAAGTTGACCAACTGCCCTTCCGACGCTTCCGGACGCAGCTTCTTGTAGAAGTCGAGCGTCACCAGCGTCGAGGCCGAATTAAAGACCGAACTCATGGCGCCCATCACCGCCGCCAGCAGAGCCGCCATGACCAGTCCAACCAGGCCGGTCGGCAGCAGATTCAGAACCAGGGTCGGATAGGCGGCGTCCGGTTTGCCGGCCAGTTGCTCGGGAAACAGCGCGAACGCGATGATCCCTGGCAGCACGAGCATGAAGACGGGGAGAATCTTGAGGAAACCCGCAAAAATCGTTCCTGCCTTGGCGTGGCCTTCGTCGCGCGCCGAGAGCACGCGCTGCACAATCACCTGATCCGTACACCAGTACCAGATGCCGAGAATGGGCGCTCCGAAGAAGATTCCGGTCCACGGAAAAGCCGGATCCGAGGCCGGCTTGATCATGTGGAAATAAGCAGGAGGCACCATGGTGCGGAGATGCTCAAGCCCGCCCACCCGGTGCAGTCCGATGACCGTCAAGGCAACCGCGCCCGTGATGAGGATCAGAGTTTGTACCGTGTCAGTGTAGATAACCGCCGCGAGACCACCGGCAATCGTGTAGATGCCGGTCGCTACTACCAACACGATCGCCGTCTTGACCAGCGACCAGCCCGCGATGCGCTCCAGCACCACGCTGGCGGCATACAGTTGCACCGAGATTTTCGTAAAGATGTAGGCGATGATTGAAATGGCCGCAAGATATACCGCGCAGTAACGGCTGAAACGCCGCTCCAGAAATTCGGGCATAGTGAAGACGTTGCTTCGCAGATAAAAAGGAACGAACACCCATCCGAGGATCAGCAGGATGAGACAAGCCAGCCACTCGAAGTGCCCCACCGCGAGCCCCGACGAGGCTCCCGTGCCCGAGAGACCGATGAAGTGCTCGGTCGAAATATTCGAAACAAATAAAGAGGCGCCGATGAAGAACCACCCAATGTCACGGCTGGCTAGAAAATAATCCGTTGAGGTTCGTTCCTTGCGGGCAAAGTACAATCCAATGCAGAAGACGATCAGGAAATACACGCCGATGATGCCCAAATCGAGCGGTGCCAGGACCCGATGGAACGCTGCGCTTGAATTCATGAGGTTCGATCCGCCTCCGTTCACGCGAGAAACACTTATCGCCGGAATACCGATATTGTTTCGATTTAGTGCAACTGGCCGATGGACACACTATGAGCCAGAGCCGCAACTGTCAATGTCCATTTTTGAATCGTCGAATTCGTGGTTTCAGGTATGATTCTGCGCGAACCTGGAAACTTCGATGAGACCATTCGCTGGATCCCTTCTGGCTCTCACACTCTCGTGTGTCTCAATGGCGCACGGTCAATGGACTTCCCTTGGCAATGTCACGTCGGTTCAATCAATTGAACACGGTGTCGAACTCAGCGCGAACTCCGCCCGCGTGCGAGTAATCGTTCTCTCGCCGAACGTGGTCCAACTGCGTTACGCACCTCAAGGCACGTTCAGTCCAAACGAGTCCTTCGCTGTGCTCCCCGAATCATTTGCCGAAAAGCCCAACCTTCAGCCGCAGGATTCGCCCGATTCCGTGGTCCTGAACACGGGCCAGATGCAGGTTCGCATTCTCAAATCACCCCTGCGGATAGTCTTTCTCGACGCCGCCGGCAAGGTCATCAACGAAGACCATCCGACGTATCCGGTTTCATTCGCCGGAAAAGCGTTTCGCGTCTGGAAGTCGATGCCTCTCGACGAGCACTACTTTGGGCTGGGCGATAAGACCGGACCGCTCGATCGTCGCGATCTCGCCTTCACCATGTGGAATACGGACGTCGGCTATCAGGAGTCGACCGACCCGATCTACAAATCGATCCCGTTCTTCCTGGGCGTGAACCACGGTGTCACGTACGGGATTTTTCTCGACAATACCTACCGCAGCGGCTTCGATTTCGGTAAAGAGTTTCATGACGCCTACTCCTTCGGCTCTGAAGGTGGCGAACTGAACTACTATTTTTTCTACGGCCCCGATCCCAAGCGCGTCGTCGCGGACTTCACTGCGCTGGTGGGCCGCATGCCCCTGCCACCTCTGTTTGCGCTTGGCTACCAGCAGTGCCGCTACAGCTACTATCCGGAAGCCCGGGTCCGCGAAGTGGCTGGCGAATTCCTCAAGCGCAAAATTCCCGCCGACGTGATTTATCTCGACATCGACTACCAGGAGAAAAACCGGCCTTTCACGATCGACCGCGAGCGCTTCCCCCATTTCGAGCAGATGGTGAAAGACCTGCGCCAGGAAGGCTTCAAGCTGGTGACCATCACCGACCTGCACATCGCCCACGTGCCCGGCTACAAGCCGTACGACGAAGGCATGGCTCGCGATGCTTTCGTGAAAAATCCCGATGGTTCGGTCTACGTTGGCCCGGTGTGGCCGGGACCCAGCGTTTTTCCCGACTTCACGCGCTCAGCCGTACGCGCCTGGTGGGGCACCCTCTACACCGACTTTGTGAACATGGGCGTGCGCGGCTTCTGGAACGATATGAACGAACCCGCGGTCTTCGTCTACCCCACAAAGACCATGCCCCTCGACACCGTGCACTACGTCGAGGACCGCAAAACCGATCACCGCGAGATTCACAACGTCTTCGGTATGCAGAACGTTCGCGGCACCTATGACGGCCTGTTGAAGCTGCGGCCTGACGAGCGACCCTTCGTGCTGACGCGCGCCGCCTTCGCCGGTACGCAGCGCTATGCCGCCACCTGGACCGGCGACAACACCGGCTCGTGGAATCACATGCGCTTGTCGCTCACGCAACTGAACAATTTGGGCGTCTCCGGATACGCCTTCGTCGGCGACGATATCGGCGGATTCAATGGCAGCTCGATGCCCGAACTGCTGACCCGCTGGATGGAACTGGGAGCCTTCCATCCGCTTTACCGGAATCACGCCGGCAAGGGAACTCGCAATCGCGAACCTTGGGTCGATGGCCCGGAGCATGAGGCCATCCGCAAGAAATACATCGAAGAGCGCTACCGGCTGCTTCCCTACGTCTACAGCGGCATGGAGGAAGCCAGCCGCACCGGCATTCCGCTCATGCGCCCGATGTACCTGGAATTTCCTGCAGACCCCGACCTTGCCACCAACGGCGAAGAATTCATGTTCGGCCGCGGATTCCTGGTCGCTCCCAAGGTCTGGCCTTTTGTCGGAGGCTATGAGATCACGCTGCCGAAGGGCGATTGGATCGATTACTGGACCGGAGAACGCCAGGCCGGTGGCCGCAAGGTGAAGATCGATCCACCCCTCGACACACTCCCGGTCTATGTACGCGCCGGCACCATCATTCCCGAGCAGCCGCTCGTCCAGAATACCGACGAGACGCCCAAAGGCCCACTTGAGCTCAAGATCTATCCCGGGCCAGACTGCGCCGGAAATCTCTACATGGATGACGGAAACACCTTCGCCTACAAGAAAGGCGAATTCTTGCGCACACAGTTTACCTGTGAAAATGCCGCCGGACAGACCAAGGTCCATATCGGCGCGTCAGAAGGCACCTATCGCCCATGGTTCATGGATGTGCGCCTGACCGTTTTTGCGACTGACAAGGTACGCGACGTCACGCTCGACGGAAAATCGATCAAGGCCTGGAAAGCCGAACGCGGCACCGTAGTCATCTCGGACGTACCTTGGACGTCCTCCGCTCACGACATCGAAATCCTGTACAACAATCGCTGAATGGCTGCGGGAACAGAACGCCTGCTGGTCGAACTCGAAAACTGCCGCTATCGCTTCGGACGCAGTGCAGCGGCCCACACCGAAAAGGTCCTCGCGCGACTCGGCGCGAAGCGCTTTCATGACATTCCTTCCCTCATTCGCTTCCACGAAGCGTTGCTGGTTCTGCGCGCATTTCCGCCCAGCCCCGCCGTTCTTCGCCGGACGGAAAAGCTGCTCAGAGACTTCCACCAAAGAGTCGAGCGTCTTCGCGCTGCGGGCGCCGACATGGATGAGTTCGATCCCCTGGAAGTCTCCGGTATCGCCGGAACCGTCATGCAGGATGCGCTTGGCTTCGACCTGGCGCGTTGGCTGGTTCGTCACCTGCCCGGCAAAGTGGACATCGCGTGGGACGATTTCGACGACGAGCGCGCCATGGGAGCGATTTGGCCGCTGCTGATGCCGCTGTTAGAGGAAGACTCGCTGGCCGAGGCGAATATTCCGTGGCGCAAATGGCTGGAAGCTGCCCAGGGCGGCAAGAGCACAAGTCCCGCTTGGCTGATCGATCAATTCGAAGGGCCGCCGATCGAGCGCGCGCAGAAAGCTCGCCTCTATGACTCCCTGCACCTGCCGATTCGCTGGCGGCTGGAAAATTCAAGCCTCTCGCGCACCCGAAATTTTCGGCCGGTGGCAAAAGTCTTCTATCACGATGCACCCTTACTCACGCGCAAGGATGTTTCTCTCGCGGAGGAACTCTCCCGCCGGCCACCGGTCCTGAGATCCATGTCACGCGCCCAGGGCGAGGCCACGATGGATCTGATTCGCGAGGTCATGCTGGTCCGCTACCGCGAGCTCTATGGAACAACGCTCGGCGATCCGCGCTCTGTGGTGCGCGCCGACGTTGGACGCGGCGTCACCATTTATCTCTGGAATCTCCCCGCCGAGCGCCGGCTGCCGCTGCGCGCCTATGTGGCCGGACTCACGCTCAAAAATGGCGTTCCCATCAACTACATCGAGGCGATCGGCCTGTTCGAGTGGATGGAAGTTGGCTTCAACACCTTCTACACGTTTCGCGGCGGCGAGGTAGCATGGACCTTCGCGCAGGTGCTGCGCTGTCTGTGTCATCTGATGAGAACGACGTGTATTTCGATGTATCCCTACCAGCTTGGCCATCACAACGAAGAAGCCATCGAATCGGGGGCATTCTGGTTTTATCGCAAGCTCGGCTTTCGCCCGGGACGCGCCGACCTGCGGCGTCTGGTCGAGCGCGAGGAGCAACGCATCGCACGCAACTCCGCCTATCGCACGCCCCCTCGGACACTGCGTCGCCTGGCCGAAGGGCACGTTTTCTATCAGCTGCCCGGCAGCAAGATCGGTGCCTGGGACCGCTTTTCCGCGCGCAATCTGGGGCTTCGCGTAAACCGCAGGATGGCCGCTTCCGGCGGAAGCATCGAGCCTTTCCGCAAATCAGCCGCGAGCCGTCTGGCGCGGGTTCTGAGAACCACAATCCCTGAAAAGATTGAAGAACCTGCCCTGACCGCATTCCAGAACTTCGCCATGCTCGCATCTCTCATTCCAGATTTAACGTCATGGAGTCGATCAGAGAAAGACGCTCTCCGCGCCATCATCCGATCGAAGTCCGCTTCCGGCGAGATGCGCTACCTCCATCTGCTGCAAGGCCACACCCGCCTGCGACAGGCGTTGCTGCGACTTGGGACCTAACCTTGGCATCCGATGCCGCTACGCTCGTGGATTCTATGACTTAGCACTTCCCATCGTCCACGGACTCCCCCGCTGCAGTCCCGCCCACCCAATCCACCCTAAAATATTTTCGCGGCTTCTCCGTCTATACAGCTAGATGGACGAAGCGCTCAGAAACGGGCTGATGGCGCAGACGGACCAACGAATTTCCGAGGCGATCGGGCGCAACTACTCCGGTTTGCGGGCTTTCATTCGCAAGCGGGTTGCCGACCAGAGCGACGCGGAAGACATCCTGCAAGACGTCTTCTACGAACTGGTCGAGACCTACCGGATGATGAAGCCCGTGGAACAGGTGACGGCCTGGTTGTTCCGGGTGGCGCGAAACCGTATCACGGACTTGTTTCGCAGAAAAACGAGGGAAGCCCCGGCCGCCGAACCAGTTGTTACCGAGGAAGGCGAAGAACTTCGGCTGGAAGATCTGCTTCCCTCCCCCGATGCCGGTCCCGACGCCGCGTACGCGCGTACGTTGCTGGTCGACGCGCTCGATGAGGCGCTCGAAGAGTTGCCGCCGGAACAGCGCGAAGTGTTCATCGCCCATGAGTTGATGGGCTACAGCTTCAAGGAGTTATCGGAGCAGTCGGGCATCCCGTTAAATACGCTGCTCTCGCGCAAACATTACGCTGTACTGCATCTGCGCGATCGCCTGCAGTCGGTGTACGAGGAATTTTCGACGCATTGAGGAGTTTCATATGAGAGGCAATCGTTTCCTTCGGGCATTGAAGTTCGCATTCTTTGCCCTGCTGTTTATCACGGTATTCGGCTTTGTGGTCATGCGCTTGTGGAACTGGCTGACGCCGGCGCTGTTTGGCTGGCATCCGATCACGTTCTGGCAGGCTCTGGGATTGCTGATTCTCAGCAAAATCCTGTTCGGCGGCTTCCGTGGCCGCCCGGCATGGCACTCCCGCTGGCGCGGTCGCATGATTGAGCGCTGGCAGCACATGACGCCCGAGGAGCGCGAGAAGTTCCGCGAGTCATTCCGTGGCAACTGCGGCCCCTTCGGGCGGCGAGTCACTGAGCCCAAGGCCGGGGTCCAGGCCTAGTACCGGACCGGGGCATGGACAATTGTTAGCTTGAATTTTACTCTTGAATTCGCTTTTTATTCGCCTACAATGAAACCCGACAAACCGGCCCCGAAACAAGTCGCTTAGGAGAAATCAGACAATGTTTAGCGTGACCAAAGAAGACCTGGGGGATGGGGTGATCCTGCACTGTCGAGGTTCGCTGGTGCGGGGAATCGAAACCAGTTTGCTGTGCGCAGCAGTTGGGCATTATGGCCAGGATGTCGTCCTTGATCTGAGCCAGGTCACTACTATGGACGCAGCCGGAATCGGCGCGTTGATCGCCCTGCAAACCGCTGGGGTTTATCTCAAGCTCGAGAATCCCACGCGACACGTCCGCGAAATCCTGCACGTGACGGGGATGGAATCCATATTCGAAATCCGCGAGACCGAAGTTCCAGTCGTAGCCTTCGCGGAAACCGGCGCAGAAGCTGTGACCACGACCGCCTGCTGTTCTGACTAAGTTCCCGCGGGTGCGCCAGCCGGAATCCCTTGCTTCCGCCTGTGTAAAACGCTGCCTCCACAAGGAGGCAGCGTCCTGTTTTTACTGCAACACCGATGCCGGTCTCAGGCCATCTGGGCGAACGGATTTTCGTCCGCGCTGCGGCCGTAGATCACCGGTACCGGAATATCCAGCAGCCGCAGATACACCGACAGCTGCCCGCGATGGTGGTACCAGTGATTCAGCATGATCGACCGCATCACGGCGATCCGCGGCTTGGTGAAAATCTCCTTGCCGCCCAGAGTGAGTCGCCAGGAGCCGCGAGCCGCATCATCTGAAGTCGCCTTCAAGACGCTCTCGGCATCGCGAATACTTTCCTCCAGCGTTGCCTGAATCTCCTCGACACTCGCCGGCTGCGGCGGTTCGAAATTCGCCTGGGAGGCGTCGAAGTTATCCAGCTGCGTGATCTTTGCCAGCCGCCCAGGGATCGCCGCGATGTGGTTCGCCAGCTGTCCGATCGTCATCGACTTCGGATGCGGCTTCCAGCCGAGCTTGTCCGCCGGCAAGCGCTTCAGGACGCGCCGGGTGATCTCTACTTCCTCGCGGAATTCGCTGAGCCATGGCTCGAGCAAGGTCGACGCCGTCTGGTCTTCCTTCGAACCGATCGCCGTCAGTCCGCTCGCGCCATAACGGTCATGATGTCGCACCCAGGCCATTGGGTACGGCAATCCCTCTTCGTTTCTTCCCTTCGGCGCCATATCGAGAAAGTTGTAGGGATTCAGCAGAATGTCGAGACCGCGGCCATAGGTGGAATAGGTATGGTAGATGTCTCCCTTCGCATCCTTGTAGAAGACGCTCGCGCCCGGCCGTTCTTCCGAGGGAAATTCGGTGAGCTCGTAGTTGTAGTAGATCTTCCCATTGGGATCTTCGCCCTTCTTCGCCGACGCCTGGTAGTCGTAATTGAAATCGGTTCCCGACGACGACACCCATTTGAAACGCCAGCCCATCCGCTTCTTGAACGGCTCGAGTTCAGCAAGCGGCGCCTTCGAAATAACCACAAACGTCGCGTCCCGCTGCGCCAGGTGAATCGCGCTTCCATCGAAAGAATCCGCCAGGAACGAACAGCTCGGGCACCCTTCCTTCCATCCCGGGCCGAACATGAAGTGGTACACGATCAGCTGGCTGCGTCCGTCGAACAAGTCAGCCAATGTCTCCTTTCCCTTAGGCCCTTCAAAGACGTAGTTCTTGTCTACTTTTTCCCAAGGCAGTTCCCGCCGGCGGCGGCTCAATTCATCGCGCAGGCGCGTGAATTCCTTTTCCTTCGCCAACAATTCTTTGCGCGCCTTCAGCCATTCCGCCGGCGACGCCACTTTCCCAGCCATTTTGTCGCTCGTTGCCGTTGCCATCCTCATCTCTCCTTTGCTTCGAATCGGTCATTGTGGTCTTGGCGCGAAACGTCCGCAGTAACAGGGCGCCCGCGCCGCTGGTCGATATCGCTCCGCCCACCATCCACGCTGCGCTTGCCAGGCATGCCGGACACATGGCGACCTCCTCAGCGAGAGCCTTTTTCCGCGCGCCCGCGAATCCGCGAGAGCGTATGCCCCCATCCTTTCGACACATTTTGCCGGTGTTCTTCCTGGATCGGACCGAACGCTTTGTGATGGAACTTGATCAGCGTCCCGCCATTCGCTTCGCTCAGGCGGTATTGCACATTCGAAACCGCGCCGTACGACATAAATAGCGGTCCCCAGATCTCAAGCAGCGTCGGCCGCTTGATCGCCTGCACATGTCCCCAGAAATGTCCGTTGTTGTCACCCAGATCGCGGAACCATCGGCCGCCGGGCCAGGGCTCGATTTTCATCGGCATCGGCGTACCGTCCATCGTGTCATTCCCGGGCCCGATCTGCTCGAGAATCGCTTCAAACGTATCCTCCAGCGACGCCTTCACCTGAATTTCCTGAGTTATGTTGAGGGTCAGGCCCTCGATTCCTGGGAGAGTTGGAACCGCGCTCATGCTTTCCTCCTTGCTTTCCTTTTCAGCTGTTCGATGGGTTTTTGCTCTTGGCCTCGGCGCGTTCCTTGATGCGGCTCAATTGATGCGCCCAGAAGCGTTCGAAAGTTTTTGTCCAGTCATACACCGGCCGGATGGCTTCAGGGTTCGTGCGATAGAGCATATGCCTCCCATTCCGGCGTACCCTCACCAGCCCCACGTCACGCAGCACCCGCAAATGCTTTGATACCGAAGGTTGCTCCAGGCCCAATCCGGCAACGATGGCGCTCACCGTCCGTTCCTCGAGGGCCAGATAGTCCAGGATCTGCCGGCGCCGGGGCTCCGCCACGGCGTTAAACGCGTCGGAAGTGGTCGCCGCCCGTGGCATCGCAAACAATATATACGCATATAGGAATATGTTCAAGCGAGAGCACGCCCGCCACAAGGGCTAACAGCGCGGGGTTGGGGACTGACAGCGCCCGCGAGCGTGGAGTAGCTTCCGGGTAGCCGACGATTCGTCCAGAATCTCGAACTGATTCATTGCATAGCGCATGACTGCAAATAGAGTGCATAATCTTACGGAGTTGGGAGAGCATTTTTTAGTCATTAGTCAGAGGTCCGGGGACTTGCCTAAGTCTGTCACGTCGCGGACAACCGGTTTCTTAATGCTAGTCGTGGTGGCGCTCTCCAGTCCGCTCGCCTGGACGGAGCAATCATCGGCCGCCATCGCTTCTATTTCGATCCAAGCCAATGCGAATCGCTTACCCGCAGGGACACTCGAGAACGGGATTCTCGTGCTTCACCTCGAATTGCGGGAGGGAAACTGGTATCCGGAAGCGGAAACAGGCCCGAGCCTGAAAGTGTACGCCTTTGCCGAGGAAGGCAAAGCACCCCAGGTGCCCGGCCCTTTAATCCGCGTGCCCGAAGGCACCGAGATCCGCGTGACTCTGCTCAACCTGCTGCCATCCATTGCAATCGTGCATGGATTACACCAGCATCCGGGCGAACCTAGTGACGTTGTGGAGTTACCTCCGGGAGAGAAACGTGAATTGCGGTTCACGGTGGGTTCGGCTGGAACATATCAGTATTGGGCGAGCACCGCGCAAGATTTGAAGCGCACACGGCACGGTCGGCCTTATCGAGAAGATAGCCAACTGGCCGGCGCCTTGGTGGTGGATACGCCCGGTGCGACTGCCTCCGACCGGATTTTTGTGCTCGGAGTCTGGCGGAATGAGGTGAGCAAACCGCTTTCTCAGTATGTTCCGGTGATCAATGGAAAATCGTGGCCTCATACCGAGCGCCTGACGTACAACGCGGGCGAACCGGTACGTTGGCGTTTGATCAACGCCAGCGACTCGCCGCATCCAATGCATATGCACGGTTCTTATTACCGAGTCGACAGTGTGGGCGATGGAGAGCGGGATCAGATTTTTTTATCAGCACAGCAGCGCTGGGTCGTGACTCAGGTCGTGGATTCCGGCGAAACGATAACAACCTTCTGGGTCCCACCCGCCGGAAAGTGGATTTTTCACTGTCATTTTCTCATCCACACGTCTCCCGAGATGACCGTAGCCGATGGGTTGGCCGCCCAGGCAAAAAACATCGCAGAGAATGACGCCGATCATCCGGAAATGGATCATGCTGACGGGAGTCACATGGTAGGCATGGTGCTCGGCATCACAGTGGCGGGTAATCGTCCGGCGGCAGCCGTACACGGACCCACCCGGAAACTTCGATTGCTCGTACGTGAGCGCCCCGCCCGCAATGGTCTTTCACCGGCGATCGGTTGTCAGCTGCAGGAAGGACACCAGCTGCGCCCGAATCAACCGAGCGCCCCAGGACCCCCGGTGATTTTAGAGCGCGGGAGACCGGTGGAAATAACGGTGGCCAATCAACTCCAGCAGTCAACCAGTATTCACTGGCACGGCATGGAACTGGAGAGCTACTACGACGGGGTGGCAGGCTGGGGCGCGAAGGGCAGTGAGCTCACCCCAGTGATCAAGCCTGGCGGTTCCTTTGTTGTCCGCTTCACGCCTCCACGCGCCGGGACGTTCATGTACCACACCCAC
>Ga0210401_10001816_pt1 | contig 24243 bp, 19 predicted proteins | sample IncBWH32MmetaG_FD_150866 | JGI IMG/M metagenome (GOLD analysis project Ga0210401, IMG submission 150866) | Forest soil microbial communities from Barre Woods Harvard Forest LTER site, Petersham, Massachusetts, United States - Inc-BW-H-32-M | ecosystem: Environmental > Terrestrial > Soil >... | reverse complement strand
AATATACTGGTAAGCCCACCGACCATTCGGGCCCGCAATGGAAAGCACTAGTCCCGGGCGAACCGCATCCAGCTGACTACGGAAGTCCGCGAGCAGCGAGGTGAAGTTTGACCGGTCCGCGGCGGAAGCGGGAAATTCCCAATCCACATCGAAACCATCGAAAATGCCTGGCTGATGCAAGCCCGATCCAAAATATCCTTGAATGTACATGTCTACGCAACTTTTTACGAAAGCCTCTCGATTTTGCGGGAGTGAAGCGCTGCGGAATGCGTTCGGGTCTGAGCTTCCGCCCCCAATGGAAATGATGATCTTGATGTTCGGATACAGTTTCTTGAGTTCTTGGAGTTGATGAAAATTGCCTGCAAACCCGCCATGGCTATCGGACACGCCGTTCACAGCGTTCTGAGCTGAAACCGGAGCTTGGTAGTCAGCATAGGTGTCAAAGCTGACGCATCGATTGTTGACGACGTTGGTGAAGGCGTAGTTGATATGGGTCAGCCGTTTGGCGGAGCCGTTGGTGACCAGATTTTTGACGAAAAAGCCATCATAGATCCCATACCGTGGAAAGTAGCCGATAACTTTCATTGAGTTCCCCGTAGTTTGCGCTTCTACTAGCAACTTCGACGCAAACGCCATCGCTGTGAAAAAAAACAGTATCGCCGTAAGCATGCGGACAGCTTTCATTTTCTCTCCGATTTTAGAATTTAGATAGAAACGACCACTCAGTGTGGATCGCGCGGGGGTGTTCATTTAACAAACGCAAATGCGGAGTGTCAAGCTATTTCGCCCCAAAACTTTTTGAGCTCGTTCCGCGATGGCTCGTTCAACGAACTTAATAGTTCGAGTTTTGGCCGTCTGAGACGACGAACGCGAAAAAAGGACATGCACTAGCTGACATTTAAAAGCGGGTGGTTTTCCGCAGCTGTGACACAATCCGCAAATATCGATCAGGCGTCTCGCTGCCGCTGCGAGACGCTCCACAATGGCAACCTGATTTGAGAAGATCGGTGCTGCAATGGGACCGGGCCGTCTATTCGCCGCGGGCTTGATTTACCTAACGCTTCTTGCGTCGCAGCACATCTACGCCACTGACTCGGCCGAGTGCACTGGAGTTGTTCTGGACGAAAACCGCGTACCAATCGTAGCGGCTCAGGTGTCGCTCGCACTCGCCAGCGAACCGCAGCATCGAGCCGAGACCGACGGGGCCGGGCGTTTCACTTTCCGCGACCTTCCTCCTGGCGACTACAAAGCGGAGGTTCGCAAGGAAGGCTTCTTTCTTCTTTCGGGCAAGGAGGTTGCCCTCCATGCCGGGCTCAATGACATCACCTTCACTCTTAACCACGCCCAGGAGCTCCACGAGCAAGTGCAGGTTGTCGCTCCCGCGAATCAGATCGACGTCCAGGATACCGCCCAGCGTTCCACCCTCACGGCGGAGGACATTCGCGATATTCCCGTCCCGAGCACCCATAGCCTGCAGCAGAGCCTGATTGCGCTGCCGGAAATTGTTCAAGATAACCTCGACAACTTGCACATCGCCGGTGCGCGCTCCGCGGACACTCAGTATCTCCTCGATGGTTTCGAAATTGGCGATCCGGCCAACGGCACGCTGTCTTCCCGCTTCAACGTCGATGCCACGCGCGCCGCGGAGGTGGAAACGGGCCGCATCGGAGCCGGCTACGCCCATTCCGGTGCCGGGATTCTAAATCTGGAAACGCCCGACGGCGACGATCGCTGGCGTTTCGGCACCACCGATCCCATTCCTGGCATCAACATCCAAGAAGGCGCACACCTTGGAAACTGGTACCCGCGATTCACGTTTTCCGGTCCTCTGGAGCGAGGCCGATTTTGGTTCTCGGACTCGATCAGCCTCCAGCACACCTTCGCCGTGGTCAAACAGCAGCCCGCCGGCGCGAATACGTCGGAACAATGGGCGGGCGACAACCTTCTGCGCCTGCAATACAACCTCACGCCAAAGCACATACTGCACGGGAGTTTTCTGTATAACCGCGCGCACGACGCCGGCCTCGGCCTGGACGCGCTCGATCCCAAATCAACGACGCTGGATGCGAGCGAGCGGCGCGCTTTCGTCTCGCTGAAAGATCAAGTGTGGCTTCACGATACCCTCTTTGAGCTCGGCATCGCCGCCGACAGTGGCGTGCTGGATTTCACGCCGCAAGGCGACGCGCCCTACGTGCTGCTCATCAACGGCTCCGGCAACAACACCGGGGGCAATTTCTTCGAGAGCTTGCACCAGCGTGGACGCCGGCTGCAGGCGACGGGCAGTGTGACGGCTGCCTCGCGGCGCTGGCACGGGACACACCAACTGACCGCGGGCGCCAACGTCGCCGACCTGAGATATTCGCAATCCGCCGACCGCACGGAAATCCAGGCTCTGCGTGTTGACGGAACGCTGATCCGTCAGTCCACGTTCGCGGGTCCAGCAACGCCTCAAGTCTCGAACACGCAGGCTGGCGGCTACGTGCAGGACACCTGGTCGATCTCGAAACGCTTCATTTTTCAGGCCGGAGTGCGTACCGACTGGGATCGCTTCACCAAGAGCGCTATGGCTGAGCCGCGTGTTTCCGGTAACTTTCTGCCTTTTGGCAGCGACCAGTCAAAACTTTCCGTCGGCTGGGGGATTTACAACGCGCCATTGAATCTGGCGTTGATCGCGCAAGCCTACGATCAACGGCAGGTGGATACGTTCTACGACATCTCCGGCACTGTCCCCGTCTTACCACCCGTCGTGAGCCAGTTCCTGCTTCCCGCCGGCGGTCTCCAGCAACCGCGTTTCACCATTTCCAGCGGCGGCTGGCAGCAAAGGATCAAACGAAATACGCTGCTGGGCTTCGAACTGCTCGCGCGCAACGGTTACCACCAATTCGCTTACGTCGACCAGCAGCCTGCCGAGCCCGGCGGAATTTTCCTGCTTCAGGATCATCGCAAGGATCGCTACCGCTCCGCGACATTTACCGCGCGGCATATCTTCTCTGAAAGCGCACAAGTCTACGCCGCATACACGCGTTCGCGTGCGCGTTCGGATGAACTGCTTAGCCCCGCACTCGGCTCGATCTTCTATGCCCCGCAGCAGTCCGGCCCGCTGTCATGGGACGCTCCGAACCGCTTTCTTACCTGGGGCTGGACGCCCACTCATATCTGGGGCGTGCTGCTCAGCTATTTTCTGGAATACCGGACAGGCTATCCGTTCAGTGTGGTCAACCTGGAACAGCAACTGGTGGGTCCGCCGAACTCCGTGCGGTTCCCGGCCTACGTGAGCCTGAATCTGGGACTGGAAAAGAAATTCGGTTTCCGCGGCTATCTGTGGGCCGTCCGAATCGAAGGAGTGAACATTCTGGGCCGCCAAAATCCCGACACCGTGGTCAACAACATCGACGCCCCCAACTTCGGCGCCTTTTCGGGTGGGCAGAGCCGAGCCCTCACCGTCCGGGTGCGGTTCGCAGGAAGAAAATAGCCAGCCCGTCGCGAGACGCCATTCTTGGCACGCAATTCAAGGTATGTCCCACGGCCCGCCAATGGCGATAAATGGATGTTGCTATGGTGAAGTCTGTACAAAAGAAAATACCCTCGCCTGCAGTGCAGTCGCAAGGTATCCCACTGATCCTCGGTTAGCGTTTTTCAGAATCTCTCGCCACTTCGACTTGCCGAACACTATCTCGGCGGAATGGTCGTTCTTCGTCAAGATGGAGGCGGATGGCAGTGCTTCGGCGCCACCGTTCTCAACGTCGGGAGTGGACTGGTGCTGCCTGGCCGTCAGGATCATCCGCCGCTGCAGAGCCTGATAGTAGATAGTTTGGACGATCCACGAACTAGCGGTGCGTTTGGCCGGATTGTAGACTCTGCACTTTCGGTAGATGTAAGGGAAAACGTCCTGCACAAGGTCCTGCGCCTCGACTTCATCGCGGAGAATTCGCCTGCTTATTCCGCTAACGATAGCGAAGTAGCGGCGAGACAGGCAAAGTTCGTCCCAAGACCGGTGCCCGCTCAGTTTGACACGGCATGAGCGCGCCTCTAAAATTGACAAATTCAAAGCACGCCGAGGTAGCTCATAGAGCGCCGCGCTGAAAGAGCGGGCGTAGCCGGTTCGATTCTGGCCCTGGCATCATCCGTCCCGCCACGTCCTACAAACGAACCAAGGAGGAAAATGGACGATCTCGAACTGAAGGCCCATTTTTCCTTCGGCGAGAATTGGGCGCAATACTCCGAAAAGATCGACGACGCGAGAATTGAGGAAGCGGAAAAATCGCTGATCCGGTTGGTGGGGCGCGAAGCGATTGAGGGACGAACGTTTCTCGACATCGGCTGCGGATCAGGCCTGTTTTCGCTTGCCGCGGTGCGACTCGGCTGCCGGCAGCTTTTAGCCGTCGACCTCGACCCGAAAAGCGTGGAAACAGCGCGGCGGGTACTGTCCGCTCACGCGCCAACAGCAAAATGGGACTGCCGGAACATCAGCGTATTTGATCTCGATCCGGCCACCCTGGGAACGTTCGACGTAGTGTATTCCTGGGGCGTGCTTCATCACACCGGGGCGATGTACAAGGCGATTGCGAAGGCGTCGAAGATGGTTGCGCCGGACGGAATGCTGACCTTGGCACTGTATAGCAAGACGCCGTTTTGCGGCCTGTGGCGCTTGGAGAAGCGGATTTACTCGCGTTCTCCAAAATGGGTGCAGAAACTGATCGAAATCGTGTACATCGAAGTGGTGCGTTTGCGCTTGGCGCTCAGCGGAGAAAGCCTCAAAAAGAGACGGGAGGAGTACTGGAAAAAGCGCGGAATGGACATGTATCACGACACGCGTGACTGGCTGGGCGGTTATCCCTACGAATCCATTTCGCCGACGGAAGTCATGAGCTACATGAAGGAATTGGGATTCAAGCCAGTACGCCCGTTCGAATACTACCCTCCCTCCATCGGACTCCTGGGAACGGGTTGCGACGAATATTCGTTCGTAAGAGATAAATAGAAAAACTCTTCCACACAGGTGCCTAGGGTTTGTCGGTAGGCCAACGGAACAGCGCCTGTTCGGTTCTATCGACGAGGTGTGCAACGGTAAAATTGTCCAGGATGCGTTGCCGTGCCGGCAGATTGAGACTGTCGGCGGCAGCTAGCGCCTGGCGCAATCCCGCCGTGAGCGCCTCGACGTCGTTCGAAGGCACCACAACGCCAGTGCCGTCCACAACGCTGCGACAATCCCCCACATCGGTCACAACGCAATGTCGACCGCAGGCCATGGCTTCTCCGATCACATTCGGAAAACCCTCGGTAAGGGAGGATGAGCAGAACACATCGAAGGCGTTGTACATGGCGGTGACATCGGGGTGCGCTTGGACCCAGCGAACCCTGCTTTCGATGCCCAACGTTCGGGACAACTCCTGCAATTCCTTCAGATATGACGGATCTCCATGCCCGCAGCAGACAAAGCTCACACCGGGATGCTCGGCGGCGATAGCCACCGCGCTTTTCAGGAATAAAGAGTGGTTCTTAAGCGGGATAAAGCGCGCAACGTAGCCTATGACCTTTGCGGAATCACGGATACCCCACTCGGTACGAACGCGCCGGCCCAGCGCGGCGTCCGGGTAGAACAACGTGGTGTCGATTCCGTTGGGGATAAACAGCATCTTTGCGCGAGGTATGCCCTGCGAGACGGCATATTCCAGACCGGCGATGGAATTCACCACAATACAATCAGGAAATCGAGACAACAGCGTGCGGAGCCGCTCTTCTACTTTGGCAACCAAGGTGAGCGGGAAAAGCCTGGCGCTTCGCACAGACCAAAAAAGCTTGACGTCTCGATTGAGCATCCAGGCGAGCGTGGCAAAGACATTCTGCGTGTGCATCCAGCCGTGCAGAACCGCCGGTCGTTCTAAGCGGACGAGACGCACGAGGGCCAAGTAAAAGTGAAGCAAGTCCCAGCGGGAACGTTTCCCCAAAGAGATTAAACGAACACGTTCGGAATCGAGTCTGTTCGAGAGAGCGCCGCCGGGATAATACGAGGCAATGACCACCTGGTGTCCACGATTGCCCAGTCCATTCGCCAAGGTTACGAGCTGGCGCTCCGCCCCGCCGATATTCAATTGTCGAGCAAGGAACAGAATCTTCACCGGCGTTCCTCAAGTATTAGTACCCCTATTCTACTTGGGAGCGGGGCGAAGTAAACCGAAGTAAACCATCGACCTGAAAGCAATGACCGTTCGGAGTTGTGCCTTGAATTCTGCAAGGCTTAAGCTTAACCTGTCGGACGACACAACAAATTCAGGCCTGCCGGGTTGTGTCGAAGCGTGCGTCCCTTAGTTCGGGATGCATCCCCAGCCGACTTAATTATCGGGTTGACGAGTTGTATTGCTAAGTAGATCCCCCAGTCCTGGTACTAAGGTGACGTCGCCGAAAGCAAGAGCGTGCTAGACATAGGAGCCTAACTCATGTACTTTTCCCAGGCCTTTGTGAGTTAACGTCCCCGTAACTTTGGGCATCGCCGTTCGTCAGTCAATCCGTAATGTCAAGGAACTAGGAGCGGAATATTAAGGAAATAAGAGTCGCGCGTGAGCGCGTCCCTCATAAGGGCCCCATTTGTCATCCGGAGCAGAAATGGCGATCAGTCTCACGCGAGATGCAGAAGCCGAGGAATTGCTGAGCGACCCGCAGTTCCTGTCTCAATGGACGCGGTTGTATGGCGCTTGTCCGTGGGCCAGCGCCTGCCAGAGCCCAGGTTTCGTGACCGCCTGGCACGATGCTTATAAGGACCGCCACAGCCCTTTTATCGTTCGTGAGTATTCCCCCGCCGGAGATTTAATCGGGCTCATTTCTCTTGCATCAGACAAAAGTTCCGGACAGTTGACAGTGGCTGGTGCGCGCCAAGCCGAATATAAGACCTGGTTGAGTTTGCCGTCGAACGGCAGCTCCTTTATAGAAGCAGCGTTAGCGGAGCTGGCCTGCAAAACGGATGTCAGCTCCCTTTCCTTCCGATATCTTCCTCCGGGAACTCCAACGGATTGGATCGCGCGATTGGAGAAAACAGCCGGGCGATGCCACGTGCAGCAGCATCCGCGCCCCATCATACCCGTGGGTGACGCCTCTGCATTGATGGAATACTTGCAGAAGAAAAAGAGTGGTAAGAGCGTCAGAAACAGCTTTAACCGTCTCAAGCGAATCGGAAATCTATCCCTGGAGCAGATTCGCGACGCGGACCAACTGCGACCGATCTTCGATCAGCTAATCACCTTTTACGATATCCGGCAGGGGGGAGCGCACGGCAAATTCGTGTTCCAACAGGATTTGGCAAAGAAGCCATTCCATCTGGCTCTTCTGAAGACACCCGGCCTGTTGCACGTCACCGTTCTGAAGGCCGGTGCGGAAATCTTGTCGGCGCAGTTTGGAATAAGCGATGGCAGGGTCTTTTCGGGGGCGCTGCCGATCATCTCTCCTTTCCATGCGGCTCATTCGCCCATGCAAGTGCATGTATTGATGCTGGTGGAAAAACTCCACTTGGACGGTTATTCCATTTTTGACCTGACCGCGTCCATGGATCCGTTCAAGGAACGTTTCGTGGCGAGCTATGATTCTGTTTGCTCGCTTACGGTTTACTTCAGGCATCGGATCCGACACCAGGTCATTCAAGCGAGCCAGGCACTCGCCAGACGCTCCTTGCGGTCGCTCCGAATTGAACCACATGCCGCGCTCGAACAATTGCAGAATCTGACTCGCGTGCCCATCAGAACCTGGCCTTCTGCTCTTGCTAGAAATTCCTTCACGCTATTGAAAAAACGTTTGGCTGAAAAAAAATTCAAAATCTACGAGCTTGAGCCAAAGCAGATCGCTCCACTCGAGGGCGCCCAGAGCATGTCCAGAGATCATTTGGCCGATCTGCTGGCCTTCCAGCCGACGGAAGTTTGGCAAACGCGCCAGCGTTTTATTGCCTCGGCCTTGAAAAGGATCGAAGCAGGGGACCACTTCTACACGCGCGTCGAAAATGGCCGGTTGCTGCATATCAGCTGGCTGATTGAAGATCAAAGATCGAATATCTTTCCGGAGATAGGCCAAGAGTTCCCATTCCCTCCCGGAGCAGCGGTTTTGTTTGGTTCGTACACCGATCCGCAATGGCGACGGCACCATCTATGGTGGTCAGCGTTGCAGCAGATGCTGCATGATCTGGTGCAAAATCCAAGGGTAAGTCATATCTTTACTGCGGTGCCAGCGGCCAACGAGCCCGCACGTCACGCGATCGAGAGGGTCGGGTTTGTTAGTGTGGTTTAGCATCGGAAGTTTCCATCTCACCGTCCGCTCTGCATTCTGAATATTCATAGGGACGGGCTTCGTCCGCGGGGCGCCAACTCAGCAAATCGCCGTTATAGAATTTGCAGGTCGCGAATTTCCCCCAATGGAGGAGACGCTCATCATTTATGGCCCGAAGACCCCTGATTGTCCGCGTAATTCAACCAACGTGGACGCTGCTCAATGAGTTGGTCCTTAATATCCGCACAACGCCGCCGGCACAATCGTTGGCAATGGAATGCGCGAAAGCCCCTGCCGATCCAGGATCCGATCCGCGTCCTCGACACAACGACAGCGCCCGATATGAAGTTCCGGACTATTTCTACATGCGTAAAGTTCTGCAAGTTCTGAGCCCGGTCCCGGAAGACGTAGTCTTCGACGTGGGTTGCGGCCTCGGCCGATTCCTTTGTTTGGCTGCACGAAGGAACGTTCGCAAGTGCGTGGGCGTCGAACTCCGAGCGCAACTCTGCGATGCCGCGCAGGAAAATGCCCGACGCCTTCGCGGACCACACGCGCAAATTGAAATAAGGTGCGGCGACGCAGCCACGGCAGACATATCGGAGGGCACTATCTATTACATGTATAACCCCTTCGGTGCGACGACGATGCGAGACGTCTTTGCAAACCTGCGCGCTTCGTTTGCCACAAATCCGCGAACCATCAAGATCGCATACTACAACTCGATTCACGAAGAACTGTTCCAGGCGTGCGGATGGCTCGACAAATATCATGCATTCCGGGTTAAGTCGGGGATGCCGGTGACCTTCTGGAGAAGTCAACCAGGGCTTCGGTAGGAGCTGGATTCGAACGTGTCGTTCCGGTACTGAACCGGAAATTGTTCTGGCGGTTATCGAGCCCGTCGGGGATTTTCGTGAGGAAGTATTCCGCTTGCAGGGGGCGAAGGGAGAAGTGCTCGGTTAGCCGGAAGTCGATCCCGCCCCCGGCTGTCATGGCGAAGTGGTTTTGCCATCCGATCGTCTGGATGCCAGAGCTGGTCACGACGCCTCCCAAGAGCACTTGGGTGAAAGGCGTCGCCCGCAAATTTAGTTGTCTCATCCAAGGCCAAAATGGGAGGCCGACGCCCAAGAAGTCGCCTGCGCGCGCAAACAGCAGACGGCCGTCTTCATCTCCACCGCGTATAGCGTTTCCCCTCGTGCCAAACTGCGCTAGCATTCGATCATGCCGGATAACTCGTGTCAGGCTCACCCACATCGTCGGCGGACCGCGTGTTCCGATTGGTTTCCTGGCTTCCGTCGTGTCGAATGCTGGTGTGTTGAACTAGACGCGGTTTTCCGTGTTTTGGTGGCTTATCGCGTAAAGGAGTAGCTCGAGGCGAGTCGATACTCCTAACTTATCGAAAATTCGATAGAGATAGTTGCTCACGGTATGCTCGGCAAGACGCAGGTGTTGAGCAATTTCCCGGTTCTTCATCCCCTCCCCAATCAAGGTAACGACATGCTGCTCGCTCGGAGTGAGCATGGCCATACCGGAGTTTGTGCTGATTTGCACGGGCTTCAGGCGGGTGAGCGCATCCAGAATGTATTCGAGTTCCTGGGTGCCGGCCCAGATTTTTCCCTCGTGCACCGTGCGGATGCACCTTGACAACGCCTTGAAGGAGTCGGCTCGGCAAAAAATCCCGCGAGCTCCGGCGCGAAACGAAGCAATGACGGAGTCTCGCATAATGGAGTGAAGCATCATAATCCCAGCGGTTTCCGGATGATTCGCGCGCAGCGTTTGAAGCACTTTAAATCCGGTCTGAGATCCATCCTCGAGATCCGGGCTGACCAGGGCAACGTGCGGTTTGTAGATATTCAGACTTCCAATGGCCTCGCCAGAGTTGGTGGTTACCACTACCACATCGAACTGGTTGCGGCAGCGCCTCAAAGCGGTGGCCATCAATTGCCCTGCCATGTGATCGCGATCCGCAATCAGAACGTCAATTCGCGTGCCGGCCAAATTCATCGAGTAACACCTTTCGAGGGACTAATTTCGGGACAAGCCACCCGACTCGCTGCTGACGGGGACTCTTCATCCTTACGAGTCGACACACTTCAAACTAACGATCGATGCGCGATTTTCCCGTTTCCGAGATTTCTAAGCATCGTACAGAACAATGTGAATGGAAATTGTTCCGACTTGAGGGTCCGAGGGGACGGCCTGGGAACACCTTCTCTCCGGATCCATCGGCAGGTATCTCGCAAACTTTAGACTCCTTTGAAGAAATACTGGACTGCAGCTGGCTGACGCGCTAATCAGACGTCAGATTCGTTGGAGAGCGATTGCTCGCAGGAGGCCTGTGTGATTCCCATTGGGGTGATTTCACGAGCCAGTGGACTCTTCGAGGAATTAGAAAAGACAACGAAACTTGCCCATTATCCGTACGGTGCAACCCGGCGGTGCCGTCTGCAAGACGCCACCGCCGGGCCTAATCTATCGGGGTTAAATAGCCAAGCTAGGCGCGGGCGCTCTTCGCCTTGCGACCGGGAATGGTTTCGTCGGACTCTTCCTCTTCTTCTTCCACAGAGCCTTTCGCCTCGATATTGATTTCTTCCGCGAGCTGGGTCAGTTTCTGGTCGGTTTCCTTCTCTTCTTCAAGGGTCTTTTCCAGCAGCGCGTTAGCTTCGGACTCACCGAGCAAGTGTGCCCAGGCGCTGACGCAGCCATACGCGGCGATTTCATAGTGCTCGACGCGTTGGGCGGCGGAGATCAGCGCGGCGTCCATCACTTCCGCGCTGAAATCCTCGTCCATGATTTCCTCGCCTTCTTTGACCAACCCGGCCATCCCGGCGCATTTCTTGCCGGTGGGCTTTTCGTCAAGACCCTCGAAGATTTCCTCAAGGCGCTCGACGTGTCCACGAGTTTGCTCCAGGTGCTCTTCGAACCCGGCGCGAAGCTTGTCCGAGTTAGCGGCCTTGGCGAGTTTCGGCAAAGCCTTCACCAGTTTATTTTCGGCATCGAACAAATCCCTTAGCTCATCAATGTAAAGTTCCTTCAGTTGGTTACGCTCCATATATGTCCCTTTCCGATCCGTTAGAAATCGTTAGCCGTCGCATCGCTAGGCTGGTGTGACGTTAAGAGTTCAACGGAACCTCGTCCATACATTGAACGATCTATGGATGGTGTTGCGAAAACGTAGAGGGGCGTACGTCCCCGTCCCTGGTCGGCATGGAATAACAACGCTACAAATTAGTCATGGAAGTTCACAACGGACCGCCGTCGTAAGGTGTTTCCCGGATTGCGATGCCGCCGATATTTCTGGCTTACGCAATGAATCAGGACGAGGCCTACGAGGAGTTCCAGACAGGTAGGTTTCGTCTGCCCAATAAGACTTCTGCTGCCCATGCCCCCAGGTAAACGGAGAGAGCGACGCCGTGGCCGCTGTACCCACCTAGGACGATGGCCTGCTCGCTCCGAGGATGGCGAGTGAACACTGGCTGCCAATGCTCTGCGATCAAAATCGGCCCGCCCCACTCGTGACTGAAGCGAATTTCAGCGAGCACGGGATGAAGCTCGTTGACTCGCTTCTTGAGGCGGGTGAGAAGGTCAAAGGCTTCGCCCTCGCGTATGTCGATGTCCATCAGGTCCCGCCAATCTTTGAGATGGACCAACCCGCTGCCGAAGATAACCTGATTTCCGTGAAGCAAGCGTCCCCACAAATAAGGCAAGTCTACAGTGTAAAAAGGTTTGCCTGACGCTAGGCCGAGCGCCTCTAATTTAGGAATCGGGATGGGCTCTGTAGCCAGGGCCAGAGTAAATTTCGATTCGGCCCTGCGGGCTAAGCCGCTCAGATCGAGCGATTCGGAGTTCGTAGAGATCAGAGCGCGCGAAGCCTGAATTTGCCTGCCGCGGACATGCAGTGTTAGCAGCTCACCGAAATCGATCCGATCGACGCTCGCGTGCTCGAAGAGGAGGGCGCCGTGCCGTTCTGCAGCTCGAGCAAGTCCACTGACGAGCTTCCCGGGGTCCGCTGTGCCACCAGGCACCTCCCGGGCGACGCGCAGTTGCCCGGAATCGCTCCAGAGAATCGTCGAGTCCACATTCCGCGACGTTCGGTCCAATTCCCAAGCTCCTTGCGAAGAGACTTCCCCGTTAACCTCCAGATTGCTAAGCACATGAGCATAACCCGCTAAGACATCTCCGAGTCCCGGCAGATCTCCGACAGCCGTCTCGGCTAGAACCAGTCCCCCGGTGAGTCCGCTTGACCGCGCCCCAACCGATTCAGCTTCAAAGACCGCCACGGTCTTGCTTGGATCCAAGCGTCGCAGCTCAGCGGCTGCGGACAAACCTGTAAAACCGGCGCCGACCACGGCGAAATCCACACTCCCGGGCATGGCAATCGCTGACGGGTGAAAATCGATCTTCCAAGGGGGCTGTCCCCAGTAAGGCTTCGATCTATTTGTCATACGTTGCCCTAAAATACGACCCTAAAATGCGCCCGTAAATAATACGTACCGCGGAGACGTTTGCCTACGCCCTTTCTATTTCATGGCCCTCTCGAGCACGGAAAGCCCGATCGATGGAGGTTTCTACGCAAGCCATGCTAGAGTCTTTAGTCTCTAATATAGAGCCTTAGGGCTCCATCCAGCTACACGCTCATAGGGAGGTCCACAGACCTCTAAGTTTGGCGACGCTCGTCCTCTTTACTATCCCCGCCGCAGGAGTAGATTTGGTATGACGGATGGGTGTCGTATGTTTTTGATTGTTCCCCATACGCGGGTGGGAGGTACAGATGTTCGCGCGTTCAAGTCCATCGAGCCGAGTCGCAGAACGAAGAACAGCATTACGCTACCCGTTGCGGCTTCCCGTGGTGTTTTCCTGGCAGGATGACGCCGGGCATGTGCAAGGATGCGACGGCTACTGCCGAGACTTGGGCAGTCGCGGTATCTATGTGCAGGCGGAGTTTGTGCCGCCGCTAGGCGTGTCTGTCGAGATGAATGTTTTCTTGCCTAGGCCCGAGCATTCGGCCCGCCCGTCGGAAATTCATGCGATAGGGAGGGTCGTCCGATCCGAACGTCGAGTCACAGGATCTGATAGCTGCGGGTTCGCCGCGATGAACCACACGACCCACCTACGTGAAACTCGCGCGCAGAAGGCCGACCAGGAAGATTCCACCATCGATGAACTCCGATTGGAAGAAACGGGAGAGGATGGCGGGAGGGCAAGTGGTGAATAAGGAGACACAGGGCCGAACCGAAGAACCGCAAAACATTGGGGAAGCAGCGTGGGTTCCTGTCAATAGTACGGCGGCACTGCTTGGATGGGCTAGAGGTACCTCGTTTCATGCCCGGTACTTCGGTACTGCGATTGAGGAACGTGAGGCCCATTGGCCGAAAGGACAGGTCATGGCAGAGTTGTTGAGTCACACCACCGTGTCACCAGTTGATGTGTGCAATGTCCAGTTGTCTGCATCTTATTGAGGATGTTGTAGATTTTGGCGCTCGCAACATAGGGAGCGCCGACGGGTTGGATGAGTTTGAGAGACAGATGTGGCTCAAAGGGCGGTAGCTTGTCTCAAGTACGTGAATCGGACAGACATTAGGATGAGAAAATCGGAAATTGGCCGAGCGGACGGACGCCTTGGGCTTTCAGAGGAATCTGAGCTCAATGCCGCGGTTGGGCGAAGCGACCTTGGAGAACTTGACCCGGGACCGAGCGTTGAAAGTGACGTGACAATGGCTCTGCCACCTTGGTTTGCGCTGCGGGTCCGTCCGAACTACGAGAAACCAGTGGCTGCGGCGCTCCGGGGTAAGGGATTTCAAGAATTTCTCCCGTTGGTCCGTAGCCGTAGGCAATGGTCCGATCGGGTAAAGGTAATGGATCTCCCGCTGTTCCCGGGATACCTGTTCTGCCGTCTCAATCTCGAAGAACGCATGCCGTTGCTGACGACGCCTGGTTTCTTGTACTTAGTGGGTGTCGGCAAGAACCCTGAGCCGGTGGATCAAAGCGAGATCGAGGCGATACAATCGGTACTGCGATCCGGGCTGCCCGTTACACCGTGGCCGTCGCTGATGGTGGGCCAGAGGGTGCGACTTAAGCACGGGCCGTTGCGGGGGTTGGAAGGGGTGCTGACGAAGATTGCAAATCAGCATCGGATCTACGTCGCTGTCACGCTTCTCAAGCGGTCGATCTCAGTGGAAGTGGCTCCCGAATGGATCCATCCGTTGAATGCATCAGGTGAGCCGGAATCAAGCTCGAACAACCCCGCTGCAACCGAAATTTCGTCTGGGCGGATCTAAAGAGAGAGTAAAAGGGACCATGAGGACAGCAAGTGAAAATTGAAATTAATAAGGTGAAGTTCGGAGAGGAGGGTCGATGACTACTTTAAGAGGCTTCTCGATCGGCCTGGTAGTTCTCTTCCTAGCAGCAAGTGGCGACGGACAGGCGACCTCGCCAGCGGCAACGGATTCCCAAAAGGCGGGCTGCAGCAGCCAGGTACGCTCAACATACTTGCTTGGTCCAGAGGACGAACTCCAAATCTCGGGGCCTGAGCTGGAGGAATTAACCACCAAGACCGTGCGCGTCGACGGTGAAGGTGACATTCAAGTGCCGTTGGTAGGGCGAGTGCATGTGGCGGGTTTGACGGTCCAGCAAGCCGAACAAGAATTGAACAAGAGATTGAGCACCTACATTCGGCATCCGCAGGCGGCTCTTGATGTTAAAGAGTTGCGCAGCCAGCCCGCCTCGGTGCTGGGAGCGGTGAATAGTCCGGGTGTACATCAGGTGGAAGGGCACAAGACCCTGCTAGAAATGCTCTCCATGGCTGGAGGCGTGCGGCCGGATGCAGGCTACAGTATTCGTATCACGCGGCAAGTGGAATGGGGATGCATACCCTTGGCTGGCGCGACGTTGGACGCTTCGGGACGGTTTAGCGTGGCCCAAGTCAATTACCAGGAGATTATGGAAGCAAAGACGCCTGAGGAAAACATTCAGATCTTCCCGCACGACGTCATCTCGGTACCCAAAGCCGAATTGATCTACGTGACCGGCGACGTAAAGAAGTCCGGGGGCTTCATCCTCGGCGAAAAACAGACCATGTCGGTGCTGCAAGCGGTGTCCCTAGCGGAGGGGCTTGGACCAGCGCCCGACCCGAAACATGCGAAGATTTTGCGCCTGGCCCCCGGAGCAGACCAACGCACGGAAATTCCCGTGGACTTGAAGAGCATCTTGCAAGGCAAGGGCGGCGACGTTCCCATGCAGGGCAACGACATTCTATTTATCCCCGACAGTACGGGCAGGAAGGTCGCGTTGCGTGTCCTCGAAGCAGCCATTTCCACCGGCACGGGTCTGGCGATTTATCGCCCGTAAGCGCCGTTTAAAGAAACAGAGTGCGATCTTCTAGGGTGATGTCAATTTTAGCCGCAGGGCGGAACGGCAGGTAATAAATGTCTAAGCATTTCGATCGAGTAAACAATCGGACGCGAGCCGTACAACTCAGCACCTATACGGATAATCGCCCCACTGTGTACCGGATGGATGAGCCTGCCCAGGCCGACAACGGAGAGGTTCAGGGCTACGATAGCCTGCTCGGTTATTGGCATATCCTCGTCCGCAACAAGGTTACGCTGCTGTGCTTCGCCTTGGCGGGGCTCGCTGTGGCAGTGTTGTTCAGCTTACTGCAGACGCCTGTCTATCGAGCGCGTACCTCGCTAGAAATTCAGGACTTTAACTCGGAGTTCATGGATCTAAAGAACGTTGATCCGACCAACGCCGGTCCGGGCGCTGCTACAGACTCCTATTTCCAGACCCAGATCAAGATCTTGCAGAGTGATTCTCTGCTGGAACGTGTCGCCAATAAGGTTGATCTGCAGCAAGAACGTCCAGGCACCGGTTGGGGAGCGTTCTCGGACCGCGTGCAGCGGATGCTAGGTTTCTCGCAACCCAGCCAGGAAGTGAATAAAGATGCGTTCGTCGCGAAAGCCCGGGGCAACTTGACAGTGCGCGCTTCCGGCCAGACCCGCCTGGTGGAAGTGATGTACGACTCGGAAGATCCGAAGTTCGCGGCCCTTTTTGCCAACACGCTGGTGTCCGAATTCATCGAACAGAGCCAGGAAATGCGCTGGAAATCCAGCCAACGGACCGGGGAGTGGCTGACTGGTCATTTGAGCCAAATGAAGACCGACCTGGAAAAGTCCGAGGCGGCGCTCCAAGCCTACGCACGCCAGTCCGGGCTAACGATGACGGAAAAAGAGAACGTCACCGAAGGCAGACTCAAGGAACTCCAGGATGAGTTGGATAAGGCGCAGGCCGATCGCGTCGACAAACAGGCGAAATTCGAAGAAACAAAGAGCAAACCAGCCGAGTCTCTCCCGGAAACAATCGACGACCCGACCCTACGCGAATACAGCATGAGGCTGACGGACTTGCATCGGCAACTCGTGGAACTGAGCGCAACACTGACGCCGGAGCATTACAAGGTTCAGCGTGTGCAGGCGCAGATCAACGAGTTGCAAAGCGCTCTCGAGAAACAGCGCACGAACGTTCTTCGCCGGGTGGGCAACGAATATGCGGCGGCATCGCGTCGCGAGAAATTGTTGCAGCAATCCTATATCGAGCAACAGAAGACCGTGGCCAATCAATCCGACAAGGCCATCCATTACGACACGCTGCGCCGTGAAGTAGACTCGAGCCGGCAACTGTACGACACCCTCCTTAATCGTGTTAAGCAAGCGTCGCTGGCGTCTGCGATGCGCGCCAGCAATGTGCTGGTTGTCGACGAAGCCAAGCCTCCCTTTCTGCCGGCGAAGCCGAACGTGCCGGTGAATTCGGCGCTGGGATTGTTCTGCGGCGTATTCCTGGGACTCGCTTTCGTAGTATTCCGCACGCGCTTCGATCGCAGTATTCAGGCTCCCGGGGATTTGCAGGTCTACCTGAATCTTCCGGAACTGGGCGTCATTCCTATGGCGGAGGTGTGCGACACGCCTGCGGTGCGCCGCCAACGGGCACTCGGACCTGCCGACCCCAGCGATTGTCTTGAACTGGTGACCTGGAAGCACAAACCGTCCGCAGTAGCGGAGTCTTTCCGAGCCATGCTCACTTCCATTTTGCTTCCGGGACAGAATTCCGAGGGACCCCAGGTGATTGTGGTCACCAGCCCTGGTCCCGCAGAGGGCAAGACCACAGTCGCTAGCAATCTCAGCATTGCAATTGCAGAGATGGGACGCCGCGTGCTGTTGATCGACGGCGACTTGCGACAGCCGAAATTGCACAAGATCTTCGGGGCCGCAAACACACGTGGAGTGAGCGATGTTCTGCTATCGGAGGCGCCGCTGGAAACCGTAGCCCTAAACCAGTTGGTAATCGAGACGCGGATCACAGGTGTGTCGCTGCTTCCAAGCGGCACCCGCACCACCAATATCTCCCAACTGCTGCACTCACCACGGGTTGAAGCGCTCATGGCGCGAATGCGCACCGAATTCGACATGGTAATCATTGACGCTCCGCCGATGATGCACTTGGCCGATGCACGCCTCCTGGGAGGTCTTTCGGACGGAGTCGTTCTCGTCGTCCGCGCAGGCCACACCATGCGTGAGGCGGCTCTGATTGCAACCCAACGGCTATCCGAAGACGGCACGCGAATCCTCGGTACCGTCCTCAATAGCTGGGATCCACGCAAAACACCCGGCCGTACCTATGGGTACGGCTATGGCTACGGGTACGGCTACGGGTACGGCCAGACCGCGGACGCCAAGCATCCTCCGACCCCAAACGCCTAACGCATACATAACGCTTTGGTCGGGAAGCCGATCCATTCGCACGACCTAATCTCAATCTCAATCGCCGTTCCGCCGCGGATAGGGACTCTCCACAATGCTTTCTGCAAAAGGCTCGAGACAACAAATGCCTAGGACGAGTATGAGTGGTCAGACGGCCGTTCGCCGCCCCTCATCACCGAAGGGTGGGCAACTCCTCACATCCACCGCTTTCGCATTCCTAGTCCTATTTGTGTTCGCCATTCCGCTGGAAAATGCGCTGGTCCTTCCAGGAGTAGGTACATTCGGACGGTTGGTTGGTTTAGCGGCATTTGCCGTTGGACTCTTTGCCGTCATCGAAAAAGGGCACCTGCGCTCGCCGTTGCCCGTGCATCTCGTGATGCTGGCGTTCGTGATCTGGGCGAGTTTGACAAACTTCTGGACGATGTCTCCGGACAACTCGGTGGAAGAGCTTCTCAGTTACATTCAGTTCCTGGCCATGGTGTGGCTAATTTGGGAGTTAGCCCCGCTGCCTAAACAACGGGTTAACTTGATGCAAGCGTATCTGGTGGGGACAGGGGTGTCCGCGACCGGAGCGCTACTCCATGTCGGCGCTGCAGCGGGAGTCACAAGAAATTCTACGTTCAACATGAACCCGAACGATATCGGGTTGCGCCTCGCCCTAAGCATTCCGATTGCGCTGTATTTAGCGGCGTCGGAGAAACAGGACTTTCGGGTCTGGCTCTACCGTTTCCACATGGTTTTGTCCGTTTGCGCCTTGTTCATGACCGGTTCGCGAGGCGCTCTTATCGCGCTGCTCGGCGGGTTGCTGATGATCCCCCTCACATTCCGCAAGTGGACGTTCCGCCAGAAGTTGGTGATGGGAGTAGTGGTGATGGCCGCAGCCTTTACGGCAATCTCCATGGTGCCAGCTTCTACTTGGCAACGCATGAGCACTACAGGAACGGAAATCAGCCAAGGGACCATGGACGACCGAACCATTATCTGGCGAGCCGGTTTGGACGTCTTCCTGGAGCATCCGTTCTTCGGAGTGGGAGCCGGCGCATTTCCCACGGCCATCGCGCGCAATGTAGTGACTGCATGGGTCGCTCACAACACCTTCCTATCGGTTTTGGTGGAACTGGGCATCGTTGGTTTCGCCATCTTCACCGTTTTGCTGGTGATGCTAATTTACTCGGCTTGGCAACTGCCCGCACTGCGCCGCAGCCTGTGGTTGGTCATGCTGTTGACCTGGGCTTTGGGCGTCTCGGGAATGACTTGGGAGAACGAGAAACCGACCTGGCTGCTTTTTGGTTTGCTCTCCGCAGATGCAGCGGCAGTCCAAGTGGCTACGGCGAGGAAGAATTTCGCCGCGCGCACGTTCCGGTCCGCCGCCGTGGCACAGACACCATACAACCCAGCACGATCGAGGATGCTTCGCGAGTTGCATGTGAAGCTGCGAAAAGCCGGGCTCGAAAAACCACCAACTTTGGAGCGCCCATGAGTTCGGTCCCCAACTCCATATCTTCCCCGGAATCTGGTTTGACGGGACCAACACCATTCTCAAACGACGAACGCCAGCAGAAATCGAATGATGGAACCCAATTGAATACCGCAGCTCCGGAATCGGCGGGGCCTTCGACCGCGGCCCGCACGAGCACGGTAAAGAGCCCGGTGCGAGGCGCTTCCCTTCGTTGGAATTTCAGCTGGACCTTTATTGGCAACATTATTTACTCCGGATGCCAGTGGGGCATGCTGGTGGTACTGGCGAAGATCGGGAATCCGGAAATGGTGGGACAGTACGGGCTGGCGATGGCCATCGCTACTCCCATACTGGCGCTCTCAAGCTTGCAGCTGCGAGCGGTTCTGACTACCGACGTCCGCGAACGCGTCCCTTTTGGTGAGTACCTGGGTTTCCGCTTAGCCACGACAGTGCTTTCGTTGCTGATCATCGGCGCCATTCCCTTCGTGATGCATTACCGCCGGGAATCGACTTTAGTAGTGTTGATCATAGGTCTCGGGCAGGCGCTGGAGACACTGAGCGATCTCTATTATGGCCGGATGCAGTTTTACGATCACATGGACCGGATCGCAAAGTCCATGATCGCGAGGGGTTTGCTGGGACTCAGCGCTTTGGGCGCGACCGTTTATCTGACGAAGAGCGTGGTCTGGGGCGCCGTTGCGTTGGTGTTGGCACGGTCGGTGGTGCTGGTCGGCTATGACATCAACAAGCGGACGCAATTGTTGCCACGACATGCGGCCCCTGCGGAGGCTGAGCAAGTCATCGCCTCCAAAAGAGATGCGCTGCGCCCGCGCTGGAACAGGGGAACGCAGAGCGAACTGTTTCGCACGTCAATTACGCTTGGCGTGATTGCCATGCTCGTGTCGCTGCTTCCCAACATTCCGAGGTATTTCATTCAAGGATCGCTGGGCGAACGGGCGCTCGGTATCTTTACGGCTACCGCGTTTCTGGTGTCATCGGGTAGCTTAATCGTCAACGCGCTGGGGCAGTCAGCGTTTGTGCGGCTGGCCAAACACTATGGCGCGGGGGATGTTGCGGGATTCAATTCCCTACTGCTGAAGCTTTTGGGTATTGCGGCGGTGTTGGGTCTGGGCGGGATTGCGGTTGCCGTTACCTTCGGGCACATGCTGCTAACCTTGCTCTACCGGCCCGAGTACGCGGAGCACACGGATGTGCTGATCGCCATGATGGTAGGCGGCGCCATGACCTATGTTTCGGGACTGATGGCTTCGGCGGTGACGTCGGCACGGTGTTTTGCGCGGCAAATTCCGGTGCTGGCAACCGCTGTAGGGGCCGCGGCTCTTGCGAGTTGGGTGTTGGTGCCTCGGTATGGATTACTCGGCGCAGCGTTTGCCGTGATCATCACTTCAACTACGCTCACTGCGGGCGAAGTCGTGCTGCTGTGGTACGTGCTCAGCAATGTGAACCGCGTGGCCGAAACAGAAGGCTGACGCTGAGTCAAAGCTCCGAAGTCCCGGCCAATCTCGAGATTTATTAAGGACGCAGGAAATTATGACCGAGAATCTGCTCGAATTCGAAAGCCATTTTTCTTTCGGGGAGAACTGGGCGCAGTATGCCCAGAAGATTGACGAAAGAAGGATCGAGGAAGCGGAAAAATCCTTGATTCGGCTTCTGGGCCGCGAGTCGATAGATGGGAAGACGTTTCTCGACATTGGTTGCGGATCTGGACTGTTTTCCCTGGCAGCGGTCCGGCTGGGATGCAAGCGGCTTCTGGCTCTCGATTTAGACCCAAACAGCGTGGAAACGACGCGTAAGACTTTAGAGCGTTATGCTCCGGCGGGCGCGAATTGGGATTGTAAGCGCATCAGCGTGTTTGACCTGGATGCGGCCCACGAAAAGTTCGACGTTGTCTATTCTTGGGGAGTGCTGCATCACACGGGCGCGATGTACAAGGCGATCGAAAAAGCCTCCATCGTGGTCAAGCCCCAGGGCATTTTGGCGCTGGCGCTGTATGGGAAGACCCCCTTTTGCGGCCTCTGGCGGATTGAGAAACGAATCTATTCGCGGTCTCCGAAGTGGGCGCAGAGGGTCATTGAGCAGGTGTATTACGTAGCGGTGAGCGCTCGGCTGGCACTTAAGGGAGAAAGCCGCAAGAAACGTCGCGAGACTTACTTCCAGCAGCGCGGCATGGACATGTACCACGACACCCGTGATTGGCTCGGCGGCTATCCATACGAATCGATTTCCCCGCGAGAAGCCGTGACCTACATGCACAAGTTGGGATTCGAGCCGATTCGCTCTTTCGTTACTCCGTCGATTGGCCTCCTCGGCGCCGGCTGCGACGAATACTCGTTCGTAAAAGCGACTCCCCGGGATTGAAAGTCAGTCTTGAGAACGACAAACTTCAATCTTTCAAGAGCCTAGCTGACGGCTACACCATCATGGAGCACCACCTGAACGGCATGCCTATTTGCACAATTCGCGACAAGAACGAGGAGCGCCCGTGAAAGTCCTATTTCTTGTAAGGCAATTGAATATAGGAGGCGCGGAACGCCAGGTAGTGATCGTTGCGAACGAACTTGCCTCGCGCGGACACGAGGTGGTCATCACCTCGTTCTATACCGGGGGCGCGCTGTCAAAGCAACTGGACCTCGGGCGCGTTCGCTTGCTTTCCCTGGAGAAGCGTTCGCGCTGGGATCTGTTTTCCATGTACGCCAAGCTTTTGCGGATCGTGCGGCAGGAGCGTCCCGACGTCCTGCACGGATGGATGCACACGCAAAACGTGATCGCCACGACGATTCGACTTTTCTTCCCGAAGGTCAAACTGTTCTGGTGCGTGCGCGCCTCTAATCTCGAGATTGTTCTGGACCCGGTTGAACGCGTTTTAGTCTGGCTGCAAGCTCGATTGTCCGTTTTCGCTGACTGCGTCGTTGTCAATTCGATGGCCGGTCTCGATTTCGCCGCATCGCGGGGCACCGCCCGCGACAAGATGGTGTTCATCCCCAACGGCATCGACACCAATGCGTTCTACCCATCCCAGGTGGAAGGTGAACACGTCCGTGCCGAATGGGGCATCGGCGACGACCTCAAAATAATTGGCAAGGTAGCGCGCTTCGACCCGATCAAGAATCATCCGCTGTTCCTCAAGGCCGCAGCACGCCTTGCGGCCGAGCGTCCGGACGTGCGTTTCGTTTGCGTTGGCCACGGCGACGCTGCCTATCTTCAGCAACTACAGGAGTTGACACGTACCCTGGGAATCGAGAATAAAGTGCAATGGGTTCAGGCGCGGGGTGATGTGCGAGCCGTTTATAACGCTCTGGACATTTTTTGCTCCGCTTCTTCCAGCGAAGGCTTTCCCAACGTAGTCGGCGAAGCGATGGCCTGCGCACGGCATTGCGTGGTCACCGACGTAGGCGATTCCAAATTCCTGGTAGGCGCAACAGGACTCACGGTGCCGTCAGACGATGTGGAAGCGCTCGCGGCTGCACTGCGGGAGACACTGGATGGCAGCCCCCTGAATCTGCGCGCTCGACAGCGGATTCTGGAGAATTTTACGGTTGCCCATCTAGGTGACAAGACCGAGCAGGTGCTCGTCCGAAGCCTCGAAGGCAGAGACAGACGCACCGCTCCGGCCCTCGGGCACCCGGAAGAAGCTCACCCTCGGGCGGACGCTTAGGCTGAAGTGGCTCGACGCTATCGGCATCGGCCGCGCTGGGTTGGCTGAAGAACGGCAATGGTGAGGAAGTCCTTATGTGCGGAATAACAGGATTTCTGGATACACGACAAAGCATGCGGCACGATGACATGGTAGCCACCGTGCGCCGCATGGCCACCAGTCTGCGCCATCGCGGGCCGGAGGACGAAGGTACCTGGGCCGACGCTGCTAGTGGAATTGCGTTCGGACATCGTCGCTTGTCGATTATCGATCTTTCTCCAGCGGGACATCAGCCCATGCACTCGTCTTGCGGGCGCTATGTCATCACTTTTAACGGTGAGATTTACAATTTCAAAGCTCTGCGAGCCGAGCTCGATTCACTCGGGGAAACCTTCCGCGGGCACTCCGACACCGAGGTAATGCTTGCCGCCATCGCGCGTTGGGGCGTAGAAGACGCGCTAAAGAAGTTTAACGGCATGTTCGTGTTTGCCCTCTGGGACCAGCTGGAGCGAATTCTTTATTTGTCGCGGGACCGCGCCGGCGAAAAGCCCCTCTACTATGGCTGGGCTGGGCACACCCTACTGTTCGGTTCCGAGCTGAAAGCCCTGCACCAACATCCGGATTTCCGATGGGAAATCGATCGCGGGGCGCTTACCGTTTATCTCCGCCACGATTACATTCCCGCGCCCCATTCCATCTATAAAGGCGTTTACAAGCTACTGCCCGGAACCTTGCTGACCATTCGAGGTTTTGGCAGCGATGCCTCGCCCAAGCCTTACTGGTCCGCACAGCGTGCCGCCGAAGATGGATTGAGCACCCCATTCGGAGGCACCGATGCCGAAGCGGTCGATCAACTCGACACGCTCTTGAACGACGCCGTCAGTATGCGCATGGAAGCCGACGTTCCGCTCGGGGCGTTCCTGTCGGGTGGAATTGATTCGTCCCTGATCGTCGCCATCATGCAGGCTAATAGCGACAGACCAGTGAAAACGTTCACGATCGGCTTTGAGAATTCAGACTTCAACGAGGCTGAATCGGCCAAGGCCGTTGCGAAGCATCTGGGAACCGATCACACCGAACTGTACGTCACTCCGGAAGAAGCCATGGCCGTGATTCCCCGGCTTCCGACT
>Ga0210401_10001814_pt1 | contig 24257 bp, 19 predicted proteins | sample IncBWH32MmetaG_FD_150866 | JGI IMG/M metagenome (GOLD analysis project Ga0210401, IMG submission 150866) | Forest soil microbial communities from Barre Woods Harvard Forest LTER site, Petersham, Massachusetts, United States - Inc-BW-H-32-M | ecosystem: Environmental > Terrestrial > Soil >... | reverse complement strand
CGCTGGCTGGCTTCGCCCGCGCCGACTCTCTGGTTGAAATTAGCCGACTTGCCGCGCGGAATAGTCAACGATTTCCAACGGTCGTGCTGAGAGTGCTTGGCAAGGAACACGATCTGGCCGCAATGATACGAGTAGTGGGCCATTTGCCGGTTGATGGCCTGCATCACCGAATGCGGCTCGCCGCGAATCGTGACGGTGCGATCCATGTCCGGGTCCGACAGCGGCTCCAGCGCGGTGAATAAATAATTCCAGCCTTGCTCCCAAAGATTCATGAGAGCTGCGCGCGTAGGCGGCGGATCTTCAAACTCGTGGTCACGATTGCGATCCGGCTTCTCGCCGTCGCTGGTTAGAAAATCCGTCCATCGCGATCGCATGTTGCCATGCATGTGCTTGACGATGACCGCGATGGAATTCGCCTCGCCGTCCAGCACTTCGAAAAGCTGCTCATCGGTCACTTGCTCCAGGGCACGTTCCGACAGCTTCTTGTAGTAGCGAAAAAGCGTCAGGGAATCTTCCAGGTAAGAGGTGGTGAATTTCAGCGCCATGGTTCATTTTCCTGCGACTACTGACCCGCCTGCACCGTCTGATACGCTATCGTAACTCAAACCAGGAGGAAGAAACTATGAATATTGGCATAATCGGCTCGGGGAACGTGGGCGGGGCTTTAGGCACCCGCTGGGCCAAGGGCGGTCACCACGTGATCTTCGGATCGCGCGACCCCGGCGCCGCAGGCATGAAGCAGTTGCTGGCCAAGGCCGGCTCGAATGCTAGCGCGGCCAAGCTTGCGGACGCGGCTAAATCCGGCGACGTGCTGCTGCTGGCCATGCCTTGGCCGGTGACCAAAGAGGCCGTACAGGGGTTAGGCGACTTGACCGGAAAGGTCCTCATCGACGCCGTCAATCCATTGTTACCCGATCTCTCGGGATTGGTTCTCGGCACCACTACTTCCGCCGCCGAGCAGGTGGCCAGTTGGGCGCGCGGCGCAAAAGTGGTAAAGGCTTTCAACACCGTTGGCTCGAACATCATGGAAAATCCGGTATTCGGGCAGGATAAACCGGTGTTGTTTTTCTGTGGTGACGATGCCGGCGCGAAGGGCAAGGTCAAACAACTGGCCGATGAACTGGGTTTCGAAGGTGTCGATGCCGGCCCGCTCACCCAGGCCCGCCTGCTGGAGCCGTTCGCCTTGCTGTGGATCTCGCTGGCGCTCAAGGCCGGCCTGGGCCGCGAAATTGCCTTCAAACTTCTGCGACGCTAGCCCCCTTCGTTGACCGATTTCGTTGATCGAAAACAGGCCGGGCACGTCTGTGTTAGACTGTACGAAATCTCATCGAAGGGGGATACCCATGAAAGCACCTCTCGCTTCTCGTAGGTGGGTTCTTCTGGCCGCATTTGCGATTCTCGGTGCGTCCACACTTTCTGCGCAAAACTTTGTGGGCGGCGTCCGCGGCCTGATTCAAGATCAGGGTGGGGCCGTGATTACCGACGCCAAAGTCGTGCTGACCAATTCCGCGACGGGTGTCGTCCGGGCGACGAACAGCAATGCTTTAGGCGAATATGTGTTCGCCCAACTCGAGCCGGCGACCTATTCCGTCTCGGTCGAGGCTCCGGGTTTCAAGAAGCTGACGCAGACGGGCATCATCGTCAATACGCAGGAGAATGTCAATGTCGATCTGAAGATGGAAATCGGCCAGCTTACGGAAAGCGTACAGGTGACAGCCGAAGTCGCGTTGATCGAGAATACCAACGCGTCCAACGGCCAGGTGTTGACCGAGCAACAGATCGCAGACCTTCCGAATCTGGGCCGCAACGTATTTCTGCTCTCCAAGCTGGCGACCAACGTAGCCACGGGTGGAGACCCGCGCTTCAATCGTTTCCAGGACCAAAGCGGCTCTTCCCAGATTTCGGTGGGCGGCGGTCCAATTCGCGGGAACAACTACCTGATCGACGGGATTCCGGTCACGGATTCCACCAACCGTGCGGTGATCATCCCCACCGTCGAAGCCGTACAAGAAATGAAGCTTCAGGAGGGCACGTATGACGCGACCATGGGTAGAACAGGCGGCGGCGTCTTCAACACGGTGCTGAAAACCGGAACCAACGGTTTTCACGGAGACGTGTTTGGCTATTACCGGACCACGGATTTCTCGGGAAATACGTTCTTTAATAATGCGGCTGGTAAACCGCGGGATCCAACGTCGTTTAAGAATTTTGGCGGCGGAATGGGGGGACCCATCTACATTCCCAAAATCTACGACGGCAAGAACAAGACGTTCTTCTACGTGGCGCAGGAAGCCTACCGGCAGCACACGCCCCAGACCGATTCGTATGGGCTGCCGACCGCGCTCGAGAAGACAGGTAATTTTTCGCAAAGCACCGTGACTATTTTCGACCCCATGTCGACGCGACCCTGCACTGCCGCCGATAACTGCCCGCCTTCGGCTGGAGGCTATGTCCGTGTTCCGTTTGCGGGAAACATCATCCCGGCCAGCGCAATTAATCCGATTGGTCAAAATATTATCAACTACTTGCCGAATCCGCAAAGGGCATCGCCGACTGGAGCGCCCAACTTCATTGGAAGCGACTCACTATTCGACCGCGCCGATGAATATGCCTATAAGGTGGAGCACAGCATCACTGAAAAGATCCGGCTGAGTGGATCTTTTATGTACTATAAAAGCCGCGAGCCGGGCGGAAACTCTCTCGGAATCGTGGCGGGCGCAACCCCCAGTAATACCCCCTATCTCCTGTACCGCCACGTGGACGCGACGGCGCTTAACGCCATCCTCACGCCGAACCCGACGACGGTTGTGTCGTTGCGTTACGGCTTCAACCGCTTCCCCAATTTCACGGAGGGCGTCAGCGCTGCTGCGGGATTCAACGAGGCGTCTCTGGGTTTTCCATCCAGCTTCCTCAATGGCCTCCAGTCGCACTATTTCCCGCAAATCACTTTTAGCAACGAAAACTTCAGCCTCAGCAACGTAAACATCACACCTCAAAATTACTATTCCAAAAATGTGTTGGGCAGCGTTTCGAAGAATATCGGCCGGCACAACATTACCACTGGATTGGATTACCGCGTGCTCAATAGCGGGCCCACGGTTACCTCGAACGCGGGGGTCTTTGCCTTCAACGGAGTGTTCTCGCGCCAGTACCCGACCGTAACCAGCACCACCACGGGCGCGGATTTCGCTGATCTCTTGCTCGGCAATCCGTCGTCCGGATCGGCCGCCACCGGTGTGTTACTGAATACCTATGTGCGCTACTACGGAGGATACGTTCAAGATGATATCCGGGTGAGCTCCAAGCTTACCTTGAACCTCGGAATCCGGTATGAATATGAAACCGGTGAAAGAGAGGTCGGCAATGGCATGGTGACGAACTTCGCCCGCACGGCGACCAATCCCATCGCGGCGAGCCTTCCGGCGGGGTCAGGTGTGATCCCTTACGGTGTGATTCAATTCGCGGGGATTAACGGAGCTCCGACTTCGTGCTGTAATCCTTCACATACGAAATTCGGCCCACGCTTCGGATCGGCCTATCAATTGACATCCAAGACGACTTTGCGCGCCGGAATCGGGATATTCTATGCACCCACGGTCTTTAACTATAACGACTCTTCTCCGGGGTTCACCCAGACCACGACCTACAACTCCAGCAACGATGGAAATAAAACGCCGGCAAACTCCTTGAGTAATCCGTTCCCCACCGGAATTATTCAACCTTCAGGCAATACGCTTGGCGCGGCCACGGCGCTCGGGTCAACATTCAGTTTCCTCGATCCGAACAAAACCGGAGGTGGAACGGTTTACCAATATTCCGCCGATATCCAACAGGAGCTTGGTAAAGGCATTATGTTCGAGATTGGCTACGTTGGGTCTCGCGCCAACGGCCTTACATCGTATCCGACTTCGAACGGCGTTCTGCCGATCAACGAATTGAGCCCCGCCAACGTAGCGCTTGGACAAGCGTACCTGAATCAGTCCGTTCCCAATCCGTTTTTCGGCCTACCGGGAATTGGGGGCGTGCTCACCGGCGCGACGACGACGAGGGCTCAGTTGTTGTTGCCTTTCCCGGAATACGGCCAAATCAGCCAAAACACGACCCTAGCACACTCACGGTATGACTCCCTCATTATGAAGGTGCAAAAGAGGTTCAGCCGTGGACTGACGTTCCTGGGAACGATGACTTGGCAAAGGAACGAAGACAATGAATTCAGTTCCGGAAGTAGCAACGCTCTCAATACGCTCGGCAGCGCGCAGCAAGGCCATATTCAGAACATTTACAACCTGGGCGCCGAGTGGGCATTGGCGGCTATCGACCAGCCACTCCGGTTCACGGGCACTTGGACCTACCAGCTTCCTTTCGGAAAGGGCCGGCGATTCCTGGGCAACAACAACGTTACCAACTGGATAGTGGGCGGTTGGTCCTTGAACGGGACTATCATTGTTGCCAGTGGGTTCCCGCTGTTCGTCGAACAGAGCAACAACAATACGGGAATCGGTGGAGTGGGACAGCGTCCCAATGCTACCGGTGTCAGCGCCTGCTACTCGGGCAGCCCGGAATCCCGGGTTAACAGCTACCTCAATCCAGCGGCCTTCTCGCAGGCACCGGCTTATACCTTCGGCAATGTAGGCCGCAACATTCCGTGCCTGGGCCCCGGCCAAGCCAACACCGACGCGTCTGTGTTCAAGGACTTCAGCATAAAAGAGCGATTCACTGCGCAGTTCCGGGCAGAGGCGTTGAATTTAACCAACACACCGTATTTCGCGCAACCGTACACTCAGTTCGGCGTAGCTAATTTCGGGCACATCAATTATCAGGCGAACATTCCGAGGATCCTTCAACTCGGTCTGCATTTCGCCTGGTGAGTTGGCATTGTTTGGGGTTATCTGCGCGGCAACCACCTGCCCACGCAGTCAGCTCTTGGGCTTGGTCGAATCGAACTTGATTTGCTTGAGGATCTCGGTCTGGCGGTCGAGCTCGGTTTTGCCGGCCGGGAACTGGTTGACCTTCAGAATGAAAGCGAGAATGTCTGTGTTCTGCTGCCGGCTGAGGCTCCCGGGAGCGTTTTGCGGCATCGAAACGCGAATGCGTTCGAACAGATCGCCCAGAGTCAGGCCATTCCAATTCGCAAAGAATGAATCGCCGGCCAGCGGCGGAGCCGATTCACCGCCGGTTAGTTCCCCACCATGGCAGGACGCGCACTCTTTGCCATAGAATCCCTCACCGCGCTTGGCTTGGTCGTCCGTATAAACGCCATCCCAAACGGTTCGTGTAGTTTGAGCGATTAGAGCCAAGCCCAGAATGAATCCGAGCACCACTATTTTGACCTTCATGTCACCTCACTCGAACCAGTATCTCATTCCTGGCGCAGGGCCGTGATGGGATCGATTCGCGTCGCGCGGCGAGCCGGGAGATAACTGGCCAGGGCGGCCACAATCAGCAGGATGGTAGTTACGCCGATGAAGGTGGCCGGATCCCACGGGCTGAACTCGATCAGCAGGCCGCCCAGGAATTGTGAGACGGCCGCGCCTGCCGCCAAACCGATAGCCATTCCGATCAGTGCCAGCTTCATACCGCGCCGGATCACCAGTCCGATCACGCCGCTCTCGGTCGAACCCAATGCCATACGGATCCCGATCTCGCGAGTTCGTTCATTGACCGAGTAGGCGATGAGCGCGAATAGCCCGACCGACGCCATGGTCAGCGCCAGTCCTGCAAATACGCCCAGCATGCTGAAGATAATTACCAACTGGCGGAGTTCGTCAGTGAACATCTGCGACATGGTGGTTGCCTCGATAGGCTCGTCGGGATCGACGCCTGCGACGGCTTTGCGGATATTGTTCAAGACGCGGCCCGGATCACCATCCGTCAAAACAAGCAGGCACATGGCGCGTTGCGGCGCCTGATCAAAGGGAACGTAAATCTGCGGATGGGCTGGCCCTTGAAGGTCAGCGGGTTTGACATTCGCGGCCACGCCCACGATCGTCCATAAGTCTCCACGCGCGTCGGCATCGGTTAAGCGAACCTGTTTTCCGATGGGATCACCGGCATTCCAGAAACGGTCGGCGAAAGCCTGATTGACCACAGCGACGCGCGATGTGTTCTCCGTATCCTGGCTCGTGAACTCTCGACCGCGTCGAAGCGGCGTGCCCGCGACTTCGAAGTAGCGAGCCGCCACGACAATCCTCATGGCCACCGGGCGCTCCGCAGGTGGCGCTTGTTCTCCAGGCATGGCGACGTGAACCGGCGTGCCGTCCGAGAACACAGGAGGGTCGGTAGCCGCTGAGACAGCTCGAACCCGGGCCACTCCGGCAACGCGCGCCAGGGCCAACCGATAGAAGGTCCGGAGCTGTTCATCGGCCGCATGCCGGACAGTGGATGGCTCCAGTTTTACGACAGCAAGACTGGCAGGGCGGAATCCGAGATCGACGCGGCGCAAGTGTCGAACGTTTTCAAGTAAAAGGCCCGTCACGATGAGAAGAATCATCGAAAGCGCAATCTGCGAAGAGACAAAGACATTCGCAAGCCGGTGGTTCCGGACGCCGCTGCTGCGCGCCTCCTTCAGACCCTCGATTGGATCTGATCGAGAGGATTCCAAAGCAGGCGCCAGGCCGAACAACAGCACCGCCAATAACGAAACCAACAAACAAAAAGCGAGCACCACCGGATCCATCACGCGGTTCGAGATCAGAATCGGCGACGGATATATCGAAACAAAAAAGTCCTTCGCCCAGAAACCCACTAGTAACCCCAGGACGCCGGCCATCGCCGAGAGTAGAAGGCTTTCGGTCAACGATTGCCGGATGAGATGCCAGCGCGATGCGCCAACCGCCGTCCGTATAGCCATCTCACGACGGCGGCCGGCGGCTTGCGCCAGCAGCAGATTGGCGACGTTGGAACAGGCCACCAAGAGCAGCGCGCCAACCACTCCGAACAACAGGCCTAGCAACACCGGATCATTGGGCCCCATGACGGCGGGAAGCGGCTCCCAGGCGCGAGCCCTCCAGCCGGAATTCGCTAACGGATAGAGCTTCGCGAGTTGTTGAGAAACAGCGGCCAGTTCCTGATTCGCCTGATCCAACGTGGCGCCGGCCCGTAGATGCGCCAGCACGAGGCCTTCCCGCGCGCTGCGGATCTCGGGACTCGATACCGGCGGCGTGAGAGGGAGCCACATGCTGTTCGTTCGCGAAGGCAACCAGAAGCTGGCCGGCATCACGCCCACGATGGCGAAGGCGTCGCCATTCAGATGAACGATCTTGCCGATCGACCCAGGATCGCGACCGAGTTGCGTCTCCCAGAATGAGTGGCTCACTACTACCGAACGCGGTGCACCGGCGCGAAACTCATCCCCGGTGAAAGTGCGGCCGAGAAACGGCTTGAAATCGAAAAAGGAAAAAAAGTCGGCCGAAACCCGAGCCACCTTCAGGCGGGCTGGTTCCCTGAGACCGGAAAGCGCCACAACGCCCGGCACCTCGATCGCCATCCGATCGAACGACCGGGCGTGCTCACGCCAGTCGCGAAAGTCTGGCACCGAAACACCAACCTTGGTCTGTCGTTCAGCGGCGTTCTCGGAAAAGATGATGGCCGTGTTCTGGTGGTCGTGGAAAACAAACGAGTCGACAAAAATCGCCCGCACCACTGAAAACACCGTAGTATTCGCGCCGATTCCCAGCGCCAGGGTCACCACCGCTGCAATCGTCACCAGGGGGTGTTTCGCGAGAGTGCGACGGGCGAAGCTGAAGTCGCTAAGGAAATTCATGGCAGCAGCCTTAGTCGCTGGAAAGCACGTTTCGTGCCACACCCACGGCTTTGGATCTAATCAGACGCAGCACGTACAGGTGCTCGAAATTGGGACAGCCCGACTCGCTGGCGAACGCCGGATTTAACGGTCTTCCGAAGGCAGCGTGTACGCGACGTACTCGCCCGAATAGGGCCCGCCGCTGATGGCGACCACGATATACTGCTTGCCGTTCACCATATAGGTCATGGGCGATCCACTTTGTGGCGCCGCCATGAAAACCGCGCCCACCTCTTTGCCGGTCGCTTTGTCGTAGGCCCGCAGCATCGCGCCGCGAGGATGCTCCGGCGTGGTGGTGATTTGACCGTCTCCGGCGATCACCAGCGTCTTGGTAACAAGCGTCCCGATGTTGTAGGTCTGCTGGCCGGTCTTTCCGACGTTGAGTCCCTTAAGAGCCGGGTTATTACGGATGAAATCCGGCGTGTCGCCGTGTGCCACCTTCCATACGATCTCGCCCTTGTCCAGATTGATGGCCGAGATGCTTCCATAGGGCGGCTTGATCAGCGGCAGGCCTTGCACGCTCAGACCGAAAAAGCCACCTCCTCCGCCCGAGGGCGCCGCGGATTTGGGGGGCGGCGGTGCATCCGCGCCGGCATTCTCGCCGGGACCGCGCGCGATCTCGACCTGGTGGCCGGCCTCGCCCAGCACGTACTTCATGTCGGACACTTCTTTGGGAGACGGAACCACTCCGATCGGGACTAAGCAGGCGTCGCAGGCAAATGCGTAGACAATATGAGTTTCGGGATCGTACGATGCGCCAGGCCAGTTCGTCCCGCCGGCCGCTGTACCCAACGTAAGCGTCGCCAGCGGTCCATTCATCGTACTTTCAACGGGTGGAGTGAACACTGGTCCAAGCTTGTACTTCGACGCGATCGTCAAAGCTTGGTCGTGCATCGCGGGCGTGAAGTCGATCAGGACATCCGGCGTCACGCCATTGCGCGAGTAGGCCGGCGGCTTGGTCGGGAACGGTTGCGTCGGTGCGTACCACTCGCCCGGAACGTTACCCTTCTCCACCGGCTTCTCTTCAATCGGCCAGACGGGCTGCCCGTTTACGCGATCGAAAACATACAGGAATCCTTGTTTGCTGGGAACCGCAACCGCCTTGATCGCCCGGCCACTGACGTTGATGTCGGCCAGAATCGGCGCCGAGGAGATATCCATGTCCCACAGCGGATGGTGCACCAATTGGTAATGCCACTTGCGCTGGCCGGTTTTCAGATCGACGGCCACGATGCTTTCGCCGAAGAGATTGTTCCCCGGGCGATGGCCGCCATAGTAGTCACCGGTCGGCGATTCTACCGGCAAGTAGACCAAGCCCAGCTCTTCATCCACCGACATCTGGGCCCATACTCCCGTGTTGCCCGTGTACTCGGCCGATCCGTTCAGCCACGTGTCGTTGCCGAACTCGCCCTTCATCGGAATGGTATGGAAGATCCACAGTCGCTTGCCGGTACGCACATCGAAACCGCGCGCATAGCCCTTGTTGTTGCGCATGCTCTTGGGCGTCATGCCTTCGCGGAACGCCGCACCGACCAGGATCGTGTCCTTTGCCACCACCGGCGCCGATTGAATCCCGATCTCTCCGTGCACTGGATCGGGCACCCACTCGCCTTTGTCATTCCATGCCGAGATGGTCTGATCGTCGTCGAGCTTCAGATCGACAACGCCGTTCTTTCCGAAGGTCGGAATTAGCGCCCCGGTCTTGGCATCCAGACCGATGAGCCGAAAGCCGGGCGTGATATAGAAAATCCGCTCCTGTTTGCCGTCCGACCAATAGGCCAAGCCTCGGCCCGAAAGTTGTCGCGGAGCCGCAGCGCCGCGTGCACCCTCCCGTTCGCCATGCACCCACAGCAACTCACCCGTCGCCGCATCCAGGGCAATGGCCGCTCGACGCGATCCAGCGGTCGCATAGACGACGCCGTTCACCATCAGCGGCGTGCCTTCCAACTTGTACTCCGGACGATTGCCGATGCTGTCGGTTTTGAATCGCCAGGCGACCTCGAGCTTATTGAAGTTGGAGGCGTTGATCTGATCCAGAGGACGGTACCTGCTGCCGCGGACGTCGGCATTGTAGCTGGGCCACTCTGTGTCTTTTGCGGCGGGCTGGGCTAACATGAGCCCGGCGGTTGACGCGAGCGTGGCGGCAATCGATAAAAGTGCGCGGTGCATGTAATCTACTCCTGAGTTCTGCTTAGGTGTAAATCGTAATATACCGCAACATCGTAGCGCTCACACTCTGTGTGCCGCGTTGGCACTCGTGTCAACGCATGGTCTCGTGCGTCAGGACCACTCCAGAATCACCTTCCCGGTGTTCCCGGACCGCATCGCCTCAAAGCCCTTCTCAAAATCCTGATACGAAAACCGGTGCGTGATCACGGGCCGGATGTCCAGGCCGGTCTCCAGCATCACCGTCATCTTGTACCAGGTCTCGTACATCTCGCGGCCGTAAATGCCTTTGATGGTGAGCTGGTTGAAGACCACCGGCGTCCAGTCGATCGCCATATCGGCGGTCGGAATGCCCAGCATGGCGATTTTGGCGCCGTGGCTCATATTCGCGATCATTTCGCGAAGCGCCGTTTCTTTACCCGACATTTCGAGGCCGACGTCGAAGCCTTCCTGCATCCCCAGCTCTTTCTGAACTTGAGCGAGCGGTGTCTCAGCCGTATCCACGGCTCGTGTCACACCCAGCTTGCGCGCCAGTTCCAGCCGGTAGCGATTCTTGTCGGTGATCACCACGTGCCTGGCGCCCGCGTGCCGAACCACCGCGGCGCTCATGATCCCGATCGGTCCGGCGCCGGTGATCAACACATCTTCGCCCAGCACTGGAAACGACAACGCGGTATGGACGGCGTTCCCGAACGGATCGAAAATCGCCGCTACATCCAGATCGATGTTCTCTTTGTGGCGCCAGATGTTGGTCATCGGCACAGCGATAAAGTCGGCGAACGCCCCCGGCCGGTTGACGCCCACGCCCATCGTATGCGCGCATAAATGCCGGCGGCCGGCCAGGCAATTCCGGCAGCGGCCGCACACCACGTGCCCCTCGCCGCTCACGATGTCGCCGGGATGAAAATCGTTGACGTTGGACCCGGTCTCGACGATCTCGCCGACAAATTCGTGGCCGATCGCCATGGGCACGGGAATGGTGCGCTGCGCCCACTCATCCCAGTTGTAGATGTGGAGATCAGTGCCGCAGATGCCGGCCCGCCGCACGCGGACCAATACGTCGTTGATGCCGATGGTGGGCTTGGGAATGTCTTCGAGCCATAGTCCTGGCTCGCGCTTGCTCTTAACCAGTGCTTTCATGAAACGGGTGGGCAGGTCTCCGACCTGCTTTTAGTCTGGCACGTATTGCCGCAGATAGCGATGCGCCATCTTGAACCCCAGTGCGTAGTCCGCATTGAAATCGGGACCCGGCCGGTTAGGCGATCCATACAACGGATCCTCGTGCTCCAGGCTCATCGCGCCCTGATACCCAGCACGCTGCAACACCGAGAAAAACGCGGCCCAGTCGATGGACCCGAGGCCCGGCAGCCGATACACCCACCATTTAGCGCCATTCACCGGATTGATCCCCACGCGCCGCAGCACGTCCCAGCGGACCTCGGTGTCCTTGAGATGCACGTCGTAGATCTTGTCCACGAAGTCGCGCGCGGTCTGAATCGGGTCCATCATCTGCCAGACCAGGTGCGACGGGTCGTATTGCAGACCGACGTAGGGCGAGTCACCGAAGCCCTTGAACAGTGCTTCGAACCCCGCCGGGCTGATGGCGACGTTCGGTCCGCCGGGATACGGCTCCCAAAGAATGCGCACCTTATTGGCTTGGCACGCCGGGAAATAGCGCTCAGTGTAGACGCGCACGATTTCATCCACTTGCTTTTCGAAAGGCTGGCCGGCATCTTTCCCGGACGCAGTGCCGATGTACGGAATTCCCAGCTTGCCGGCCACTTCGATGATCTTTACGAAATAATCGTTGTCCTGCTTGCGCTGAGCGGGATCGGGCGCGATGTGGTTTTGCGAAGCCTGAAATGCCGACACGCGCATTCCGTATCGCACGAGAATCTGCTTCACGTTTTCGATCTGCGGATCGGTAAGCGCCGTCGGATCCATGGTGGAGCGCCGCGTGGCACCCAGGATCATGTTCGTAAAACCCTCTTCTTTGGCGAATCGGACGTTGGCCTCTGTAAACGGGCCTAGGATACCGAGGCGCGGTTTCCATTCCACGGGGCGCTGCCGTTCCTGTGCCGCAGCCGCCGCCGCAGCCAGACCGGTCACTAGTGTTCTTCTGGTCATCTCGAAGTCTTACTACAATATAGCGATCCCTGTGGTGTCAATGCCGTACGCCAACCGGCAAAAACTAATTCTTTCAGCGTAGGTCGTACGGGTAATGATCGATTGAACACTTTTGAGATGGATGGTACTTTCTCCAAGGCTGGGCTATTTTCGCCCAAGCCGCAAGGAGCATAAATGCTTAAGTTTGGTGGTCGCGAGATGTCGGTCCTGGTGTGGGACTCCCCGTGTCTTTCTGTGGTGACACATCTGTAGTCACACATGGGCCGAAGAATGCGTGCTACGTCCTTTCATCCACTGGCGGCCGGCGGCGATGCCAGTCGGTGCGCGCCTGAAAATCTCTGCCGATGGCCAGCAGCGTGTTCTCCGTAAACGGCCGGCCGACTAGCTGAATGGCGATCGGCATTCCGTCGGCGAAACCGCACGGCAGCGAGAGCGCCGGCAGGCCAGCCAGATTGCCGGCTGGAATGAGCGCGGTAAGGCCGGGCGCCTTCGGCATCGGTCGGTCGCTTGCCGGATGATCGAGAGGTTGCGTAATCTTAGGAGCCGGCCCAGGGCGCGAGGGCGCGAGCAGCACGTCGATATTATCGAAAAGATCGCTAAAAGCAGACTGAATCAGGCCGCGAATGCGCATGGCCTTGAGATAATCAGTAGCGGGAATTTCGAGGCCGGCCTTCAGCCCGGCGATCTGCTTCTGATCCACCAGCTCATCCACCTTGCCGCTCTTGATCAGGGGCTCGAAAATCGAGGCGGCTTCGGACGAAATGATGGTGCTGATGATCGGGCCGTAAGGAAACTCAGGCAGCTTGACCTCGGTGACTTGCAGGCCGAGCGAACGGATCGTTTCCAGGGCTTTGGCGAAGTCGGGGCGCGCGGTAGATTCGGCCGCGTCGTCAAAATCGACGGGAGCGAAGCCCACTCGAACGTACTTCAGGTCGCGGGTGAATTGCGGCGCATAGTAGAAGCTCTTGCCGGCGGATGCCGGGTCCTGGGAATCGGCGCCGGCGATGTCGTGTAGCACCAATCCGCAATCCTCGGCCGAGCGGCACATGGGGCCGATCTTATCGAGCGTCCAGGAAAGCGCCATCGCGCCATGGCGGCTTACGAGGCCATAGGTTGGCCGGAGGCCGGTGATCCCGCAAAAGGCGCTGGGCGTGAGAATAGAGCCGGAGGTTTCCGAGCCGAGCGCAAAGGTGACCAATCCGGCGGCGACGGCGATTCCCGATCCACTCGACGATCCTCCCGACCAGCGCGTGCGATCCCAAGGGTTCAAGCCGGGGCCGGTAAGCGATGCGCTGGCGAAGCGATAGGCGGGGCCGCCGGCCAGTTCGACCATGGCGAGTTTGCCGGTGAGAATGGCGCCGGCTTTGGCGAGCTTCGTGAGCGTAGTGGCGGTGTAGTCGAAAACCTGGCCTGCGTACGGGCGCGCGCCCCAGGTGGTGGGTTGCTTGGCGTAGGCGAGCAGATCCTTAGCGCCGAACGGAATGCCTTGCAGAGGACCGCGGAAGCGCTCGCGCTTAACGTCGCCGTCGACATCGCGGGACTCCCGATCGGCTTGGTGACGGAGAGACAGCGCCAGCGCGTTGTAGCGGGGCCCGAGACGTTCCAGGCGATCGGAAAACGCTTTGGTCAGCTCCCGCACCGAAAATTCTTTGGCCTTGAGCTTCTGGTTGATTTCGGCAATGGTCGCGAAGAAAATGTCGTCGGGGACGGTGGCCATAGCGATACCTCAGGCTTTGAAGCGGGTGGCCGGCTCGGTTGTCATAGGTAACGGAAATTTGGCGAGCTGCTCGGAGTTCTGACGGATGGAGTCGCGCGCGGCCTTAAGCTCGTCATCCGGACTTAAAGTGACGCTTTGAGGAATGGGCGGCGGTGAAGCCGGTGTCTGCCCGAGCAAAACCGAGGAGACCGATAGCGCGGTAGCGATCTCACGGCGCGTGAGCTTGGTGGTAGCCATTAAACGGAGTTTAGCGCTTCCAGCGCGGCTTTTTCCATTACAGTGCGCGGCGCGGAGGTTCCGGTCCAGATCTCGAACTGGCGCACGGCCTGCTCGACGAACATCTGCAATCCCGAAACGACGGTGAGGCCCTGCTGAACGGCATGGCGCGTGAGGGTGGTCTCGATCGGGTTATAAACCATGTCGAATACCAGGTCGGCGGGAATCGAGTTTTGAAAGAAACAGCCCTCGATGTTGGGATACATGCCGAGCGGTGTAGCATGGACGAGGGCATCGAACTTGCGCGCTTCGGCCTGTTCGCGCAGTAGCGGCTCGGCGCCGCAGGCTTTGGCGAGCGATCGCACGCGATCGGGATTGCGGCCGACAATGGAGACTTTGGCGCCGCTTTCCATCAGCCCATAAGCGGCGCTGCGGGCCGCACCTCCATTTCCCACCAGCAGAATCGACGATTTGGCGAGCCGTAGTTTGCGGCTGAGGGGCACCGTGACGGCTTCGGCATCGGTGTTGGCGCCCCGCCATTTTCCCGCTTTCTTCCAGACTGTGTTGACGGCGCCGATGCGCCGCGCCAGAGGATCCACGATGTCGAGATAGCGCAGCACTTTCTGTTTGTGCGGAATGGTGACGCTAAAACCGGCGACTGGAAGCTTATCGGCGAGGATGAAGAAGTCTTTCAGTTGCGGCGGCTGAACAAGAAAAGGCAAATAGACGGCGTCCATTCGATGCGCCTGAAAGGCGCGGTTGTGTACGGCCGGAGAGATGGAGTGGCGAACGGGGTCGGCAATTACACCGTAGATCTTGGCGGCGCGAGAAAACTTTTCGACTCTATACAAATGACGCAAGAGCCGCGCGGTCACCTGGCCCGTGGCGGTTCCTTCGGAGGCATTGGGCGCGGCATAGGTAAACAGTCCGCCCCAGGCCGTGGAAAGAACGCGCGTCGGAAAGCCGGTTTCACCCATAGCCAGAACCACTACCGGGGTTCGCGGATGACTCTTGGTAAGCGCGAGAATGCGATAGTTGTCGGACGGCTTGCGGGCGGTGGTGACGATTTTATAGCCGTCCGCCGGAATGCGCATCATGCGGCGCAGCACGGCTTCCGGAGATGGCGTCCCATCGTAGTTGTGATAGGACAGGATCAACATGCCTTTGCCTCGAAAGCTCTCCAGGCGAGCCGCTACGTTTTCAGCGCTTTCGATTTCTATGTCGATGGCGCGCGCCCCGGCGTCGAGGGCCGCGTTGAGAATCCGAATCTGGTCCTCGACGCTGCCGTTGAACTTGCCCTGGTTCTGATGGCGCCGGCAGGTCGCGAGAATGCAGCAGTCCGGATGCGCCGACAGGAACTTGCGAATAATCGGAATGCCCTGTTCGGGCGACGGCAGGTAGTCCAGACGGAACTCAAAGAACGACTCGCCGGCGTTAGTTTCCCGACGCGCGTTTTCAAGCAGCCGCTGTGCTTCCGGGAAGCCCATGGCGATGCATACGCGGGGAAGCGAAATGGTCGGCGGCATGACTGCAGCGAGGAAACAGCATAACACACCGGGACACAGAAGGCAGAAGACAGGAGTCAGAAGGCGGAACCAGAAAGCAGCCGGCCCCTGAAGTCGCCTAACGGCGTTTGGCCCGGGTAGGGCTGGTTCCGACGTTCAGTCCCAGTTCTTTCAGGCGCGCCTTGGCTTTGGCAGCGAGGTCGGTGTCCGGATAACTGGTGTAAACATCGCGGAATTCCCGCGCCGCGGAGTCCTTTCTGTCGAGCTGCAGCAACGCCATGCCTTTCATATAGTGGGCGTCGGCGGTCTTGTTGCCGTCTGGAAAACGCTCCAGAACGTTGTCGAAGGCCTGGAGGGCGTTGGTGTAGTCCTGTTTCTTGTAATAGAGGTCGCCGAGGTAATACTGTGCGTTGGATGCAAATTGCGTGTTACTGAAAAACTTCAGATAGTCCGTGAACTCCGACATCGCCAGGTCGTACTTGCCGCCCAGATAGTCGCGGTAGGCGTTGGTGTAGGCCGCATCAGCCGACAGCCCGGGAGGCGGGCCGGCCTGCGCTGCATCGGGAGCGCCTGGAGCGCCGATCGGAGAAGTAGCGCCGGGAGGCGGGGGCGCCGGGGCCTTGATGGTGTTGATCAGATTTTGGAGATCGGCCATCTTGGCGTCCAGTTTGCCCATGCGAGTGTTCATGTCCAGCACGGACTCACGCACGGCGCGGAAGTCCTCCGACATCTGGTCGAGTTTCTGTCCGACGGTAGCAACCGGTGCGCTGACACTAGCTTGCTGTTGTTTCATCGCGTCGTTGAACCGGTCCTGCATCACAGCCATCGTTCGGTTGGTGTTGTTGACACTATCCAGTGTCTGCTGCACCAGAGTTTGTATTGTTGTGACTTTTTCATCCAGAGACTTCTGGACATTGCGCACCTGATCCTGCAGCATGGCGACGTCACGCTGCAGCTCGACAATTTCCTTGCTGGCGCCAAAAGTGAGAGGCGCGAGAGCGACAAACAGAATAAATGTGCGGGACAAGCTCATAACAACTCCTGTGACGTTCGGCGGACGCCGGTTTGGTGGCCGGCGCCCGCGTTTCATTTAACTAACCCTCACTGCCCGGCCGAGAGATGCGCGCGGCGATTCTTCTGCCAGCAATCCTCGCTGGCTTCGGTACATTGCGGCCTCTCCTTGCCGTAACTGATGGTCTTTATACGATCGCCCGGGACTCCCAGCTGCACCAGGAAGTCCTTGGCTGCGCCGGCGCGCCGATCGCCCAGCGCAAGATTGTATTCGGCCGAACCACGTTCGTCGCAATGGCCTTCCACCACCACGGTGAAATTCGGATCCTGCGCGAAGATCCGTTTCAAGAGCCCGGCGTCCTGAGTCAAAGAATCCCGGGCGTCGGGACGGATGTCGCTCTTGTCGTAATCGAAGAAAGCATCTTGCCCCTGTTGCTGCAACAATTCCAAGGGGGAGAGCGTGGGTGTTCTAGGCGCCGGTGGAGGCGGTGGAGGCGGCGAACTGACCGATACGGTAACGGAGCGCGTATCATTGCCCCCCGGACCTCTGGCGGTCAAGGTGTAAGTTGTGGTGTTGGTCGGAAATACCTGCCGCTGGCCTTGGCTCTGCACGGCGCCGATGCCCTGGCTGATCGACATGTCGGTGGCACCGCTGATGGACCAGCTCAAAGTGGAAGACTGACCACGCTCGATCGACGATGGCTCGGCGGTGAAGCTGTTGATCACCGGCCTCTCAACCCTGGCGACGGGCTCGGGTGGCGCGGAGGTTGGAGGCGGCGGTGGAGGCGGTGGGGGAACCTTTTTCTTGCATCCGGAGGCAAACGCTAACAACATGAACGCCAATAACACGGCGCTCAGCTTGCCATAAATGCGCGCGGAGCGAAAGGCGGCGCCGGAGTGATTCCGATTCAATCGGGGGTCGCCATAGCCTGTGCGCTTGTAAGCGAGCAATCTGTCACTTTCACTCATCCTGAACATTCTCCTCTTCTGTTTTCCAGCAAGTCTTGTGGCGCGGGCTGGGATCCGCACGCCGTGCATTGTTACTGAGTCGCTTTACTCCAAACCGGCTTCTCGTTATTTCCCTGTGTCGTGAGCTGTTGTACTCCGGTGCCATCGGCGAGCATGGTGAAAATCTGGGTGTTACGATCGCGCGTCGATGAGAACACCAGATGGACGCCATCGGGCGCCCAGCTCGGATTCTCATTTCGTCCCGCGCCATGGGTGAGTTGCACGAAGTCACGCGTCGCAACATCCATGACGAAAATGTTGAAGTTTCCTGGTTCGTATCCACGAGTCCACGAAAACGCAATATGCTGTCCGTCGGGACTCCACGAAGGATTAACCGCATCGCCCTCCCCCGTGGTCAAACGGACCACATCTGTTCCATCTATATTCATTCTATATACTTGCGGCGTGCCCCCGCGTCCCGAGACGAACACGACGTCGTTACCGGTCTTGGGATTCACTTTGCCTTCCACTTCCAGGGATCCGGAGTGAGTAACGCGGCGAAGGCCGCTGCCGTCGAGGTCGGTCTCGTAAATCTGCGAAAGACCGCTGGCCGTACAGTAAATGAGAAGGTGCCGGCTGTCGAGCATGAAATCGGAGGCAGCGTTCATAGAGGCTTTCTGGTTATAGTAAACCAACTTCCTTCCCGTTTCGACCGAATGCACGAAGATCTCCGGCTGGCCTTCGCCAATCACTTTTCCTCCGGCCCCTTTACGGACTGGGTAGGTAGTGAACGCAATCTTGGTTCCGTCCGGCGACACGACCGGAAAAGTGGTGATGGTTCCGTAAGCGGTGAAAGCTTTTTGATTCGATCCATCATAATCCATCGACCAGATCTCTTTGTGACCGGTGCGGCTGGATACGAAATAGATCTTGGTGCCGATCAGGCTGGTGGCGCCAAATATTTTCAATATGTCGGCGGCGAACTCGCGCGCGACTTTGGTGGCGCCTGCCTCATCCAGCGTTCCGACATAGACTTTGCCGATGAGTTGCGCGGAACTGGTGTTGGACTGCGTTACGTCGTCCAGCCAGCCGTACAAGACCAGCTGGTTGTTCTGTACAGCCGTATAACCAAAAGCCAGGTAGTTGGCGTTCACAGGCGGTCCGGACCAGTCTGTTAGCCAGGGTCCTTGACTGCGGCCAGCAGCGGGCGGATGCAGATCGGAAGGCTGCTGGGGAACTTGCAGAGGGTAAACCGTCTTGGGAATTACCTTAAGCTGTCCGGAGGTTTGGAGTTCGCGGAACAGCGTGGCGTTGAAAGGATCCATCAAGCGCTGGGCATCACCCGAGCCGCGGAAGTCGGGAACGGCGATGGCGGGTTTCTCGCCGTTTCCTTGTATTACGCCCTTGATCTGAGCAAAGACCAGAGCGGAGATGGCGAAGGCAATACTGGTTAGAACGATAGTGCGTCTCATTGCTTTAATTGAAAATGAAGTTCCACGTTCGCCTCATTCCGATCGTATTCGGGCGGAAGCGGAGGGAACGGCGCTGCATCCATAACGGCGCGAAGGGCGGAATTATCGAGAGTGGCATTACCACTTCGCTGGGCGATCTGTGAATTCCGGACGGAACCATCGCGCAAAATGTCGAACGTAACGATAACTGTGGGAGTGGCGGGCGAGCCAGCCAGACCGTTCCTTGACCATTTTTCCGTGACTCGCTTGACTACCAGGTCGGCGTAGGCGCCGAAGCGATTCCCGAAAACGCTGTTCGGTCCGATGCCCACTCCGGCGGAACCCGGTTTTTGAAACATGTCGGACCGAGCCGCCGGCGCTTCGCTGGTGAAGACTTGATTTGGCACCGGAGGGTAAGGCCGATAGCGCTGCTGCGCCTGCTGCCGGGGCTGTTTCTCCACGACCCGGCTCTTCATTGGAATGGCCTTGGGTTCCGGCGCCTTCACCTGCTTCTTCGGCTCCGGCTTGGGTGCCTGCTGCACCTGAGATTCGGTATCGTTGGCCACCGGATTGACAGGGCCGGCGCGTGACGGCAGCGGAATGTTTTTCACCGCATTGACCTGTACCGCATCGCCGGCCTGCGTCTTCGGCCCACCCCAAATCTCGCGCGAGTGTTGGTAGTTGATGCCGCCGAACGCTAGCAGTCCGAATACCGCTGCATGGAACGCCACGGATTCCAGAAACGGCCAACGTATCGAATCCTGCTCGTCGAGAATGTCTACGCGCGGGTTCATAGCTCAATTAGGCGTAAATTGTGGGGCGGACCTTATGGTCGGCGCGGGACGCCTCGTCCCGTTCTCGCCCACTCCGAATCAGCAGCTTGCAAATACCAAATGGGCGACCGGGGGGTCGGCCGCGGACCAGGGGTCCGCCCCACAAACGGACCGAGGGGTCCGCCCCACAAATAATGCAGAGTGGCATAAACGTCATAGCTAGCGCCGCCTTTCGGCCTGGTCTTCGGGCTGCGTCACCATATTGACCCCCAGTTTGGCCTCGCCCAAGGTCGCGACTACCTGCGCGATCGAATCCCATGGAGTTCTGCGGTCGGCGCGCACGTATACCGAAGAAGCATTCTTGAATCGCTTGCGAACTTCGTCCGCCAACAAGTTGATGTTCACCGGCTTGTCATTCAGATAGGATGTGCCGTCGCGGCCGATGGAAATCACCGGCAACTCCTGCACATTTTCCTTGACCGGCTTGACTTTCGGAACGTCGATCTCGAGACCAAACTCCATGACGTGCGCGGTGAGCATGAAAATAATGAGCAGCACCAGAACGACGTCCACCAGAGGTACGATATTGATCTCGGCCAGAGAGGTGTTCGTTCCGCGAAAACGGCCCCGCCTGATTCCGCCCGATGAGTTTCCCAGCGAGAAGGCCATGTTTACTCCATGCTTCTTTCGGTGAGGTTCAGGAACTCGAGCATGAAATCTTCCATGCGCGCGCCAAACTCCTTGATGGTGTTCCCAAAGAGATTGTAAAAGATTGCGGCCGGGATGGCTGCCGCCAGCCCCATGGCTGTGGTAATCAGGGCTTCGGAGATTCCAGGAGCAACCGCGCGCAGGCTGGCCGCACCGGCGGTGGCGAGCTGTTGGAACGCATCGATGATGCCCCACACGGTCCCGAACAGGCCGATGAAAGGCGACACCGTAGCGGTGGTGGCCAAGAGACTCATGTTGCGCTCCAGGCGAGTAATCTCTTCGCTCATGCCCAACTGCAGACTGCGTTCGAGCGCTACTGGATTCGTGACAGCGCCGCGCGATTTCATCTGCCGCGCAACTTCGCTATAGCCGAAATCAAAAACTCCGATCAGCGGCGACCGGCGGAACTGTTCACTGACCACCGCCACGGCTTGGAGTCCCGGCGCTTTGCGAAAGGCCCGCAGAAAGGCGCGATTGGCGGACTTGGCGCGACGAAACACGGCCCATTTGGAAAAAATGATCGCCCAGGAAAGTACCGAGAAGATCAAGAGCAACACCATGACAGCCTTGGGCAAGGGGCCGGAGCTTTGAATGAGATCCCAAAGCTGCAATTGCAGGAACAGCCCGCCAAGTTGGGGAAGTATCAACCGGGCTCCTTTCGCTTCAATGATAGCGTGCCGCCGGTCAGGAACGATCTAAAAAACAGAACCGGAGCGCTCTGTTTTACAGTATGACGCAATCCGCCGTCAAAAAGACGGCGATCTAACCGTTTAGACGGAGCGAAACCTCGTATAATTTCATCGAGTGTTGCTGGAACTGGTTGTGGAAAACTATGCGGTGGTGGAACGTGTCCGCGTTCGATTCCACCCTGGCCTGAACCTGCTGACCGGTGAGACCGGGAGCGGCAAATCCATTGTGGTGGATGCACTTGGCCTGCTGTTCGGCGGCCGAGCGTCGGCCGACATGGTAAGGTCGGACACCGACCGGGCTCGGATTTCGGGCATTTTCGAAGCCCCTCGGGACCCCGGCTGCCAGGCGCTGCTGGAGGAAGCCGGCGTGCCGCTGGAAGATGGAGAATTGCTAATGGAACGCGAGGTTCTGGCGGGCGGCAAATCGCGCGCGTTTCTGGGCAATCGTCCGGTGACGGCGGCTTTGCTTCGGACGCTAGCGCCCTATCTCGGCGACATCCACGGCCAGCACGAGCAACAACAACTTTTTTCGGCGGAGGCGCAGCTCGAGCTGCTGGATCAGTTCGCGGGACTGGAGGAATCGGCTGAGCGAGTGGCCGCTCTATTCCGCGAGTGGAAAAGAATCCAGGATGAGCTGAGTGCGCTGGAAAAGTCGGAGCAGGAGAAATTGCGCCTGGCCGATTTGTGGAGCTTTCAGAGGAAAGAGATTGAAGCGGCTGGATTGAAGGCCGGCGAAGATTCGGAGCTCGAGAACGAGCGCCTGGTGCTGAAGAACGTCGCTAAGCTGCAGGAGAGCGCGAACGCCGGATACTCGGCACTCTATGATGCACCGGAGAGCGCCTCGTCGCAGATTCGGGTGGCCATCAAGAAGCTGGAAGATCTGTGCCGCATCGACACCAGTCTGCAAGGAACTTTGGAGACACTGCAATCGGTCGAAATCGGAGTGGAGGAAGCGGCGCGCGCGGTGCGGGATTACCTCGACCGGCTGGAGGCTGATCCGGACCGCCTGGAACACATCGAGTCGAGACTGGCCTTGATCGATCGTCTGAAGCGTAAATACGGCGCGAGTCTGGGCGAGGTGCTGGCGTTTCTTGAAAACGTTCGAGTGCAAATCGACTCGATTGAGACGGCGGAGGCGCGCAAGGCGAAGCTAGCCGAGGAGCTGGCCCGATTGAGCGACGCCTATCGCGAGACGGCTGGTTCGTTGACTAAAGCGAGAAGGACGGCGGCGGACAAGCTCGCGAAGAAAGTGGAAGGCGAGCTGGGTTCGCTGGCACTGGAGAGTGCTGTTTTCCGGATCGAGATTCACCCGGCCAACTGGTCCGAACGCGGCGCCGATCGCGTGGAGTTTCTCATCTCGGCCAACGTGGGCGAAGAGCCGCGCCCGCTCGATAAAGTGGCTTCGGGCGGCGAGCTTTCACGCATTGCGCTGGCGCTCAAAACCTCGGCTGGAATCACTAACACGCCGGCGGGCCGGAAAAACAGGACGCTGCGCACTCTGGTGTTCGATGAGATCGACAGCGGCATCGGAGGCGGTGTAGCGGAAGCGGTCGGCCGGCGGCTCAAGAAGCTGTCGGGGACGAGCCAGGTGCTCTGCGTAACACATTTGGCGCAAGTGGCTGGGTTTGCCGACCATCACTATTTCGTCGAAAAGCGCGAGGTGAAGGGGCGAACCATCGCCGAGATTGAAGAGCTGAAGGGCGACGCCCGTACGCGCGAGATCGGGCGAATGCTGTCGGGCCAGCGGGTCACGGCCGAGGCGTTGAAGCACGCCGAGCATCTGATCCGGCTGGGCGCGGAATCGGGTCATTAGAAAACTACTTTACATTGCAAAGTTATCTGTGCTATGGTGAGGCATGCTTCCGATCATCCTCGCCTTACTGTTCCTGGCAGGTTGTGGAATCCGACCGGACTTGCCTCCCCTGGCCGCCGCGGCGCGCTCCGGCCGAACCGATCTCATCGCGACACTGGTGAAACAAGGCGCCGATCCTGACGCGCCCGCCGGCGGAAATGGGTGGACGCCGCTGATGCACGCCATTCATAAAAACCAGAAACATTCTGTGATCGCGCTGCTCAACGCCGGAGCCGGCGTGGACGCTCGTGGGACCGATGGGATGACGCCGTTGATGATGGCGTCGGGTTACGGCTACACCGACATCGTGAACGTGCTGCTCGACCGGGGCGCGGACGCCCGCATACGACTCAGCGACGGAGAAAACGCGCTGTCGTTGGCGGTCCTGGGAATGCCTGACATCGATCGTTTTACCGTCGCCGATTGTCAGGCAGGGACCGTCCAGACGCTGGTCCGGAGAGTTCCGGGTTTGCGATTCATCGGCCCACCGGGGATTTTGCGGGGGATCACCATTGCTAAAGTCAAAGCGTGCCCTGGTCTGGCGGAGCTGATGGCCGCGCGCAACCCATAGTCGCGCTGCGATCCTCGGAGTGGCTTCTGATCGGCTATTTCGCTTACGTGGCTTTGATTGCTCCTCTATATCCACTCGACCCGCAGGTAAAATGGCTGGCGCTCGCGGTAATGATGCTGGTGGCCGGCCTGCTGGCGGCGCTCGCGGTTGCAGAAAAGTATGGCAGCCAGGAAATCTTCAGCGTCGCACGGGACTGGATTCCGCTCGCGCTGACCCTGGTCGCCTATCGGGAGATGGACTGGTTTTCTCCGCTCGCTCGCGATTACAATCTGGAGCTTCGCTGGCTGGAATGGGATCGCAAGCTGCTCTATGGCGCCGGCCTACAGCGTGGCATGGAATGGCTGGGCGCGCTGCTGCCGGCCTATCTGGAAACCTGCTATCTGGTGGTGTACGCGGTGGGACCGATCTCGGTGGCTATCTTTTACGCTCAACATCGTCGCGAATTGGTGAACCGGTTACTGCTGGTGTATCTGGCGGGGACGCTGCTCGCCTACGCGTTGTTCCCCTATTTCCCTTCCGATCCGCCGCGCACGCTCTTCGGAGGAAGCGACCTGCCGAATGTGATCACGCCCATCCGGCGATTTAATCTTTGGATCTTGGGGGGCTACGGGATTCACTCAAGCGTCTTGCCGAGCGCGCACGTATCGTCGGCATTTTCGGCGGCGTGGGCGCTGTTATGGCTGCTGCCAGAAAAAAGAAAATTTGGCTGGACGATGCTGGCT
>Ga0210401_10001813_pt1 | contig 24264 bp, 22 predicted proteins | sample IncBWH32MmetaG_FD_150866 | JGI IMG/M metagenome (GOLD analysis project Ga0210401, IMG submission 150866) | Forest soil microbial communities from Barre Woods Harvard Forest LTER site, Petersham, Massachusetts, United States - Inc-BW-H-32-M | ecosystem: Environmental > Terrestrial > Soil >... | reverse complement strand
TTTATGGCGGAGGCTATGCCGACTGGTGGCCTGCCAGCAGGTTTCCCCCGCCTACCGGGCCTGCTTGGGGAGCACCAGGAACCGCGACACCGCCAATTCACTATCAGACAATCGAAGACTACGTTCAGCAGAACGGGATCACAGAAATAACCGTACATCGTGGCGACGCCGGCGCACCCGTCATAAATCTTCCGTGTCCAGCCGGGTGGACCGCTAGCGCCAACATACCCGCCTGGGCCTACACAGCAATGTTTTACACCGGGCCCGAAGCGGCACTTTCCGCTGCGACATCACCACCCAGCATCGTCGCCAAGGTGTCTAAATTTACGGGCAATGTGGATGCGCAGGCGATCATCGACCGGGCGCCGCGTCAAGTCAAGAATCTAAACGGGTTTCACCAAATCGGCAGCGGTAGCAGCGGTGTTCTTGACGGCTACGCGGCCAACGAACTCGGCGGCACCTGGGTAAATCCGAACGGCGAAATCCAGGTCGTCCACCTGCAAACGGCGATCATCCCCAGCCAGAACGGCTTATACATGCTACAACTCTGGTTCAACTGCCTTTCAAATCAGATGAATGCCGCAGGCCTCGGTCTCGATGAAATTGACACGAAATCAGCTATCGTCTTCCCCTTTGGATAAGCCAGGCCGTGCCGATGCCAACAAGTCGAACGGCGCCATCGTCTCGAAAATGGAATATTGACGACTCGTACATCGCGGAGCCCATCGACTGCTCACTCCATCAGTGTGGCCGCAACCGTCGCGCCGAGATTCCAGCACGCCTCAAGGTCAGGCTTGGTCGGCTTGCCCGACACGATGACGGTCTCCCCGACCCGTTCCCACCCCAGCCCGGCGGTGATCCCGTCGATAGCGCGCTCGGCTCCCTCGGTGCCCTCGTTGCCGTGCAGGTATACGCCGAACGGGCGCCCACGGGTGATATCGAGCAACTGGTAATAGGCGCAATCGAACGCGTGCTTTAGCGCACCCGAAATGTAGCCAAGGTTCGCCGTGGTGCCCAGTAGATAGCCGTCAGCTTCCAGCATCTCGACCGGTGACACGATGAGCGCCGGACGGCGTACCACCTCAACGCCTTCGATCTCGGGGTCGGTCGCCCCGGTCACCACCGCCTCGAACATCTCCTGGCAGTGCGGCGATGGAGTGTGGTGAACCACCAACAGCGTCTTACTCATTCGCGACCCTCGCGACCCTGTAGTGCACCATGTAACTCCACGGCGGTCTTCATCGCTTCCCGCGCGCGACCGCGATCTCCCGCATAGTCGTAGGCGCGCGCCAGCCGATACCAGCGCCGCCAGTCGTCCGGATCGCTGTCCAGTTCGGCACGGACCGTGTCGAACAGCGCGTCGGCCGCGTCGCGCTCGATGCGACCGGACGGTCGACGCGGCAACGCGCTGACATCGAGCTCCATCCCGTCGTCGGCGACGAGTCGGGCCAGCTTCTGGTGGGCGAAGCCGGCACGCAACGTGGCGGCCATCGCCCATAGGCCGATGGCCGGCAGTATCAACAGCGCCACACCTAACACGACGGCGACGGCCCGCCCAGAGCTGATCATCAGCACGGCAGTCCGGCCAAGCAACACGAGGTACACCAGAAGCGCCGCGCACATGAAGGCGATCGTCAGCTTCAGGCGCAAAATGCGCCCAGACATGCCAGTCCCGGTCATTGCAGGTTAAGCAGAGATTCAATCCCTACCGTCAGGCCCGGGTGTTCGGCGACCCGACGGACAGCCAACAGCACACCGGGCACGAACGACGTGCGGTCCATGCTGTCGTGCCGGATGGTCAGGGTCTCTCCCGCGGTGCCGAACAACACTTCCTGGTGGGCCACCAGCCCGGCCAATCGCACCGAGTGCACCGGGACGCCGTCGATGTCGGCGCCGCGGGCGCCGGGCAAGCTCGTTGTAGTGGCATCGGGGTTGGGCGGCAACTCTTTTCGTGCCTCAGCGATAAGCGCGGCCGTTCGCGCGGCCGTTCCCGAGGGTGCGTCGGCCTTGTGCGGGTGATGCAGTTCGATGACTTCGACCGATTCGTAGAAGGGTGCCGCCTGCTTAGCGAAGTGCATGGATAACACCGCGCCGATGGCGAAATTGGGCGCAATGAGCACCGACACGTCGGGTTCGGCGGCCAGCCACGCCCGCACCTGTTGCAGTCGTTCGTCGGTGAAGCCGGTGGTGCCCACGACAGCGTGAATCCCGTTGTCGATCAAGAACTTCAGGTTGTCCATCACGACATCGGGATGGGTGAAGTCGATGACGACCTCGGTTTTGTTGTCGGTCAGCAGGCTCAGCGAATCACCGGCGTCTACCTCGGCGGACAGGGTCAGATCCTCGGCGGCCTGCACCGCCTGCACCATGGTCGCGCCGACTTTGCCCTTCGATCCCAGCACCGCTACCCGCATGGTTTCACATTAGACGGGGCTGCCCTGGTGTCAGTTATCCACAGTTCGGCGGCCATCCACAGTTGGGGATTTGGCGGCGGCCGACGCGCGTGGACGTGGGTAACGTTTCGAACATGGGTTCGACTTGCATCGCCGCACCGCCTGAGCTGGCGGCTGCCTTCGATGCGCTAGACGCCGCCTCGGCGGCGATCGGCGAGTTGGACTTCGACACCTACGCGCCTGCGGTTCGGTTGCAAGCACTGCAGCGGCTTGAGAGCGCGCGGCGTCGGGAGGCGGTGCTCAGCCACGATCTGATCGCCGGCTTGACCAAGGAGGATCCGGCCGACGTCGGCGGCCCGGTCCACAGGGTTATCGCGGACTGGTTGCGAATCAGTTGCGCAGAAGCGCGCCGTCGGATGCGTGATGCCGAACAGCTCACCCCGCGGATGACGATTACCGGCGAAACGCTGCCACCGGAGTTGCCGGCGACTGCCCAGGCATGGCGGGCCGGGATGCTCGATCAGCAGCACCTGCGGGTGATCCAGACATTCGTGCGTGACCTGCCGGCGGACACCCCTGTCGACACAGTTGAGTGCGCGGAGCGCTTCCTGGCCGAGCAGTCAGCCCAGCTGCGGCCAGACCAGCTGGAGAAGGTGGCCAACCGGTGTGCCGTGCTGATCAATCCCGATGGGAAGTTCTCGGACGTCGACCGCGCGCGTCATCGCGGCTTTACCTGGTCGGCACAGCGGCCCGACGGAATGAGTCTCGGCAAGCTCGTCGCTTCTCCGGAGCTGCGGGCCAACCTCGACGCCTGGCTGGCCCGGTTCGCCGCCCCGGGCATGTGCAATCCCGAAGATGAAAGCCCATGCGTCGTAAGCGAACCCGACCAGGATCTCGTCAACAAGGACGTGCGCAGTCATGCTCAGCGTCAACACGACGCACTCAACGCCTTGGTGCGCGGCCAGCTGGGCGACCCGAAACTCGGAATGCACAACGGATTACCGGTAACTGTCATCGTGTCGACCACGCTGCGGGAACTCGCCGCAGGCGCCGGGCACGCGGTGACGGGTGGCGGGACACTGCTGCCTATGCGCGACCTGATCCGCATGGCCGGCCACGCCTACCACTACCTGGCGGTGTTCGACGAACACCAAAGCCGCCCCTTGTATCTAGGGCGCTCCCGACGCATCGCGTCCGCGGATCAGCGTGTAGTGCTCTATGCGAAGGACCGCGGGTGTACGGCCCCGGGCTGCGACGCGCCGGGATACTGGACCGAAGTCCACCATGTCGAGGATTGGGCCCGCGGCGGCCTGACCGATATCGATAACCTGACTCTCGCCTGCAAACCCGATCACACGTTAGCCGATAAAGGCTGGCGGACAATCAAGCTCGCCGACGGTCAAACCGAGTGGATTCCGCCGCCGCACCTCGACCACGGCCAAGCCCGAACCAACGACTATCACCATCCCGAACGGTTCTTCGGCGACGAGCCGGCGGGCGCCTGACCGCTGTCGGCGATCAGGCGTCGATCACCACACGGCGGCCAGTGGCGCGTGAGACGCAGACCAGCATCTCGCCGTCGGCCTCTGCGGTGCGACCGCGGCGATTAATCTGCCCGCTGAGGACGTTGACCTTGCACGTCCCGCAAAACCCTTGCCGGCAAGAGTATGCCGTCGTCGGATCATCGTCGAGCATGACATCGAGCGCAGACCGATTGGCAGGAACGTCGAGCACCCGGCGGGATCGCGCAAGTTCCAGCTGGAACGGCACACCGTCGACAACCGGAGGCGGGCTGAACCGCTCGTAATGCAGTGGCGCATTGGCGTGCTCGTCGCGGGCGATGCGCACCGATTCCAGCATTCCGGCCGGCCCGCAGACGTACACCGCAGTCGTCGGCCCGGCGCCGACGAGCAAATCGTCGGCACCGGCGAATCGACCACGCTCGTCGTCGGCCCATACGGTGACCCGGTCGGGAGCCATCGACACCACCTCGTCGAGCAGCGGCATGTATTCGCGACTGCGACCCGCATAGACTGCGCGCCAATTGATTGCGCGCTGCTGTGCGGCGTGCAGCATCGGCAGGATGGGGGTCACCCCGATTCCGCCGATCACGAATAACACGTCACGCTCACCTGCACCGAGATAGAACGCGTTACGTGGACCCTCGAACACCAGCGAGTCGCCGACGTCGAGCGCGTCGTGCATCTCGATCGAACCGCCGCCGCCGTCGGCGATCCGGCGTACCGCGATGCGGTAGTCGGTCCGCCGCCCCGGCGGACCGCACAGCGAGTACTGGCGACGACGGCCGGAAGGCAGCTGCACGTCGATATGCCCACCGGGCGTCCACGACGGGAGCAATCCCCCACCGGCGTCGGCCAGGGTCAACGCGACGACGTCCGGGCTGAGCAGCTCCCGCTTGGTGACAACGGCGGTATGCGTCCGGCCGACCGGCACGACCCGCGACGGTTTCCACCGCGTCGCCGAGGCGAAACCGCCGAGCACCACGCCTACACCCCACAACGCCGTGTAGAGACGGTCCCGCTTGCGGCGACCGTAGATGTCGGCGGGCCTGCTAGCCCAGATACTTTGCGGCACTGCCAATGTCAATTCTTATTGCTGCCGGATGTCGTAGCGCGCCAACAGCCGGACCAACGACGGACTGATCCGGCGCATCGCATAACCAACCCTCGATTCGGCCGCGATCGGCAGCACCGGCGGGCCCGTCTTGACAGACTTGACGATCGCCTTGGCGGTGGCTTCGGGCGTGTAGTTGCGACGGCGGTACGCGGTGTCGGCCTTCTGCCGAGCACGTTCCTGCTCGTCGACCGTCATCCCGGCGTAGACGGTGCTTTTGGCGATGTTCGTGTTGACGAACCCCGGGCAGACCGCCGTGACGGTGATGCCTTCGTCGGCCAAGTCGGCGCGCAGTGATTCGCTGAACGCCAGCACCGCGGCCTTGGTCGTGCCATAGGCGATCATCGACTTCGACGGGAGAAACGCCGCGGCCGACGACACGTTGATGATGGTGCCGCCTTGGCCGCGGTCGACCATCTGCGTTGCGAACGCCCGGCTGCCATTGAGCACGCCGCGCAGATTCACCGCCAAGATGTTGTCCCATTGCGCCGGCGTCGTCTCCAGGAACCGACCCGCCATCCCGATGCCGGCGTTGTTCACCAGGATGTCCACCACGCCGTGCTCGTTGTTGACTTGCGCGGCAAGCTTGTTCATCGTCGTTTCGTCGCCGACGTCGGCCTGGTAGAAGGCGGCATCGGTGCCAACGTCCCGGACCGCTGCGGCAGTCTCCTCTGCCGCGGCGAGATCGCGGTCGACGATCATGACGGCGCGGGCACCTTTCCGGGCCAGCTCGAGTGCGGTGGCCCGGCCTATCCCGGCGCCCGCCCCGGTGACCAGCGCGAGCTTGCCACGAACGTCACGCCGTCCGGTGCCCACGACGGATGCGCCCGGCGACGCCCCGCCGCTGACGACGTGGTCGATCCATTCGCTGGTCAGCCTGGCGACGACGTCCGGCCGCGAAGTTACCACCCAATGGCCGCCTTCGATCGGAATAACCCTGCTGCCCAACGGGATTGATCCGGTGAACCGCTGCAGCGCGGGCGTGACGAAGATGTCCTTGCGCGGCACCAGCACCTGCACCGGAACTTTGGTCGCAGGCAGCTGCGCGCCGGGGGCAAGAAATGGCGCGGGCATGTTGGCCCGGTACAGGTTGAGGCCATTCACGTAGTCGCCGGTTGACCGGACCGGCGCGTGAGATTCGGTCCGGGTGCTCGAGTTGCCGATACGCCCAAAGGCGTCAATGACTTTCACGCCCAATCCGGACCGGATCATCAACTCCGGCAGACCGGGGCTCAAAAAGAACCAGATATAACCCGACGCCAGCAGCTGCCTGACCACATCAAAGACGCCGCGCGGAGTGCGCGGCGACCGCAAGAACTTGCCCGCGTAATCCAAGTGCGGTCCCGAGATCGACGTGAACGATGCGATTTTGCTCATCACCGCGTCGTCGGTGACCGCCGCCCAACCTTGAATGGAACCCCAATCGTGGCCCAGCAAGTGCACCTGATCGACACCCAGGCTATCGATCACCGCACCGACATCGGAGACCAGTTGGGGAAAGCGGTAGCCGGACCGGCCGGGTGGGCGGGCGGATTCGCCCGCTCCACGAACGTCATACGCCACCAAGTTGTACCGGCCCTTGGGGTGGCCACCTAGGTGCGCGGCCACCCCGTCCCACAGGTGATGGTTATCGGGGTAGCCGTGAATCGCGAGAACGGTCGGACGCTGCCGGTCGATTTCGGTATAAGCGTGCACGGCCAGCGTGACGCCGTCGGAGGCGGTCACGGTGGTACGGGTCGGCTCGGCAGAAGTGCTAGCCGAAATGGTGGTCATCGATTCCTCTTGGCTCAGTGGGAGGCGCGGGCGGCGGGCGAAATGGCAAGGTAGTCGACCGCCCGCTCGACCCCGCCCAGCTGTGACGGATGGAAATTCGGCTTGTAGTAGGCGGCGATAACCCGTATGAAACGCAACGGCCCAGGCATCAGACCACGTCGCGCGGCGTTGAAGTAATCTCGCCAGCGCGCTTTGGCTCCGGGCGTTCGCTGCGGGTCCACCGAATACATGAATCGCACCCCACGCATCCACATCAGCAGCATCATCGGCGTGACCACCAGCTGGGTGCGCACCTGCCGCCCGTACCCCGCCCGTAGATGCTTCATCACGTCGAAGGCGACGGCCTTGTGCTCGACTTCCTCCGCGCCATGCCAGCGCAGCATGTCCAGCATCACCGGGTCGGTGCCGACCGCGTCAAGCTGCGGAGTGTCCAGAATCCATTCGCCCAGGATCGCGGTGTAATGCTCGATTGCCGCTACGATCGCCACCTGCTCAAGCAACCAGCTGTGCCGTCGTCGCAGACTCCACCCGGGCCGGTCGCCGATCAGCTTTCCGAACAACCAGGCCATCTGGTCGGTGAACGGCGTCACGTTGACATTGTTGGCGGCGAAGTAGTTCAGCACACCGGAATGCGCTTGCGAATGCATCGCCTCCTGGCCGATGAATCCCTGCACGTCGAGCCGCAGTTGGTCGTCCTTGATCAACGGCAAGGTCTTTTTGAATACGTCGACGAAGAACTCTTCGCCGGCGGGCAGCAGCAGGTGCAGGACATTCAGCATATGGGTGGTGAACGGCTCACCCGGCACGTAGTGGAACGGCAGCTTCGCCCAGTCGAAGTCGACGTCGCGCGCCTCGAGGACCAGTCGTTCGTGCTCGTCCGGCGCCCCCCGAGGTGACAGATGCGGACCGACAGCGTCGTTGTTGACCGTGAACATCGTGCATCCCCGCCTTCAGCTCAGCTTTACAAAGTCAAGCCTAATGTCTAAGGCCCGCTCGCACAGCAGCATACCCGGTACCCCCGGTATCGGGAAAATATTCTAAGTCGGCGCGGCCCCGCGCAGGTGCTCGAAGATCAGCGACGTCTGGGTGCCGGCCACGTCGGCGTCGGCGTTCAGGTTTTCCACGACGAATGAACGCAGGTCCTCGGTGTCGCGAGCAGCGACGTGCAAGATGAAATCGTCGGCACCGGCCAGGAAGTAGACATCCATCACCTGGGGCCTGCGCCGAATCTGCTGAATGAAGTCGCGGATCTTGCCGCGGGCGTGGGACTGCAGGCTGACCGAGATCATCGCCTGCAGCGGCAATCCGACCGCGACCGGGTCGATGTCCGCGTAGAAGCCGCGAATCACACCCAAGTCCACCAACCTCCGGACCCGGCCGTGACAGGTCGACGCGGCGATGTCGAGTTCGGCGGCCAACGCGCTGTTGGTGATGCGCGCGTCCGCGTGCAGCAGGCTCAAAATTCGGCGGTCCACGTGGTCGAGACCGGCCGACCGAAGATCCTTCGGCGTCACTCGATTATTGGCCGCACTTTCCGTAATTTCTGCGGGCATTAGTCGATCTTACAGACGTGTCTTCATGGTATTTGAATGATGTCCGAGCTTTCTTCACAATTGAGTTGAGGTCTTTGCCGGCGATTCAGGCGGGTCGGGCGATTCTAGGGAGCCATCATGTACGTCGGAATTCCAACCGAGACCAAGAACAACGAGTTCCGAGTGGCGATCACCCCCTCCGGCGTCGCCGAGCTGACCCGCCGTGGTCACGAGGTGTTGATCCAGGCCGGCGCCGGCGAGGGCTCGGCAATCGCCGACGGCGATTTCAAGGCCGCGGGCGCGCAAGTGGTCGCCACCGCAGAGGAGGTGTGGGCCCAGGGCGATCTGGTGCTCAAGGTCAAGGAACCGATGCCGATCGAGTACACCCGGATGCGGCGCGAGCAGACCCTGTTCACCTACCTGCACCTGGCCGCCTCCCGTGCCTGCACCGACGCGCTGCTGGCTTCGGCCACCACCTCGATCGCCTACGAGACCGTCCAGACCGCCGACGGCGCGTTGCCGCTACTGGCGCCGATGAGCGAGGTCGCCGGGCGGCTGTCCGCTCAGGTCGGTGCCTATCACCTGATGCGCACCCACGGCGGCCGCGGCGTGCTGATGGGCGGCGTGCCCGGTGTCGAGCCGGCCAACGTCGTCGTTGTCGGCGGGGGTACCGCGGGCTACAACGCCGCCCGTGTCGCCGACGGGATGGGCGCAACGGTCACGGTCCTCGACGTCAACCTCAACAGGCTGCGCGATCTCGACACCGTGTTCGGCGGCCGAGTGCAGACCCGCTACTCGACCACCTTGGAGCTCGAGGAAGCCGTGAAGCACGCCGACCTGGTCATCGGCGCTGTGCTGCTGCCCGGCGCAAAGGCTCCCAAATTGGTGTCGAATTCTCTTGTCGCGCAGATGAAACCGGGTGCGGTGCTGGTCGACATTGCCATAGATCAGGGTGGCTGCTTCGAGGACTCCCGCCCGACCACGCATGACGACCCGACGTTCGCCGTCCACGACACGTTGTTCTACTGCGTGGCGAACATGCCCGCTTCGGTGCCGAAAACGTCGACGTTCGCGTTGACCAACGCCACGATGCCCTATGTGATCGAACTCGCCGACCACGGTTGGCAAGCGGCTTGTCAGTCGAATCCTGCGCTCGGTAAAGGCCTTTCGACGCACGACGGAGCCCTGCTGTGTCAGCGGGTGGCCGCCGACCTGGCGCTGCCGTTCACCGACCCCGCCGTCGTGCTGACCTGACGGACTGCCCGCAGTAGCCGCGTGCTACACAGACCGCGTGAGTTCACTCGCCGACGAGACCCGTTGGATGGATGCGGTCGACCAGGCCGCCCTGGTGAGAAACGGTGAGGTGACGCCGCTCGAATTGCTCGAAGCGGCCATCGAGCGCATCGAGCGCATCGACCCCGTGCTCAACGCAGTGGTGATCCGCTGGTTCGATCATGCCCGCGACACGGCCCGCGCTGAGCTGCCCGACGGGCCTTTCCGTGGCGTGCCATTCCTGATCAAGGACCTGTTCGCCGGCTATGCCGGGCAGCCCATCAGCAACGGCAACCTCGCATTCAAAAACGAGAAGGTGATATCGGATGCCGACACCACATTGGTCACCCGCTACCGCCGCGCCGGTTTGGTGATCGCCGGCCGGACCAACAGTCCCGAACTCGGGAGCGTGCCGACCACCGAGCCGCTCGCCTGGGGCGCAACGCACAACCCGTGGGACCTCAGTCGCTCACCCGGCGGATCGAGCGGCGGCGCAGCAGCCGCCGTCGCCAGTGGCATGGTCCCGTTCGCGCACGCCAGCGATGGTGGCGGCTCGATACGAATTCCCGCTTCGTGTTGCGGGCTGGTGGGTCTGAAACCCAGTCAGGGCAGGATCACGCTGGGCCCGATCCGCGACGAGACTGCGCTGTCAGTCGAACTTTGCGTGAGCCGTACGGTGCGCGACACGGCGACACTGCTCGACGCCGTTCGGGGACCCGGCATCGGCGACACGGTGATCGCGCCCGCCCCTTCGCGCCCGTATGTCGAGGAGGTTGGTGCCGACCCGGGCCGGTTACGCATCGGCCTGCTCGACCACCATCCGCAAGGCGGAGCCGTCGCACCCGAGTGCACAGCGGCCGCGCGTTCCGTCGCCACGTTGCTCGAATCCTTCGGCCATGCGGTCGAACCGGCGTGGCCCCCAGCACTCGAGGACACCGGGCTCAGCCTGCGCTTCGGAGCCATGTGGAGCACGAACGTGGGTGTCAGCCTGCGACGGTTCGAGGAACAACTCGGACGGGCGCTCGGCGAGGACGAGTTCGAACCCATGAACCGCGTCCAGGCCGAGTTCGCCGCGCACATCAGCGCCGTCGACTATGCACTCGCGCTATCGGCCACCACCCACTTCCGCCGGGCGCTGCAGTCCTGGTGGGCCGATGGCTGGGATCTGTTGCTCACACCGACGGTGGCCGAGCTTCCGCTGCCGCTCGGAACCATCGGCAACAATCCCGATCACCCGATGGATGCGATGGAACGGTCGGGCCAGTTCATCCCGTTCACCCCGGCGTTCAACATGAGCGGCCAGCCCGCGATCAACGTGCCCGTCGAGTGGACCGAAGACGGGCTGCCGGTCGGCGTGCAGTTGGCGGCCGCATATGGACGCGAGGACGTCCTGCTTCGGGTGGCAAGCCAACTGGAAGGGGCCAAGCCGTGGGCACCGCGCACGCCCTCGGTAGGACCCGCCGGCTAGACGTCGCCGAGCGTCTTGACGATGTCCTTTGCCGGCCCAACGGTGGCCGCCCGGTACGCCGTTCCCGCCCACAGATTGGTGCCGTGCGGGTCGTCCAGAGCGGCCGACGCCCTGCGGATCGGCGAGGTCATCTGGTTGACCTCGGGGTAGCCCAGCGGCGCCACGTCGTCGAACAGCCGGGTGAAGTCGTTCTCCAGACCGCGCGCGTACCGGCCCGAGAAGGCCCGAGTGACAACGGTGCTGATGAACTCCGGATGCTGCAGAGCGGCGCGGTGTGCGGCGTTGGTGCCGGCTTCGTCGGCGAGCAGCAGCGCGGTGCCGACCTGCGCGGCGACCGCTCCCCTGTTGATGACGGCGGCCACGTCTTCGGTGCTGCCGATTCCGCCGGCCGCAATGAGCGGAACGTCACGCGCGTGGCGGCGAATCCGGGCGAGCAACACGTGCAACGCCTCGGTGCCGGGGTCCATGTCCGGTGCAAAGGTGCCGCGGTGCCCACCGGCATCCGGGCCCTGGACGATCAGGCCGTCCGCACCGGCGGCGAGGGCCACTCCTGCCTCGTAAGCCGATGTCACGGTGTTGAAAAGCAGCATTCCCAGCGCACCGAACCATCGCATGACGTCCGGTGGCGGGGCGCCGAAGGTGAACGACACCATCTCGGGCCGTAAGTCGGCGACCACCTCGAGTTTTTGCTGCCACCCGTCGTCGTCACCGAAGTTGGGGTAACCCACGTCGACCCCATAGTGCTCGGCGAGCTCGTCGAGCGCCTCCGCGTAGTGGTTGAGCTGATAGACATCGGCGACGCTGGGCTGTGGCACAAACAGGTTGACGCCAATCGGGCCGGTGGTCGCTGCGCGGGCGGCTGCGATGTCGTCGGCGAGGCGTTCCGGACTCACATAGCCACTCGCGAGGCAACCAAGACCGCCCGCGTTCGACACCGCTGCCGCCAGCGCCGGCGTACCCGCGCCACCCGCCATCGGAGCGCCCACGATGGGCACGTCGAGATCCCAGAACCCCAGTACCATGGCGTTACCCCGCTATCGCCCGAAGCTGCCCCGGCAGCGACCTTTTCGACTGGTGTGGGCCAAGAACGGCCACGCCGTAGGGCTTACCCAGTAGCTGGCGGGCCGCCGCATTAACCTCGTCCACGGTGACCTCGTCGAGCTCCTGCAGGGTGCGGTCGATACTTCGGTGCTCAGCGTAGTTGAGTTCGCTTCGGCCGATGCGGTTCATCCGGGAATTGGAGTCCTCCAAGCCGAGCACCAGCCCGCCGCGCAGCGAACCCTTCGCGATACGGCATTCCGCCTCGGTAATGCCGTCGCGCGCCACCGTCTCGAGCACGTCGGTGGTCACCCGCGCGACTTCGCCGAAACGCTCGGGCAGGCACGCGGCGTACACCGACAGCGCGCCGCTGTCGGAGAACATGTCCAACGACGAGTAGACCGAGTACGCCAACCCGCGGGATTCCCGAACCTGTTGGAACAAGCGCGAACTCAAGCCACCGCCGAGCGCGGTGTTGAGCACCAAAAGGGCCCAGCGGTGCTTCCAATGCCGGCCAGGCGTGCGCACCCCCAGACAGACGTGCGTCTGCTCTGCGTTCCGGTTGGCCAACGTCAACCGCGGGCGACCGACGATCCGGCCGGTGCCCTTGCGCGGCGGCATCGGCCGCCGACCCCTGATCAACCGCGGCCCAAAGTGCTCGCGGACCAACGCCACCACGTCATCGTGGTCGACGTTGCCCGCCACGGCGACGACCATCCGCTCGGGTGTATAGCGCCGCACGTGAAACGAGTGCAGTTGAGCGCGCGTCATCGCCGACACCGATTGCACGCTGCCGATGACCGGACGGCCCACCGGGTGGTCACCGAACAGCGCGCCCAAGAACATGTCGCCCAGTGCGTCCTCGGGGTCGTCGTCACGCATGGCGATCTCCTCGAGCACGACGTCACGCTCGAGCTCGACATCGTCGGTCGCGCAACGCCCGTTGAGCACCACGTCAGCGACCAGGTCGACGGCCAGCTCCAGATCGCTGTCGAGCACATGCGCGTAGTAGCAGGTGTGCTCCTTGGCGGTGAACGCGTTCAGCTCGCCGCCGACTGCGTCCATCGCCTGCGCGATGTCGACAGCCGTCCGCGTCGGGGTGGACTTGAACAGCAGATGCTCGAGGAAGTGTGCGGCGCCGGCCACGGTTGCACCCTCGTCGCGCGATCCGACGCCCACCCAAACCCCGACCGACGCGGAGTGCACCGCCGGAAGGTATTCGGTGACGATTCGCAACCCCCCGGGCAGGGTGGTGCGGCGGAACGCCGAAGACGGCTCGGCGCTATGGCGGCCGCGTCGCAGCGGCTGCGTCCCCGGGCTAACTGCTGGCCGTTGCGGCATCGGCTTCCGTCGGCGACGATGCGGGCTGGTGGTCGGCCCGCTGAGAAGCCGACGAGTCGGCTTCCGCGGTCTCCGAGGCAGGTGCTGCGTCACCGTCGCCGGATTCTCCGACTTCTTCGGCGACGAGTACCAACGAGATCTTGCCGCGCTTGTCGATGTCGGCGATTTCCACGCGCAACTTGTCGCCGACGTTGACGACATCCTCGACCTTCGCGATGCGCTTGCCCCTGCCGAGTTTGGAGATGTGCACGAGCCCATCGCGACCCGGCAGCAGCGACACGAACGCACCGAAGTCGGTGGTCTTGACCACCGTTCCGAGGAATCGCTCGCCGGTCTTGGGCAGCTGCGGGTTGGCGATCGCGTTGATCCGGTCGATCGCGGCCTGTGCCGAAGGTCCGTCGGTGGCGCCGACGAACACGGTGCCGTCGTCCTCGATGGAGATCTGCGCGCCGGTTTCCTCGGTGATGGCGTTGATGATCTTGCCCTTGGGACCGATGACCTCGCCGATCTTGTCCACCGGCACCTTGATCGTGGTGACCCGCGGCGCATACGGGCTCATCTCGTCGGGTTTGTCGATGGCTTCGGCCATCACCTCCAAGATGGTCAGCCGGGCGTCTTTGGCCTGCGCGAGCGCGCCGGCCAGCACCTTGGACGGGATCCCGTCGAGCTTGGTGTCCAGTTGCAGGGCGGTGACGAAGTCCTTGGTGCCGGCGCACTTGAAGTCCATGTCGCCGAACGCGTCTTCCGCGCCCAGGATGTCGGTCAGCGTGACGAACCGGCGCTCGGTGCCTCCGCCTTCGACCTCGACGTCGTCGGACACCAGGCCCATCGCGATGCCGGCCACCGGCGCCTTGAGCGGAACCCCGGCGTTCAGCAGCGCCAGCGTCGAAGCGCACACCGAGCCCATCGAGGTGGAACCGTTGGAGCTCAAGGCCTCTGAGACCTGACGGATCGCGTACGGGAATTCCTCAACGCTGGGCAGCACCGGGATCAGTGCTCGTTCCGCCAGTGCGCCGTGGCCGATCTCGCGCCGCTTGGGCGAGCCGACCCGACCGGTTTCCCCGGTGGAGAACGGCGGGAAGTTGTAGTGGTGCATGTACCGCTTGGAGGTCTCGGGTCCCAGCGAGTCGATCTGCTGAGCCATCTTGACCATGTCGAGGGTGGTCACACCCAGGATCTGGGTTTCGCCGCGCTCGAACAGCGCGCTGCCGTGCGCCCGCGGCACCACCGCGACTTCGGCCGACAGTGCGCGGATGTCGGTGATGCCGCGGCCGTCGATGCGGAAGTGGTCGCTCAGGATACGCTGTCGCACAAGCTTCTTGGTCAGCGCGCGGAATGCCGCGCCGACCTCTTTCTCTCGACCCGCGTAGGTGTCGGCCAGCCGCTCGAGCACCTCGGCCTTGATCTCGTCGGTGCGGGTGTTGCGTTCGTCCTTGCCGGAGATCGTCAGCGCGGCGGACAGCTCCTCGGTGGCCACCGAGGAGACCGAGTAGTACACGTCGTCGCCGTAGTCGGGGAACACCGGGTAATCGCCGGTCGGCTTCGCGGCCGCGTCGGCAAGTTCCTGCTGCGCGGCGCACAGCGCGGCGATGAACGGCTTGGCGGCCTCCAGGCCTTCAGCCACAACGCTTTCCGTGGGCGCCTGCGCACCACCCGCAATCAGTTCGATGACCTTATCGGTGGCCTCGGCCTCGACCATCATGATGGCCACGTCGGCGTTCTCGCCGCCACCGGACACCACGCGCCCGGCTACCACCATGTCGAACACCGCCCGCTCGGCCTGCTCGACCGTCGGGAATGCCACCCAGGTGCCGTCAATCAGCGCCACCCGGACGCCGCCGACCGGGCCGGAGAACGGCAGGCCGGCCAGCTGGGTGGAAGCGGATGCGGCGTTGATGGCCACCACGTCGTAGAGCTCGTTGGGATCCAGGCTCAGGATCGTCACCACGACCTGGATCTCGTTGCGCAAGCCGTTGACGAACGACGGGCGCAGCGGCCGGTCGATGAGCCGGCAGGTCAGGATCGCGTCGGTGGACGGCCGGCCCTCGCGACGGAAGAACGAGCCGGGGATGCGGCCCGCGGCATACATCCGCTCCTCGACGTCGACGGTCAGCGGAAAGAAGTCGAATTGCTCTTTGGGGCTCTTGCTGGCAGTGGTGGCCGACAGCAGCATGGTCTCGTCGTCGAGGTAGGCGACGACGGCGCCGGCGGCTTGCAACGCCAACCGGCCGGTCTCAAAACGGATGGTGCGGGAACCGAAGCTCCCGTTGTCAATGATGGCGGTCGCTTCGAACACGCCTTGGTCAATTTCAGCTACAGACATGGAAGTCCGTGCGGCCTCTCTGGGTTTATTCAGCTGTTTCGCGTGGTCACGCTAAACCCGGAGGTTCCAGGGCCTGGATGCGGCGACGGCCGTCGATCGAAGCCGCCGACCTGCCCCGGTTCGGGAGCCCGGCAGCCACTACCGAAGACCGCGCGATGCAGGCCCCGATATGGGTTTGTGACTCGCTGGGACGGTGCGCGCGGATCGCGCGCGCCGCACCTGCTCGGGCCGATACGGCCCAGAACGTCCTCACTCTACACGCCGACCTGGCGATTCCTACCCGCCCGACAACGATGCGGGCTGCGAAGTGGCCCGGGGTGGGCACCCCCAGCCGCGCAGCGGCGAGGGGGCACGTCGGGCAATCAAACTCCGCGGGCCGCGGTCAGCGGCGCAGACCCAGCCGCTCGATCAGCGAGCGGTAACGCTCCACGTCGATCTGGGCCACGTATTTCAGCAGCCGGCGACGGCGTCCCACCAACAGCAGCAGACCTCGCCGCGAGTGGTGGTCGTGCTTGTGCACCTTGAGGTGCTCGGTCAAGTCGGCGATCCGCCTGGTCAGCAGGGCAACCTGCGCCTCAGGGGATCCGGTGTCGGTCCCATGCAGGCCGTAAGAGCCCAGGATTTCCTTTTTTTGCTCGGCAGTCAGCGCCACGAAATATCTCCATCAATCGGTCCGCGATCGTCGATCCAGGCTGCGGCCACCGCGAACTGCAGCACGCGCCGTGTCGTCGGGGAGTCTAGCAGCGAGCGCCCGGTGAACCTGAACCCGCAGGTCAGCCCGCGGACAACAAGGAGCGGGCGCGCTCGGTGTCGGTGCCCATGGCGGCGACGAGATCCTTCACCGATCCGAACTTCTTCTGTCCGCGGATACGCGCGACGAAGTCCAGCGCCACATGCTGGCCGTACAGATCGGCGGCGGTGTCGAGCACAAACGCCTCGACCGTGCGGGTGCGTCCGGAGAAGGTCGGATTGGTGCCCACCGAAACCGCCGCCTGGTAGCGCTCGCCCGGCACCACGGTGCCCGTCACGGGTCCGTGCCCGAGAACGGTGAACCACGCGGCATACACGCCGTCGGCCGGGATGGCCGAATACATCGGCGGCGCCACGTTGGCGGTGGGGAAGCCCATCTCGGTGCCCCGCCCGTCGCCGCGCACCACCACGCCTTCAACACGATGTGGACGGCCCAACGCCTCGGCCGCCGCTACCACGTCTCCGGCGTCCACGCAGGCCCGGATGTACGTCGACGAGAACGTCACGGTTTCGGTGTTGTGGTGCTCGGAAACCAGTGACATCGACTCCACCGCGAAACCGAACCGCTCGCCGGCGCGGCGCAGCGTGTCGACGGTGCCGCCGGCCTTTTTGCCGAAGGTGAAATTCTCACCCACCACGACTTCCACCACGTGCAGGTTTTCCACCAGCAATTCGTGGACGTAGCGCTCCGGCGTGAGCTTCATGAAATTCGTGGTGAACGGCATCACCAGAAACACATCGATGCCGAACTCCTCGGCCAGCTCGGCGCGTCGGGTCAGCGTCGTCAGCTGAGCGGGGTGGCTGCCGGGGTGAACCACTTCCATTGGATGCGGGTCAAACGTCATCAGCACGGTCGGCACACCACGTGCGGTGCCCGATTTCACCGCGTGCTCGATCAGCTCGGCGTGTCCGCGGTGCAGCCCGTCGAACACTCCGATGGTGAGCACACATCGTCCCCAGTCCGTGGGTATCTCGTCCTGGCCGCGCCACCGTTGCACAACCGCCAGCCTACGGCGCCAGGTAGCGGGTAGTCGTGCGAGAGCCGCAGATCAGGTGAGGATTGCTTAAACTTCCGTTGTGCGCACTGCCGACGAGCCCAACGAGCTCACCGCGGTTGCCCAGGACTATCTGAAAGTCATCTGGAACGCCCAGGAGTGGTCGCTGGACAAGGTCAGCACCAAGATGCTGGCCGAGAAGCTCGGGGTGTCCGCCAGCACCGCCTCGGAATCCATTCGCAAACTCGCCGAGCAGGGTCTGGTCGACCACGAGAAGTACGGCGCGGTCACGCTGACCGAGTCGGGACGTCGGGCTGCGCTGGCGATGGTCCGTCGCCACCGACTACTGGAGGCGTTCCTGGTCAAGGAGCTTGGCTACAGCTGGGACGAAGTGCACGACGAGGCCGAGGTGCTCGAGCACGCGGTCTCCGACCGGCTGGTGGCGCGTATCGACGCCAAGCTGGGCTTCCCTCAGCGCGATCCGCACGGTGACCCGATCCCGGGCTCCGACGGGCAGGTGCCCACGCCGCCGGCTCGCCAGCTGTGGTCATGCTCCGACGGTGACACCGGTACGGTGGCGCGGATATCCGACAAAGACCCCGAGATGCTGCGCTACTTCGACAGCATCGGTATCAGCCTCGACTCGCGGCTGCGGGTCCTGACCCGCCGCGAATTCGCCGGGATGATCTCCGTGGCGGTCGAATCGGCCGACGGCGTGCCCACCACGGTCGACTTGGGAAGCCCCGCCGCACAAGCGATCTGGATGGTAGCGCAGTAGCGACCCGGCACGCTGTTCACGACGCGGCGTCGGCTTCGGCGACCGCGTTTCGCAGAAAAAGTCCAGCCTCCTTGAGGCTGGTCCACCCTTGATCACGCGGCCAGAGCCAATAGCCATGCATCAGACCCGGCCACACCTGCTCTTCACAGCGACCACCCGATGCGACCACTTGCGCGGCGAACGCCTCCGCGTCGGCACGCATGACTTCCCTTGTACCGTAATGCATCTGGACTGGCGGCAGATCGGACAGGTCGGCGTTCAACAGGCACAGCCGCGGGTCCTCGGCGTCATGGCCACCCACGTATAGCGCGACGGCGCGGGCGGCGGCACGCGGATCGAGCGGCTGACTCCGGATACGCGCGTCGGCACTCGAGGCCCGGTATGCCGGATCGATCAGCGGTCCGAACAGGGCGAGCGCTGCCGGAGCGGGCAGCCCTTCGCTACGCAGCCGCAGGGCAAGCGCGACCGCCAGGTGGCCACCGGCCGAGTCGCCCGCGACGACGAGCTTGGCGGGATCGTGTCCCTGCGCAAGGAGCCAACGATATGCGGCGAACGCGTCGTCCTCGGCCGCCGGAAACGGATGTTCGGGCGCCAGCCGGTAATCGATGGCGAAGGCCGGCATGCCGGAGTATTTGGACAGATGTGACGCGAACCCGCGATGTGTGCGCGACGAGCAGATCAGGTAGCCGCTGCCATGCAGCACCAGGATCGCGCCGACACCGTCGTCGGCCTGCGGCGCCCACACCCACTCCCCCGGCACCGGTGCCGAGACCGGCTCGACGTGAACGCCGGGGACCACCGGGGTGGTTCGGGCGATCAGATAGTCGGCCGCCGGGCGCACCGCCGCGAACAGCCATTGTTGCGACACCAGGACGTTGAGCACCGCGTTGAACGCCAGCCGCGAGATCGAAACATGGCTCAGCCGGTCGACCACCGCGAGCGAGCCGCGCTGCAGGGTTTTTGCCGCCGTCCGCGCGCTCATCCGGCGAGCAGGCCCTTGGCGATATGGGTTACCTGCACCTCATTGCTGCCGGCGTAGATCATCAACGACTTGGCGTCGCGGGCCAGCTGTTCGACCCGGTACTCGGCCATGTAGCCGTTACCGCCGAAGAGTTGCACGGCCTCCATCGCGACATCGGTGGCGGCCTCGGAGGAGTACAGCTTGATCGCCGATGCCTCGGCCAGCGAAGGCACCCGGCCCGCCTGCATCTTCTCCAGCGTTTGAAACACCATGTTCTGCACGTTGATCCGCGCGACTTCCATCTTGGCCAGCTTCAGCTGGATGAGCTGGAATTGACTGATGTTTTGGCCCCACAGGGTGCGGGTTTTGGCGTAGTCGATGCAGCGCCGGTGGCATTCGTTGATGATTCCCAATGCCATCAGCGCGACGCCGAGTCGTTCGGCGGCGAAGTTCGCCCGTGCGCTTTCCCGACCGTCCCCGCCGCTGGGCTGCTCGGTCTCGCCGAGCAATCGGTCGGGAGTCAGCCGGACGTTGTCGAAGAACAATTCGCCGGTCGGCGACGACATCATGCCCATCTTCTTGAACGGCTTGCCCTGCGTCAGCCCCGGCATGCCGGCGTCGAGCACGAGCGGCAACACCGGTCGGCTGCGGCGGTCCACGGAGCCGTCATCGAGTTTGGCGTAGACGATCAGCACATCGGCGTACGGGCCGTTGGTGATGAACGTCTTCTGTCCGTTGAGCAGGTAGGCCCCTTCTTGGTCGCCATCCCGCCGAACCGTGGTCTTCATCCCGCCGAAGGCATCCGAGCCGGAGTCGGGTTCGGTGATCGCCCACGCCGCGATTTTGTCGAGCGTCATCAATTCCGGTAGCCAGCGGTCCTTTTGCGCGAGCGTGCCGCGACTCATGATCGTCGCCGCACCCAGGCCCAGGCTGACGCCGATCGTGCTGAGCAATCCGATGCTCACGCCGGCGAGTTCGGACACCAACACGGCGGCCATCGACGCCTGGGCACCCAGATCTCCCAATCCGGCTGATGACCGCTTCTCGCCGCGCGGCTCACCGCCATCAACCGCCGCTTCCTTGGCCCGCTCCTTGTCGAGCATCGTCTTGACGGCTTCGGCGGCCAGCACGTCCAGGCCGAACTCACTGAATAGCTTGCGAGCGATGGGATACGGCGACAGTTCACCGGTTTCCAATGCGTCCAGCTGCGGCCGGATCTCCTTGTCGATGAACTCGCGCACCGTGTCGCGCATGATCAGATCGGTGTCGGACCATTCGAACATCATCTGCTCCTGAGCGACGGTTGTTATTGCGGTAGGCGGCTAGCGATATCGTCGATCAACCACGGACCGTCGGTCTCGATCGTGTCGACATCGTGCCAGCCGGACAGCGCCGAAATCGCCCCGCCCTGAACCGCGTACACCTTGCCGGTGATCGGGCACTTCTCCGTCGCCAGGTAGGCCACCAGCGGCGAGATGTTCGCGGGACTGAACAGGTCGATCTCGCCCTCTCGTTGACCGGCAAGGGCGTCGGCCATCAGCGAACCCATCCCGGGGGTGGCCAACGTCAGCCGGGTGCGGGCGATCGGCGCGATCGCGTTCACCCGCACGCCGTAGCGTTCCAGTTCCTCGGCGGCGATCAGCGTCATGGCCGCGATTCCCGCTTTGGCCGAACCGTAGTTGGCCTGGCCGGCATTCGGCAGTGTCACCCCGGAACCCGATGCGGTGTTGATCACCGCGGCGTTGGGTTGATCACCGGCCTTGGATTGCGCCTTCCAGTAGGCAGCGGCGTGCCGCAGCATCGCGAAATGGCCCTTCAAATGCACGGCAATCACCGCGTCCCAATGCGATTCCTCCATACCGGCGATGAACGAATCTCGCAGGATGCCGGCGTTGTTGACCAAGATGTCGAGTCGGCCGAACTCAGCGATAGCTTGTAGCACAACGCTTTCCGCACCGCTCCAAGTCGCGACGTTCTCGGTGCTGGCGACGGCCGTGCCACCGGCCGCGGTGATTTCCTCCACCACGTCGCGGGCCGGGCCGCTGTCGGCGCCTTGGCCGGCATTGTCGCCGCCGAGGTCGTTGACGACGACCTTGGCCCCTTCTTTCGCGAACAGCAGTGCGTGTTCGCGCCCGATGCCACGCCCCGCGCCGGTGATCACCGCGACCCGGCCTTCTAATGCACCCATTGACAGGACTCCCTCGTTGTCAGTCGACTATTACTGCCAGCCCGTCGGTGATGACCCATTCCTGGCCGGCATCATCACCGCGCGCCGTCTCGAACGCATAGCTGGTGGTCCCGCCGGCGCTGCTGACATCCCAGACCCGCGTTTCCAGGTCGTCGCCGGGCAGCACCGGCTTGGAAAATCGGACCGCGAACCGCTTGAGCCGGTTGACATCCGAGCCGGCGAGCTCGGTGAGCACCGCCCACGAGGTGAACGCCATGGTGCACAGCCCGTGTGCGATGATGCCCGGCAGCCCGACGTCTTTGGCCACCTCCTCGTCGAGATGTATCGGCATCGGATCACCGGCGGCCGGCGCGTAGCGGAAAGTCTGGTCGGTGTCGATGTGCTGAACGACCTTGACTACCGGCGCCCGCTCCCGCAGCTTCTCGTCGAACTTGTGGTCGGGGCTCAGTTCGCCGACCGCCTTGCCGACATTGAAGCCACGCACGAACGTCGTGACGTACTGTTCGTTGACCAGCTCGCCGTCCTCGGTGCGGCATTCGAGCAGGATTGCCGCGCGGGTGCCTTTCTCCAGTCCCTGGTATCCGATCATCTTGCCGCGCGAGACCAGCTTGTCCCCGGGGCGGATCGGCCGGTGGAAGTGGAAGTCTTGTTCGCCGTGGACGATTCGTGGGATGGCCTCGACGGGCATCACGTCGACGGCTGGGGCGAGTAGGGCTTCGAAAACGGGGACGATGGCGAACACCGGCGGCGCAACGTCCCCGCTGCGGTGCGCTTCGATGGGGTCGTTGGTGGCCGCCGCATACTCTGCGAGCCGCTCCCGGGTCACGTCGAACCGCTCGTCGTCGGTCCAGCGGTCCAAGCCGCTATCGTCGAACTCCAATTCTTCGGTCATCGAACGACGGCCTTTAGGCCTCGGTCTTCGGAGCCGACGCCAGCGCGTCGAGCTGGTCGAGCGTCTTGTCGAGTTGCTTGAAGCCGTCCTTTGCCACCGCCTTGCCAAGCGCGCCTTTGATCAGCGCGCCCTCAAAATCACCGAACACGGTGAATTTAGAAGCGCTTTCGATGGGTTCGATGATGAAGCTGAACTGCGCCTTGACGCCGGCCATCCCGGTGCCCGACAGCACCAGCCTGCGCGGCGCATCGACCGATTCGATCGTCCACTCGATTTTGTTGGCCATGCCCAGCATCACGATCTTGGCGGTCAGCTTCGACCCCTCGCTGAGCGCGGCGGGCGGTTCCTCCAGCCACTTTTCGTGCACGGTGAACCATTTGTCCCAGTTGGCGAGGTCGCTGACGGTTCCCCACAGCGCTTCCGGGCTGGCCGACAGTTCTCGGGTGGCTTCGATGTGTCCCATGGGCGTTCCTTCCTGAGTCCTTGGTTGGCGGCTAGCGTTCGGCGCGTTGGTATGCGGTGATGACGGCGGCGCCGCCGAGGCCGATGTTGTGCTGCAGTGCCGCGGTCACGTTGTCGACTTGCCGCTTGTCGGCGGCGCCGCGCAGCTGCCAGTTCAGCTCGGCGCACTGCGCCAATCCGGTGGCGCCGAGCGGATGCCCTTTGGAGATCAGCCCACCGGATGGGTTGACCACCCACCGTCCGCCATAGGTGGTGTCGCCGTTGTCGATCAGCTTGGCCGCTTCGCCCTCGGCGCATAGGCCCAACGCCTCGTAGAGCAGCAGCTCGTTGGCCGAGAAGCAGTCGTGCAACTCGATCACCTGAAACTCCTCGGGCCCCAGTCCGGACTGGTCGTAAACGCGTTGGGCGGCCTGCACATTCATGTCGTAGCCGATGAGTCCCTTGCAGGTGCCGTCGAAGCTGCTGGCGAAATCGGTGGTCATCGCCTGCCCGACGATCTCCACGGCCTGCCCGGCCAGGCCGTGCTTGTCGACGAACGCCTCGGAGGCCAGGATCGCCGCGCCCGACCCGTCGGAGGTCGGCGAACACTGCAGCTTGGTCAGCGGGTCGTAGATCATCCGCGACGCGAGGATGTCGTCCAGCGTGTAGGACTCCTGGAACTGCGCGTACGGGTTATTCACCGAATGCTTGTGGTTCTTGTATCCGATCTTGGCGAAATGCTCCGCGGTGGTGCCGTATTGCTTCATGTGTTCGCGACCGGCGGCCCCGAACATCCACGGCGCCGGCGGAAAGAGCACCTCGGAGATTTCGGCCATCGCCATCATGTGCTTGTCCATCGGCTGGGTGCGGTCGTCGTACGTCGACGCCAGCGACCCGGGCTTCATCTTTTCGAACCCCAGCGCAATCGTGCAGTCGGCAAGGCCGCCGCGAATCGCTTGGGCGGCAAGGTATAACGCGGTCGAACCGGTCGAGCAGTTGTTGTTGACGTTGACGATCGGAATCCCGGTCATGCCCAGCTCGTAGAGAGCCCGCTGGCCCGACGTCGACTCGCCGTAGACGTACCCGACGTAGCCTTGCTCGACCGCGGTGTAGTCGATGCCCGCGTCCTCGAGTGCCTTGGTACCCGACTCGCGGGCCATATCCGGGTAATCCCAGCCCTCGCGGCGGCCCGGTTTCTCGAACTTCGTCATACCCACACCGACGACGTAGACCTTGTTAGACATCGCACTCCTTTGGACGAGGTTGACACGAGCGGCCAGCCGCTTGCGTCATAACATACATGGCTGATTGTATCTTTACTAATCCACTGGGGCAGGGGAAGATCTTGGGTGCGGGGGCCCCCTCCATCCAGGCGGGCGTGTACGACATTGGTGATCCGCTGCGCGCGGCGTTGACCAGCCTCGGCGCCCCTGACCAGCTCGCGGAGGGCGTCTACGCCCTCGAACAGGTGCTACCCACCCTCCT
>Ga0210401_10001812_pt1 | contig 24273 bp, 25 predicted proteins | sample IncBWH32MmetaG_FD_150866 | JGI IMG/M metagenome (GOLD analysis project Ga0210401, IMG submission 150866) | Forest soil microbial communities from Barre Woods Harvard Forest LTER site, Petersham, Massachusetts, United States - Inc-BW-H-32-M | ecosystem: Environmental > Terrestrial > Soil >... | reverse complement strand
TCAGTTTTATCATGAGTTATCGGTTTTAAATGCTGATAATGGGGTACAAAAATTACTTAGAGTACAACTTTCTTATAAATGTGCCTTAGTTATAAAACAGGCAATGCACTTACTTTGTGTAGAGGTACCCGACAGAATGTAAAATTTATTATTTTTAAAAACATGAAATTAAAATTCCTATTAGTGTGTCTACCAGCTTTAATGATAGCCCAGATAGATACAACTGCCGTGAGATTCTCTAAATACATTACTGCAGATGGTATGAAGAAAAACTTAACAGTACTTGCCTCAGATGAGTATGAGGGTAGAGAAACCGGACAAAAAGGCCAGAAAATGAGTGCCGAGTATATTTCAAAATATTACAAAGAGTTAGGCATTCCTCCTTTAAAAGACCTTAAAGATGGTTACCAGCAAACATTTCCATTAGAAATTTTTAGTCCGCAAGAGTTAAAAATCACTTATAATAAAAAGAGTTTTATACAAAATGTAGATTATTATACGTGGGCAAATATTACAGGCGACACCACTTTTACCATAAATGAAATTGAATTTTGCGGGTACGGCATAAACACCTTAGTTTATAATGATTATGATAAAGTAGATGTAAAAAATAAAGCTGTAATGATACTCACCGGAGAACCTTATAAAGTTGACGGAAACTCTATCATTTCACAAACTACCGAGCCCAGTATGTGGACAAGCAATTTTAGAGTAAAGCAATCCGAAGCTAAAAAACAGGGGGTAAAATACCTGCTTATTGTAGATACTAATATTGTAACAAGTTATGCTCAACAAAAACATCGCATTAAAAGTGCGCGTATGAGTATAGATACTAAAGCTACTTTAGAGTACCCGTTTGTAATCTATATTTCAAAACAAATGGCGGATGAAATACTGGTTTCTTCAAAACAAACCATAAAGTCAATTTCAGAAAAAACCACTTCCTCGACAAAACCAACTCATTTTACCCAAAAAACGACTCTAGAAATTAATTTAACTCAGGCAAAAAAAACACTAAGTGCCGAAAATATTATGGCTTATATAGAAGGAACAGATTTAAAAAACGAACTATTGGTTTTATCAGCCCATTACGACCATTTAGGCATACAGGATGGAAAAATATATAATGGTGCAGATGATGATGGTAGCGGCACCGTAGCTATTATGCAATTAGCCAAAGCCTTTCAAGAAGCTAAAAAACAAGGTAAAGGGCCTCGCAGAAGTATGTTGTTTTTAAATGTTTCTGGCGAGGAAAAAGGTTTACTGGGTAGCGAATATTATACCGAACACCCTGTATTTGGGTTAGAAAACACCGTTTGTGATTTAAACATCGATATGATTGGCAGATTAGATGAAACTCATGCGAAAAACGCTAATTATGTATATTTAATAGGAAGCGATAAATTAAGTAGTGAGTTGCATAAAATATCTGAACAAGCAAATAAAACTTACACAAACCTTCAGTTAGATTACACTTATAACGATGAAAACGACCCAAATCGCTTTTATTATAGAAGCGACCATTATAATTTTGCCAAAAATAATGTGCCTGTAATCTTCTATTTTAATGGGGTACATGAAGATTATCATCAGGAAACAGATGAGGTGCAAAAAATAGATTTTACCAAAATGGAAAAAATAAGTAAGTTAGTGTTTTTTACAGCTTGGCAAATTGCTAACCAAACAAGCCGTATAAAAATAGATTCATCAAAAAAATAAATTATATAGTTGCCACGTGAGAAAAGAAGTATTTGGGCTTACTAGACAAGAATTATTAATTGCAGCATTTTTTGTTGCAAGTTCTCTTACTTTAATTATTTATTCATCAATAAAATTAATTCACAATCATTATACAAATAACAACGTAATTCACACTGAAATTCAAGATCAATCCAGGTGTTTAGCTTATTTAAACGATTTAAATACATACATACTAAATACACAGCGTAGTTCTGTCAATGTTCTAGTTTATAGAAATAATTTGAAAGAAGTCAATAATTTTAAGAAAAACATTGCAATTAACAGAGATAGTCTTCAGTTAAAATTAGTTAGAGTTGATAATAACAATTTTACCCTCCCGGGTAAAAAAACCGAACTTCTAAATGCCGGATTAAGTTATTTAAATGTTAATAATGTCTTTGTAAAAATGCTTAACGATGGTGTGAGTACAGATAGTTTATCTACTTATAATTTAGAAAAAATGCGGCCAGCCGTACGATTGTTTACCGATTTAATTAGAAAAAATTCGAAAATTTTAGTTGAAAAAATTCAGTACACAAACAATAATCGCATAAGTATTTTTAATCAACTAGAGTTTTGGTTGCTTTTAATTGGTTTAGCACCATATTTTTATTTTTTTTACAGAATTATAGCATTAATAATGCGCATGATTTTATGGGAAATATTTTCTTAAAAAATTACTTTACCGTTTAGTATAAAATAATTTCTTTAAAACTATTAGGGATTTTGTCTTTTATTTCCTCATCCTGTATGTACTCTATTCCGTTTGCTTCGCAACTAATATGCCACTTGTTCCCTACCCCTTCTATATAATCCTTAGATGTTTTAGATGGGCAATTAACCGTTACATGATTACAAAAATTTTCAAGCCCGTTAACAATAACCCTCCACTCTTTAGTTAAGATATCATTCTCCTTATAGTTTGTATTAAATCGTATTTTAACTTGTAACCGTTCTTTCATAGTTTAAAGATGTAAATAAATTGGCAATTAAGCATAAATATTTTTTATATTTAGACTGATATTTGTCAGTTATGATTATACAATTTTGCGGTATGTCGGGTGCCGGAAAAACAACCCTCGCCGAACACACAAAAGAAAAATTAGCACTTTTAGGCATTCCTTTAGAAATAATTGATGCTGACGAGTACCGTAAATTTATTATAAAGGACTTGGGTTTTAGTAAAAACGATCGTTGCGAAAACATTAGAAGGCTCGCTTTTATAGCCAATAAGTTTTCTAAACAAAATATAACAACTATTATTTGTGCTATAAATCCGTATGAAGAGATTAGGCAAGAAGTTAAAAACAAATATGATAATGTGAAAACAGTTTTTATAAATTGTGAAATTACCGAGCTAATTAAACGAGATACAAAAGGTTTATACAAAAAAGCGCTTTTACCGGAAAATCATAAAGATAAAATACATAATCTTACAGGAATCAATGATCCTTTTGAAATTCCTGAAAAACCAGATTTAATAATTAATACTGGTAAAGAAGACATCAATAAATCTACAGAAAGTCTGCTAAATTTTATAAAGGCTAATAAGTAAAAAGTAATGCTGGTCTCCAGTTAAAAAAATGCTAACAATCGACGAAATAGAATCCCTTCCTTTTTTATTTATTGTGGGCAGGGGTCGTTCAGGAACAACACTACTACAAACCATTCTTGATGCTAATCCTAATGTTATACTTCCTTCTGAATCAAGGATAATTATTTTTCTTAAAAAAAAATACTTCCCAGTTAAAAACTGGACACCAAAACTTATTGATAAATTTATATCAGATTTATATAAAGAAAAAGAATTTAGTCGTTCCTGGAATATTAATAAGGAAAAATTACGTAACACTATTCTCTCTTTTCCATTAAACAAATTATCTTTTAAAATACTCTGCAAAATAATTTATCTAAGTTATTTATCTCCATTTAAAAAAACAGCTATTTTATTAATAGGCGATAAAAAACCCATGTATAGTTTGTTTTTGAAAGACATGATAGAGGTTTTTCCTGACGCTAAGTTTATTCATTTAATAAGAGATTATAGAGATAATATTGTATCAAACCGAAAATCCTTTACTCATAAAAACGTTGCCCATTTAGCTTACGGATGGAAAAGTTTTAATACCGCTATTGATAAAGAAAAACATAAAAACGAGATTAATTTTTATACATTAAAGTATGAAGACTTAGCTGCCTTTCCTGAAAAATATGTTGTTGAAATATGTAATTTTCTTAATATACCCTTTTACAGCGAAATGCTCGATTTTCATAAAAAAGTAAATGATGTTTATAATGCTTTAAAGCCCGAGGCAATAGCTAGATTACATTCAAACATGTTAAATCCGGTAAATACAACTCAAATTAATAAATGGAAGAAAGAACTTACAATAAATGAAATTGAGTTGGCCGATTTTATTGCTGGTAATTATGCTAAAAAATATGGGTATCAGCCTTTACATCAAATAAACAAAATAAAGTATTATATCAAAGCTATACCCGGTTTTTTTAGAGATAAACTCGTTAATTTTACTTTTAAAACATATTACAATTTACCAATTAGTATTAGAAATATTAGCGTTGCTTTTTTTAATAAAATGTACATTTATTTTGGGTATACTAATTTTTATAATAGTGAAGATTACAAAAGCATTCAAAAAAATAATAGTAAATAATTATGCTAACGATAAATGAAATAAAATCAATTCCATTTTTATTTATAGTTGGAAGAGGTCGTTCCGGAACATCACTTTTACAAGCCGTATTGGGCGACCACCCTAATGTTATATCTACTAACGAATCTCCTTTTATTCTTACACTAAAGAAAAAATACTCAAAAATAGAAACATGGGATTCTAAATTGCTGGATAGTTTTATAACAGATTTATATGAAGATTTAAAGTTTAGTCATTTCTGGAAAATCGACCAGCAAACATTACGTAGGTCAATAGGCCAGTATTCTGTAGAACAACTTACATTTTCTGTACTCTGTAAAATAGTATATTTAAATTTCCCTTCCTCTTCTGAGAAACGAAATATTCTTTGGTTAGTAGATAAAAACCCCATTTATAGTCTTTTTATAAATGATTTAATAGAAATTTTCCCGGAAGCAAAATTCATTCATTTAGTGCGAGATTATAGAGATAATATTATTTCGCGCAGAAAATCATTTGGCCAAAAAGATGTTGCCATATTAGCTAAAAGTTGGGTAAAATTTAACCGAATAATAAATAACTCCAGTAAAAAGAACCCCACACTTTTTTACAGAATACGATATGAAGACTTAGTTACTGCACCAGAAAAATATATTTCTGAAATGTGTGATTTTTTACACATAAGATTTGAAGTACAAATGCTTAGTTTTCATAAAACGACAAATAAATTTTTTAACGAAAACAAAGATAAAGTAGTCGATAGAATTCTAGGAGAAATTCATAGTAATTTGTTGAAGCCAATAAATACTGAACAAATCAATAAATGGGAAAAAAAATTGAACAAAAAAGAAATTGAAATAGTAGATTACTTAGCTGGAAGATATGCTTTAGAGTATAATTACATACAAACTACTCATAAAAAAAATGTTTTATTTTTTATTATTTCAATTAAAACAAATATTCAATTCCTTTTTACTTATAAAATTACAGTTATGTATTATAAAACCCCCGGCATAATACGTGTTGCATTAAAAAAAATATTTGTAAAATTAAATGCATGGTTTGGTTATTATAATAAATTTAATAGAGTAAAGTTTACTTATAGAAAAGATACTATTTAAAATTTACTTGCTTTAAAATGAAAACCCCAGTTGTACTCATTATTTATAATCGCCCTGAACAAACTAAACTTGTATTTGAAGCAATTAAAAAAAACGAACCAACAACACTTTACATTTTTGCTGATGGGGGTAAAAATGCAGAAGACAGCATTTTATGTAAAGAAGCACAGTCTGTAATTGATAGTGTTAATTGGGGGGTCGAATTAAAAGTCAACATTTCAGATAAAAACATGGGGTGCGTGCCACGTATAATTTCTGCCCTTAATGAAGTTTTTGAAAGAGAAAGAACAGCCATAATTTTAGAGGATGATTGTTTGCCGCATCCTACATTTTTTAATTACTGTACTAGTTTATTAGATTATTATATACGCGATGAAAATATAATGCATATATCGGGTTGTAATATTTTACAACAAGTAAATTCTACAGGAACTAGTTATTTTTTTTCGAATTACGCTTTGCCCTCTTGGGGTTGGGCCACTTGGGCAAGAGCATGGAAAAAGTTTAATCCTAATTTAGATACTTGGCAAAAACACAAAAAAGAAATATATCATCATATTAGTCAAGAAAATTTTTCAAAATGGACAGATACATTTGAATATATACGCATTAATAAAGTAGGATGGGATATCCCTTGGAATATAGATATATGGGCTAATAAAGGGCTAAATATAATGCCATATCAAAATCTTGTAAAAAACATTGGTTTTGATGAAACAGCCACTTTTACTAAAAACAAGTTAAGTTGTTTTGCTGATTTAATTGTGCACGAGATGAAATTCCCTTTAATACATCCTGAAAATAAAAAAACCTTATTTGATAAAGAGTTAGAAGCTGCTAATATTCAATTACTAAAAGATATGGATTAAATTTAAATAAATTTATTTCTCATAAACGAAAAACAAACAAATTTATTTATACTAATTATTTTATGAAAAGCTTTTATAATAAATAAGGGTAGTCTTTTTGAAAAAGGCATTTTAGAAAAAATATTCTGTAAGGTTATATTACTAAGAGCCTGAGAACAAATCCATCTTTTTCTATTCTTTAAATCAGGCCTCAGTACATCAAAGATAAATACTACCCGCTTTTTATTTGTATTATTCCACCCCTTATGATAAGCAGCATCATTAAAAATAAGCAATTTACCCTCTTGCCAACTACGTTTCTCATACCCAACCTGAAAGCCAACTTCTGGTAAAATACCAGGAACAATTAAAGGCAAATGACATCTAAAAATGGCATCTGTATCTCCATAATGCGGTTTAATTTCAGCATATGGCTCCATTACACTTACCGATGCAGAAACCACATCAGGAATTGTTTTAAGCAAACTGATTGTTTTTAAAAAATGCTTACACTCATCATCAGGTAATTTTGTTCCCCAAAAATAAAACCCAAACGATCTCCATTTTCCAGGTTTATTAACTAGCCCATCATCAAAATAAGTACCAAATTGTTTTTCGTGTGTTTGCAAGTGAGTTATTACTTCATCATAAATTATCTCCCATTGCATTTCAATAGTTGATGTCCAATTAAATTGTTCCGCATCAAAAAAAGTTTCACCCCTTTTATCTTTTTTAAGATAGTAAAATGTCAACTTAGGAGTTTTATATTCTGCCAATGAATCCATTTATGATAACCAAGAACTGCGACGTTTAATAATTATAAAGCAAATTAAAATAAACATGCTGTTAATCCAATAAATAAACCTAACAAGCCATCCGGTTTTTTTTTTGAATATCGGAAATTTGGCATTAAAAGTTTGAAAAATTATAGAGCCAAAAACCTTAGCACAAATTATTCTTTTTTGGTTTTCAAATTCTGGTTTAATAACATCAATAATCATTATTATTCGTTTTTCACCCGTGTTATTCCAAGCCCTATGGTTAGCAGCATCATTAAACATTAGTATTTTTCCATTTTTCCAAGCTTTCACTACGTTACCAACTTGAAAACCACAATTAGGTAATCCATCAGGAATATCTAACCCTAAGTGACAGCGATATATAGCATCTGTATCTCCACGATGCGTTTTTATTTCTGCATGTGGCTCTAAAACACTAACGGAGGCAGCTACTATATGCGGAATTCTTTTTAATAATTTAATTGTTTTAGGACAAGCATCACAAGCTTCATTTGAAATTTGTATGCCCCAAAAGGAAAAGTTAAATGATTTCCATTTATTAGGAGCACTTACCATTTGTTCAGAATAAAATGGTTTTAAAACGCCCGTATCTTTGTTTAAGTATTGGGTAACTTCCTTTAAAATAACTTCCCAATTTTGCTCGATATTATTTACCCATGTGTAATTAACTGGTTCATAAAATGTATCTTCAGTTTTTCCTTCTTGATACTTATGTAAAAATGAATAATATGGCTTTTTTTTCATTTTTTATTTGTTAATCTAACTGAGCATCCGTTTTATTTTTGGCCCATTTAATAATTTTTTTCTCCATAAACTCATATGATAAAATAGAAATAAATATAGTTGTAAAAAAAGAAAAAAAGTATAATGTAATATTCCAAGCTAAATTATTTTTTTCAGTGTAATAAGGGATAAATAAGTTTAATAGTACAATTAGTATAGGAATTTGATACATATATATACCATAAGATATTTTACCTAAGTAATCAGTATATTTATTATTTAATGAAAAAATAGCGCTTGGGTTTCCTGCCATATTTAAAATTAAAATAGCAAAGCTTACAGAATAAAAAACATGTATGGTTTCTGTCATATTATTTATAGGCATGCTTAAAGCTAATAACCCCATATTTAACCATTGCACCCATGGTTTATACACAAAATTTAAAACTGCTTGTTTGTTTGTAATAAAACAATAAGCGGCAATTCCTCCAAAAGCAAAAGACTCAAAACGAAGTTTAAATAAAAAGTGTTCGATTTTCCACATAAAAGCAATTTGCTCAACAGACAAAGGAATTACCCTATAAGAAATTGCAATTAGTAACTTAATACTAACTTTTACCAAAATAATTATTAAAAATATTTTTACGTATTTTTTAGTTTTCTTAACAACCCATGGCCAAAAAGCATAAAACTGTTCTTCTACACTCATACTCCAAAAATGAGATACTAAAAAAATACCAGTTGCAAAAAAGGGCTGAAAATTAGATAAATGAAAAAAACACAATAAAAAATTGATAGAATAATCTTCTTGAATTCCTTTTAACGGATGGAGGATTTGAAAATATTTTAAATGAACAAACATTGTAAATACAAGTATTAATAAAATATAATATACCGGCCATATTCTGCTTATTCGTCGTATATAAAAGTTCTTTATACTAATCGTATTCGTTTTAATTTTTTCTGTAAGTAAAATATAAGTAATTAAAAAACCGCTTAATACAAAAAACAACGTCATGGTTGTATGGCCTGCCCCCGTTTCCGTAAGAAAACCTCTCATCGACGGTACATCAAATAAAATCTTTACTCTTTCAATATGATGAATTAGTATTATAAGAGAACCAATAAAGCGAAGCCCATCTAATCCCCTTATGTGATACCCGCTTTTAATGTTTAACATACTTTTGTAACAACTGTACTAATATAATAAAAGAACCTTAATGCTAAAAGTTCACTAAACTACAAGTTGTTGATTTAAAAATAAAAGATTTGTATTTTTTTGGCAACTAGAGGTACCTAATATATTAAGGTAATTTTTTGTTATTTCGTTTCAGTATCAATTCCACTGTATTTCGAACATATTTTGGCAATGGCTTATATAATAATTCAAAGTCTTTTTTGCTATCATCACTAAAATCAATATTGTTTATTGATAATGGTTCTCCATCTTGAGTGATGACCCTAGCTCCTTTTCTTAGCTTAGGAATGCGATTTAGATAATTCTCTTTTGTTAAAACATACCATTGCGTTTCATCATCGCTAGGTAAATCATTTGTAGGAACATAACCCAAAAACAAATTATGCTGAATTGCCTTTTTATTTGATTTTAAAATTTTAATATAATTACGATTAAAGTTAGTAATCAAAAAAGTAAAATCGCTCATTATAACAGAACATAAAGCAGGTGTGGTAGTATCCCAATAATCTTTATCCCAAATAAACATCCCCCCTTCAGACTGTCGTTTAGTATAATCGCTATTCTTGCCATTTATCAGTCCTATTTTTTTGTTTTTATGATAAATAATAAAATAATTATTATAAATATTATTTACACTAGTAAACCATGCCTTTTGCATTTTAGGGCTAATTTTTTTACGATCATGCATCAGGTTATTTATGTCGGATGAATTGCGTTTTTTGCGAATTAATTCGATATCCTTCTCCTTAATTCTTATAAGTTTTAATCCGTACTTTTTAATAATCACTTTAAAATATGTTTAATTAAATAGGGCGGTTTTTTATTTTGAAACTGGTATATTTTATACAAATATTGTCCAATAATGCCAAGGCAAAATAATATTAAACCTGTGCTAAATAAAATACTTACTATTAGTGAAGTATATCCTAAGGGCACATGATGCACTATTTTTTTATATATAAAATGTATAGCAAATAAAAATGATATGCCAGATGCAAATAAACCGCCATATGTCATTAATTTTAACGGTGTAGCTGAATAGTTTATTAAAATACTAAAATATAATGAAATTAATGTTAACGTTGTATAACCAGATTTACCCGCCTTTCTGTCTTTATGTTCTACCTCTACATATTCTATATTGCCCGTATTCCAGTTAATAATAGCATCTAAAAATAAAAAATTAGAATAAAAATGTTCTTTCATTTCATTGGCAATTTCCTGCTTTATTAACCTAAATGATGAGCCCTTTTTTGCACCAGATGATTTCCCTGAATATTCAGAAGAGCCAGTCACAAAGTTGCTCCCAACATTTCTTACAATCGAATGTTTTTTATTAACCGGTAAGCCGTAAACTACGTCAGCGTTAGTTTCTTGGTATTTGCTTATAAGCTTTACTATTTCTTCTGGTGGATGTTGTAAATCATCGTCCATAGTAACAATAACATCACCACCACAATAATTAAATCCACATAAAAGCGCATTATGCTGTCCAAAATTTCTAGTTAGTTTAACAGCAACAATATTATCTGGATTTTGCTTTTTTAATTCTTCAATTACATCCCAACTATTATCAACACTTCCATCATCTATAAAAAGTAACTGATATTTTTTTTGAAGCTTTATACAGGTATCATTAACACGTGTATATAACTCAGGCAACATTTCTGCACTATTAAAAACCGGTACTACTATAGATATGTCTGTTTTATTCATTATTTACATTCCTCCCAATAAAAAACCACCATCTAATGTAATAGTTGTACCGGTAACCCATTTACTGGCATCAGATAATAAAAATATAGTTGCATTAGCTATATCAGTAGGTTTCCCTACCCCTAACGGATATTTATTTATATGTTCATCCATAGTTTCTTTTGATGCATTTTGTTCTGAATATTCATACATAGGTGTTTTAACCATAGCTGCTGCTATACAATTAGATCGAATGCCCATAGTATAAAATTCAAGTGCAATTACTTTACTAAAAGATTCTAAAGCTGCTTTAGAGCCTGCATACAAAGCTCCACCCTTATGAGGATGAGCTGCTGAAATGGATGAAATAAAAACTATAGACGCTTGTTTGTTTAATTTTTTATTCCGTGTTATCTGTGCCATTAACTCTACCTGTGCTTCATAATTAACAGTAAAGGTTTCTTTTATTTTTTCTTTAGATATAAATTTTATAGGAAAAGGTTTTACAACGCCTGCACAATGTACAATGCCATCTAGCATAGGCACTACTTTTATCATTTGTTGTAAATCACTTTCGTTTGTTATATCAGCAATAATTTGTTGATGGTTTGTATTTTTTAATTTTTTAAATGTATCCGTTAAACGCCCTTCATTTCTCCCTGTAATAACAACATTAGCACCCATTTCAGAAATACTTATAGCTACTTGTTGCCCAATTCCGGAAGAAGCGCCGGTAACCAAAATAGTTTTATGTTGTAAATGAAAAGGTGTCATACTAACTATATCTCAATAAGTTTAGGACATACAATGTCAGATATTTTTAAACGAGCCGAGCCCCATGACAAACCAACACCAAACGCAGATAACAAAAGTCTTAAAGAATTGTTTTTAACTAAATGCCCTAATTGAGTAACAATAGTTAAGGGAATAGAAGCTGAACTAGTGTTACCATAATCATGAATGGAGTAAGGCACTTTTTCAGGAGCTACTTTCAATTTCTTTCTTATTGTTTCTGTAATTAATTTGTTTGCCTGATGAAACACTATATAATCATACTCATCCAAGGTTGTGTTGGTATAATTTAATAAGCCATTTATGTTTGGTACAACTTCACGTAACGAAAAGTTAAACACTTCAACGCCATCTAAAACTAAATTTTTGGCGCTTTTAATAATACCTGGCTCCACTTCAACCAAATCTTCTGATGAAGATTTGTAAGGGTTACGAGTTCCACCATCAGTTATGATAATAGATTTATACCCCGCACCATCACTCTGTAAATTAAAATCTATTTTCTCTGCTTGTCCATTATACTCAAGTAAAGTAGCCGTACCTGCATCTCCAAAAATCGGATAGGTACTTTTATCTTTTTTGGACTGAGAAAAACTTGATTTATCACCAACTAATAATAATCCCTTTTTAAACTGACCCGAACTCATTAAATTACTAATAACAGATAAGCCATATACATAACCGGAACATCCTAATTGTATATCAAAGGCCATAGTTGTTTTAGGAAGCTTTAATCTGTCTTGTAAAATTATACTGGTAGCAGGTAAAAAATAATCGGGAGATTGTGAAACAAATAATAATATATCTATTTCGTTCCTATCTATTTTGGCTTCTTTTATAAGTGCTTCAGCCGACTCGTAACACATATCAGACGTGCAAACAGCGTCAGCTGCAATTCTTCTGTTTTTAATTCCGGTAGTTTTAATAAGTAGTTCACGTTCTTGTAGTGAAATCCAACCATAATCCAAATTACTCTCTGTAAATTTTGGTACGCAGGCTGCAATGCCTTTTATACTTATGTTATTTACGGATAAAAATGCCATTAAACCCTACTTTTTACAATAGTAAATAAATCATTTACAGTTTGGCAACTACGTATATCACTTCCTGTAATGGTAACATTGTATTCTGTATCAATCAAAGCAATAATAATAAGTGCATGCATAGAACTCCACCCTGGAATATTTCTATAATTAGTATCAGCCTTCAAAACACCTGGTGTAATCTCTTCTATTTCGTTTTCAATTTTTTTTATAAAATCCCCAATATCCATGCTTTCTATATTTACCGTTTATAATTTTATAGTGGTTGCGGCCCATGATAAACCAACGCCAAAACCTACTACCAAAATAGTATCTCCTTTTTTTGCCTTGCCGCACTTTATAGCCTCATACAATGCAATTGGAATGGATGAAGATACGGTATTTCCTACATTTTCCATAAAATTAAAGGTTTTTTGTTCAGTAATTTTTAACTTTTTTCTGATAGAATCAATTAAAAACAAATTAGCCTGATGAAAAATAAATAAATCTATATCTTCTATTGTTTTATTTTCTTTTTCTAACAACTCCATAATTATTTTTGGCACCGTTTTTAAGCCAAAAATAAATACACTTGTTCCATTCATGTAAAAGCTTGAGTCATTTGTTGTATTCCCATACTCATCTGTAAAATCTTTAATTGATGTTTCTGTTATTGCATTTCTAGCCCCACCATCTTTTACTATAATTTTATTCTTACCGCTACCATCTGTGCCAAAAACAAATTTTCCAATTCCATTAGGTAGTTCTCTAGTAGAAATCAGTGTGGTTGCAGCTCCATCGCCAAAAACAAATTTTGAACTTTTATCCTTAGGATGAAACTTTTTTGTTAACGTAGATGAAGTAATTAGTAAAACATTTTTTAAACCTACCGATTCTATTAATCCTTTAGCAAGACTTAAACCATATACAAAGCCACTACAGCCCAAATTATAATCTAATGCCCCACAGGTTTTAGGTAAATTCAATCTATCCTGAATAATGCATGCAGTGGTGGGGGTATAATGATCAAACTCCTGAGCACAAAAAAGTAAAAAATCTATTTCTTCTGTCTTTATGCTATGTTCTTTAAAAAAAAGTTCTGCGCTTTTTACCGCTAAATCCGATGCTGTTTCATTACTTTTAACAATATGCCTTTTTTGAACGCCAATTTTATTAAGATTGTCTTTGTTTTGGTGTGATTCCGGAAAATTTTTATAAAAATCTGAGTTGGTGTACACTTTTTCCGGAAGAAAATAGCTAATAGCCTTTATATAAGCATTTGTATTAAGAAGGTTATACATATTCTTAAAAACAATATTACTATTTTATATTATAGCCGAAATAAATATAAATTAAATTTTTAACTGTTTTTATTACTTTTTTTTATTACTTTTATGCAACATTATTAATTTTTAAAGAAATGAATATGAAAAAAAACATTACTACAACAGTATTTATTTTGTTGATTTTATCTGTTAGATTATTTGCACAAAATAATTTAACATGGATAATAAATGAAAAAGTTGAAAACGGTTATTTTAAAAATAAGCTTGAAATAAAAAGTTCTTTTTCAGGTTTTACAAATGCTATAGAAGCTGCGGCTTTTTTTAATAAAATAAAGACAAATCCTGAAATATTATCGGTTGAACCTTTAGGAAAAGATGAAAAAGGGAATTATTCTGTTATGTTTAAAGTAAAAGAAGTTCATAACGCTAAATTTTACTTAAATATGTTTAATAAAACAGGAGTAAGTTATGTTGAAATTAACGGGAGAAAAAAGGGCATCCCAGAAACCCTTTCAGGCATAGAGAATAAACATACAGAGGCAGCTCATCAGCACTAATTGTAATTTACTATAAAATTAAAAAGCACCCTGTAAAAAAGGTGCTTTTTGTGTTTTTAATTATATGCAAAAAATTTTATCCAGTAATAGAAATACATTTGTCTTTTTTTTTATTCTTTCTATGCTATTTTATGGAAATTCTATTAAAAATGGGTTTAGTTTAGATGATTCGTATGTTACTGTAACTAACTACCCTATTAAGGGCAAGAACTATACCCCTAATAATACACTTATATCAAAAGGTTTTAAGGGCATTGGCAAAATATGGCATAGTCATTATGGGTATGGTAATGGCACAGCTTATGATTATCGCCCATTAGTAATGTCTATGTTCGCTATAGAATATGGTATTTTTGGACAGGCACCTCATATAAATCACTTTATTAATGTTATTTTATATGCTGTGGTGGTTTTTTGCCTATTTCTATTTCTAAAAAAATGCTTAGCTGAATATCCGTTTAAAGAGTCTTTTGCTTTAATAAGTTCTATCTTATTTTTAGCTCATCCCATACATACTGAGGTAGTAAATAACATTAAGTGCCGAGATGAATTATTGGCCATGATTTTTATGCTTTTAGGATCTATAAGCTTATTAAAGTTTTTTGAGATTAAACAACCTAAACAGCTTGTTTTTTCAATCATTTTTATGTTTTTAGCATTGTATTGTAAATTTACTGCCGCCATAATTATAGTTCTGGTTCCGCTTACTCTATTTTTCTTTTCAAAGATTAATAAAAAGCAACTAGTTTATGTTTTATTAGGGTCTTTTTTTTGTTTTTTATTGTATCGTAGATCAAGGCATGTGCTAGTTACGGAAAAAGAAGTAAGAAACTTTTTTCACTTTGAAAACCCTCTTTATACTGAACATGTTTCGTTTTACACTAAAGTTTTATTTGCTTTAAAAGTATTTGGCACCTATGTAAAATTGATGTTTTTTCCATATCCATTGCGCTTTTATTATGGTTCATCAATATTTACAACTCAAGTAAATTTATTTGATTTTGAAGTTATTCTGGGTGTAGTCTTTGTTATTGCTTCATCTTATTATTGCTATAAATATCAAAATAAAATAGCTTTTTTCGGTTTGCTCTTTTTCTTGCTTTCTATCGCCCCCTTAATCAATTTCCTTCAACCCGTAGCGGGTGTACTCGGGGAAAGGCTTTGTTTTACAGCATCTATTGGATTTATGCTATTTATAACATCTATTTTGTTTTCGTTTTATAAAACAATTCCAAATCAAATTACAACTCCTTTATTTTTTCAAAAGCCCTTATCATATTTTACCATAGTATTAGTGCTTTCTTTATTTTATATATGGAATAGAAATTCGGCTTGGGAGTCAGAGTTTTCTTTATATGAACATGATGCCCAATATTCTGAAGCTTCAGGTGGGCAAAATAATTTATTGGGCAATAAATATTATGAATTGCTTTTATCTGGTAATACAAAATACACCCAACAGTTTTTAATAGAAAAAGGGTTAAAACATTATAATTTGGCCATTAAAGACGATTCTACACTTTATTCGGCATTCAATAATGCTGGAGTTCTTTATTTTTCATATTTAAACAAGCTCGATGTAGCGCTTAATTATTTTCAACGAGGTATAATTAATAACCCCACCCCATATCCTCAAGCTTATGAAAATCTTGGTAATTGCTATAAGAGAAAAGGTGATTTTATTCAGGCTTTTAAAAACTACAGAATTGCTACCATGCAAAACCCTAAACAATATAAGGCATATACTGAGCTCATGAACTTGTTAATTAGTAGCAAACGCTTAACTCCGGCTTTAACCATTATTAAAGAGGCTGATAAACAGTTTCCTAAGGATTATATTGTTACCTCTCAATATGCAAATTATTATCTATTAAGGGGCGATACTTTAATGGGGATACAAAAACTGGAGGAAGCTTTTACTATCTCTCCCAATAAAAAATTGGCCGAGTATCTTTATGCTAAATGGAATGAGCGTAAAAACATAGAAAAAACCGAATATTATAAAACCCAATACGGGCTTTTACAGCAGTAATTTTAGGCTTTTGAATTTTACAAAATCAAAGGAATTGCGTATGTTTGAAACCTTGTTAAACTAACGACTATTTATGGAAGCAGATATACAAACAGAATCGGGTACGGGTGTTATGGCTCCTATTAAAGAGAAAACAGCTCATCCTAAAGGACTTTGGGTGCTTTTTGGCACAGAAATGTGGGAAAGGTTCAACTTTTATGGAATGAGGGCTATTTTGACCCTGTTTCTTGTCAATTCGCTATTAATGAAAGAGGAAGATTCTTCGCTTATTTATGGCGGTTTTCTTAGTCTTTGTTATTTAACCCCAATGTTAGGGGGCTTTATTTCTGATCGCTTTTTTGGAAACAGAAATTGCATCCTACTTGGAGGAAGCATGATGGCTATTGGTCAATTATTATTGTTTTTCAGTGCTTCTGTTTTCGGAACAAATATAGGACTTGCTACAACTTTATTATGGGTTGCTTTAGGCATAATTATTTTTGGTAATGGCTTTTTTAAACCAAACATTTCGAGCATGGTTGGTAGCTTATATCCTAAGCAAGAGAAAAGCAAATTAGATTCGGCCTTTACTATTTTTTATATGGGTATCAATCTTGGTGCATTTTTAGGGCAGTTTATTTGCCCAATAATAGGCGATGTAAAAGATTCAGATGGCACACGTGATATCCACGCTTTTAAATGGGGCTTTTTAGCGGCTAGTATAGCTATGGTACTTGGAACAGTTGTATTTTATTTTTTAAAAAATAAATATGTAGTTACACCAGAAGGAAAACCTCTTGGCGATTTACCTTCAAAAAATGATGCGTCGCATTATGAAGAAGGCGAGGCTCAAAAAGCAGTTTTTTCTACTAAAGCTTTAGTTCTTTCAGTAGTTTCTTTTATCGCATTATTCTTTGTGTTTCGCTTTTTATTGGACGGGCATAATTTTATTAAAACAATTATTTATCCCATTATTTATGCCAGCGGTATAACCTTAGCCGGTTTAATTATATCAGATACCTCTTTAACTAAAGTAGAAAGACAACGCATTATTGTAATTTATATAGTTTCTTTCTTCGTTATCTTCTTTTGGGCAGCCTTTGAGCAGGCAGGTTCCTCATTAACATTTATAGCTGATAATCAAACCGACCGAAACTTTTTTGGATGGAACATGCCACCATCAATGGTTCAAATTTTTAATGGCCTATTTGTAGTTGCTTTTGCCATTCCGTTTAGTATGTTATGGGATAAACTTCGTGCAAAAAACATGGAGCCTATCTCTCCAATGAAACAAGCTTTTGGTTTAGCTTTAATTGCCATCAGCTACTTTATTATTGCATATAACGTTAAAGATTTAGGCAACAATGGTCTTTTAGCTATCAAATGGCTTATCTTATTATATCTTATTCAAACGGCCGGAGAGCTTTGTTTATCACCAATAGGTTTATCATTAGTTGGTAAACTATCTCCTAAAAGATTTGCATCTTTATTATACGGAGTGTTCTTTTTATCAAATGCTGCCGGATATGCTTTAGCAGGAACTTTAGGTTCTATTTTACCTGCTACGGGAGATAAGTTTACTAAAGCTCAAAAATTAGGCATAGACCTACAAGCTGTTTTAGATAAAAAAATAACCCCAACGGCAGACCAATTAGCCTTGTTAGACAAGAATCAAATAAGCGCTACTAACCCGGTATTTGTAGGTTTTGAGTTACATAACTTATTTGAGTTCTTTATGGTGTTTGTAGTGCTTTGCGGGGTAGCCTCTGTCATTTTATTACTTCTAACTCCATTTTTAAAGAAAATGATGCACGGCGTTAAATAAAATAATAATTAACAATAAAAATATACAGCAAAAAACCATCAACCATGAGCAAAATTAAAGTAGCAAACCCAGTAGTTGAATTAGATGGCGATGAAATGACTCGTATCATCTGGAAATTTATTAAAGACAAATTAGTACTTCCTTACCTGGATGTTGATATTAAATATTACGATTTAGGCATTGAGCATCGCGATGCTACTAACGATCAGGTAACAATTGATTCTGCCGAAGCAATCAAAAAATACAACGTTGGTATCAAATGTGCTACTATTACGCCTGACGAAGCTCGTGTAGTAGAGTTTAAATTAAAACAAATGTGGAAATCGCCAAACGGAACCATCCGTAACATTTTAGATGGAACTGTTTTCCGTGAGCCAATTGTTTGTAATAACGTACCTCGTTTAGTTCCAAACTGGACTGCCCCAATTATGGTTGGCCGTCATGCTTTTGGTGACCAGTACCGCGCTACTGATTTCGTAACTAAAGGAAAAGGTAAATTAACCATTACTTATACTCCGGAAGATGGATCTGCTCCTACTTCTCACGAAGTTTATAACTTTAAAGGTGATGGCGTTGCATTAGCCATGTATAATACTGATGAGTCAATTCGTGGTTTTGCACATTCTTGCTTTAACACAGCTTTACAAAAAGGCTGGCCTTTATATCTTTCAACTAAAAACACCATTCTTAAAAAATACGATGGTCGTTTTAAAGATATTTTTGAAGAAATATTTAATGCTGAGTTCAAAGCTAAGTTTGACGCAAAAGGCATTGTTTACGAACACCGTTTAATTGACGACATGGTTGCTTCTGCCCTTAAATGGCATGGTAACTTTGTTTGGGCTTGTAAAAACTACGATGGTGACGTTCAATCGGATACAGTTGCACAAGGTTTTGGTTCATTAGGTTTAATGACTTCTGTATTAGTTACTCCGGATGGAAAAACTATGGAAGCTGAAGCTGCACACGGTACAGTAACTCGTCACTATCGCGATTATCAAGCAGGTAAAGCTACCTCAACAAATCCAATTGCGTCTATTTTTGCATGGACCAGAGGTTTAGAATTCCGTGGCAAATTAGATAAAAATCAAGAACTTATAAACTTCTGTCATGCACTTGAGCAGGTTTGTGTTGAAACTGTTGAAAGCGGTAAAATGACTAAAGATTTAGCTGTTTGTGTACATGGTAACAATGTAAAATTGGGCGAACATTACTTAAACACTGAAGACTTTTTAAGTGCTTTAGACACTAACCTTAAAAAGAAATTAGCAGCTAAAGTAACTGCTTAATTCTTTTAAACTAATAACAAAAGCCACTTCATTTCGGAGTGGCTTTTTACTTTTACAAAATGACAAAACGAGATTTTTCGCAAATAAACATAGCCAACTACAAACATAGCACACCTATACAAATACGCTTTGTAGACATAGATAAAATGGGGCACGTAAACAATGCTACTATCCTATCGTATTTTGAAATTGCGCGCACCAATTTTTTTGATGATGTAATTGGCCAGCAAGATAATTGGTTTGAACGCGGTTTAATTATTGCCCATACCGATATTGATTATCTGCAACCTGTTTATTTACGTGATGATGTTAAAGCCCTTGTACGTATAGCTAAAGTAGGTACCAAAAGCTTTGATGTAGAGCATATTTTAGTAAAAACTGTAAATGGACAACAAACCATTTGCGCCATAGCAAACTCTATTTTAGTTTGTATGGATTATACTAAAAAAGAAACTATTGAAGTCCCAACCGAGTGGAAAGAAAAGATTAGTGCTTTAAAATAAAAGTTTATTTTTTGTAGGCATTGATTGCCTTACGTACGCTGCTATGCTTAAGCAATAAAGTCTCAGCGCTTTTATAATCAAGATTTAACTCTTTCATCAGTATATTGGTGCCACGCTTAACCAGTTTGTTATTGCTAAGCTGCATGTCAACCATTTTATTGCCTTTAACCCTACCCAGTTTAATCATTACCGAGGTAGAAATCATATTAAGCGTTAGCTTTTGTGCCGTACCGGCTTTCATACGGGTGCTGCCTGTTACAAACTCAGCACCACTTATTACTTCAATGGGATATTTAGCAGTTTTAGCCAACAAACTATCTGCATTACAAACAATGCAACCCGTAGCTATTTTTTTTGCATTACATGCTTTTAAAGCACCTATTACATAAGGTGTTCTACCTGACGCCGCAATGCCAACTACTACATCCTTAGCGTTAATTTTATAGCTCTGTAAATCTTTCCAGCCTTGGTTTTCATCATCTTCGGCAAACTCAACAGCTTTGCGTATGGCGCTATCTCCACCGGCAATAATTCCAACAACCACACCTTGTGCTATTCCATATGTTGGAGGGCATTCAGATGCATCTACAATGCCTAAACGACCACTGGTACCTGCGCCCATATAAAACAAGCGTCCGCCCTTTTTCATTTGAGCAACAATAACCTTTACTAATTTTTCTATTTGTGGAATGGCTTTTTCTACCGCTAAAGGAACAGTTTTATCTTCTTTATTAATGTTTTTAAGAAGGTCACTTACGCCCATCTTTTCCAGATGGTTGTATTTAGAATCGCTTTCAGTGGTTTTAGTCTTAACTGTCATACAAAACTAAGCTGCCATTAAGGAGCCTAAATTTACTTTAGACAGTTTTTGCATAGCGTAATCAAGCGTTACTGTAAATGTTTTTGGCGGATTTTTTTGCGAAGGAACTTCATACATTAAATCTAACATAATAGCCTCACAAATGCCACGTAAACCGCGCGCACCAAGTTTATACTCAAGTGCTTTGCCTACAATTAAATCATATACAGCTTCGTCAAATTCCAAATCAATTTCGTCCATTTTAAACAAACTTTGATATTGTTTTACCAAAGCATTTTTAGGCTCGGTTAAAATACGGCGCAATGTTTTAGCATCTAATGAACTCATGTAGGTTGTTATAGGTAAACGACCTATAAGCTCAGGTATCAAACCAAAAGTTTTTAAATCTTGTGGTAAAATGTATTGTAACATGTTGCCTCTGTCTACTTCACCTGCATTTACTGAAGATGTAAACCCAATAGCCTGTGTATTTAAACGACGAGCAATAATTTTTTCAATTCCATCAAAAGCACCACCACAAATAAATAATATGTTTTTAGTGTTAACCTGTATCATTTTTTGCTCCGGGTGTTTTCTGCCTCCCTGCGGTGGCACGTTAACAATTGAACCTTCTAATAATTTTAATAAACCTTGTTGCACTCCTTCACCTGAAACATCGCGTGTAATAGATGCATTATCTCCCTTACGGGCAATTTTATCCATTTCATCAATAAACACAATGCCACGCTCGGTTGACGGCACATCAAAATTGGCGGCTTGTAATAAACGACTTAATACACTTTCAACATCTTCACCCACATATCCAGCTTCGGTAAGTACAGTAGCATCAGCAATACAAAAAGGCACGTTCAATAATTTAGCAATAGTACGAGCCATTAAGGTTTTACCTGTACCGGTTTCTCCTACTAAAATAATGTTCGATTTTTCTATTTCAATTTCTTCTTTCTCAATAACGTGATTAGGGTTTGAAATACGTTTAAAGTGGTTATAAACTGCCACACTCATCACCTTTTTAGCTTGGTCTTGCCCAATAATATATTCATCCAAATACTTTTTAATAGCATCCGGTTTTAACATAGTTAATGTTTGTTTGGCGGTTTCTTTTTGAGATTGCTCGCTTTCGGCAGAAACAATTTTGTATGCCTCTGATACACAAACCTCGCAAATATGAGCACTCTGCCCTGCAATTAGCATTTTTGCACTACGTTTATCTCTACCGCAGAAAGAACAGGTTATAATAGTTTTTGCCATTTTAGTTTTTGAAAATTTTGAATTGTAAAGTTACGTAATTATTGATGTGATTAAAATTTTATGCCCTTTAATCGACGATTGGTTTAAACCAATAGTTAAACAGTAATTGCTATCTGTTTTCTGGCAATAAAACCGCCTCCAACTAAATCATCGCCATCATACATCACACACGATTGTCCGGGTGCAACGCCACTTACTTGCTCATGAAAAACTACATGCAGTTTATTATCTTCAGCATTAATGGTCGCCATAGTTCCTGGGTCTTTATAACGTATTTTGGTACGTCCTACAAAATCATGCGGCATGGTTTCAAATTTAATCATATTGAAATCACGCACGTATAATTGCTGTTCTGATAAATCTTCTTTTGTACCTAACTCCACCGTATTGGTTTCCGGTATAATGTTTTTTACAAATACGGGCTCACCTAATGCAATATCCAAGCCTTTGCGCTGACCAATAGTATAAAATGGATAGCCACGATGGGTGCCCACTTTTTCGCCTTTAAAAATAAAATCGCCACCTTCAACTTTTGCTTCCAGTTCAGGCATTTTATGTTTTAAAAAGGCACGGTAATCGTTGTCAGGTATAAAACAAATATCATAACTCTCAGGTTTGTTAGCCAATTCAGCAAAACCATAACCTTCTGCCATTTTACGAATTTCGGGTTTCGTAAACTTCCCTAAAGGAAATATGGTACGAGCCAAACTCTCTTGAGTTAAACCCCATAACACATACGATTGATCTTTATTAGAATCCAGTCCACGAGAAACCACATAGCGTCCATTTTCTTTACGTACTTGCGCGTAATGCCCTGTAGCTATAAATTCGCAATCAAGCATGTTGGCACGTTTTAAAAGCGCATCCCACTTAATATGGGTGTTGCAAAGCACACAAGGGTTTGGTGTTCTGCCAGATAAGTACTCTTCTACAAAATTATCTATAATGGTAGTTCCAAACTCACTACGTATATCTAATATATAATGCGGAAAACCTAAGTTTACCGCAACCTGACGTGCATCGTTAATAGAATCTAAACTACAGCAGCCTGTTTCTTTAGTGCTACTGCCTGATGATTGATAATCCCAGGTTTTCATTGTAATGCCAATAACTTCGTAGCCTTGTTCGTGCAGCATCATAGCTGTAACCGAACTATCTATGCCGCCACTCATAGCTACCAGCACTTTTCCTTTTTTACTCATTTTATTTTTTGGGCGATGTGTTATTAGTTGTTTTTGGGCGTGGTGGTGCAGTTTTTGTATCTTCTTGTAAATTTATACCCCTACTCTTAAAATAGGCATCCATTTCTTTTTCATTAAGTTGTTTACCGTTTTGCCACACTTCCTTTTCTTTTATTGCACCTTTTTCTGTTTTATATAACCAAACTCCTTTTTTAACTCCTTTTTCGTAAAAACCCTGTGCAGCAGCTATACCATTAGGATAGTACCAACTACACTTACCATTAAATTCGTTTGCTAAATAAGCTCCCTCTGCTCTTATGCCTTTTTTATCATCAAAAAACTGCTTAAATCTCCCTTCTAACAAGTCGTTCTTGTAACTTTTTTCTTCGGAAACAGCCCCATTTTGAAAATATATTTTTGATATACCATTTTTCTTGCCATTTGCATAAGTATCAGTTGAAATTAAAGTACCTCTATCATCATAAAAAGTCCAGATAGAATCTTTCTGTTCATTAATATATTTGCCTTTTGCCTGCATTTTTCCGGTTAAATGATACATGGTTACATAGGCAATTTTACCATCTTGCTTAAAATCTGATTTAGATCGTACACTATCTGAACTTGGATAATAATAGTAAAATATCCCCTGTGGTTTATTATTTTTAAAAGTGCCTTTGTAACTTATTTTACCTGTTTTTGCATCTAATTTTTCCCAATAGCCTTGCTTTAAACCGGCGGCATCAGTTTGGTTTTTAGTTTGTGTATTTCCAATACTAAAAAGAGCAACAAAAAATATAGATATAAAATATTTAAACATCGTGCAAAGGTAAAGGTTTTAAAGCAAAAAAGCTCTGCATTTCTGCAGAGCTTTTTGTTATTCTATTGATATTTAGTTTAGAAATAAAAGTTTGCACGCAATGAACCTGATGGACCAAACATAGAGTTTCTATTGTTTGC
>Ga0210401_10001811_pt1 | contig 24275 bp, 18 predicted proteins | sample IncBWH32MmetaG_FD_150866 | JGI IMG/M metagenome (GOLD analysis project Ga0210401, IMG submission 150866) | Forest soil microbial communities from Barre Woods Harvard Forest LTER site, Petersham, Massachusetts, United States - Inc-BW-H-32-M | ecosystem: Environmental > Terrestrial > Soil >... | reverse complement strand
CCTCGCCGTACACGTTCCAGGGGATGGGCGAGGCGGGGCTGCAGATCCTGGCTGAAATCCGCGAGCGCTTTGGGATGAAGATCATCACCGAGGCGATTGATAACGAGTCGCTCGACCTGGTGGAAAAGTACGCGGACGTCATTCAGATCGGGGCGCGCAACATGCAGAACTTTTCGCTGCTGAAGCGCGCCGGGCGGGCCAAGAAGCCGGTGATGCTGAAGCGCGGGATGTCGGCGACGCTGGAAGAATTTTTCATGGCGGCCGAATACATCATGAGCGAGGGCAACTACAACGTGGCGTTGTGCGAGCGCGGGGTGCGCACGTTCGCCGATCACACGCGGAATACGCTCGATCTGAGCATCGTGCCGGCGGTGCAGCGGCTGAGCCATCTGCCCATCCTGGTCGATCCAAGCCACGGAACGGGTAAGCGGAATAAGGTGACGCCGCTGTCGCGGGCCTCGGTGGCGGTGGGCGCCGATGGATTGATCGTCGAGGTGCACAACCAGCCGGACAAGGCCCTGTCGGATGGGATGCAGTCGCTGTATCCGGAACAGTTCGAGGAATTGATGACGCAGGTGCGGCAAATCGCCGCGGTGGTGGGGCGGGAGATTGTGGGGATCCGGGAGACGGTGACGGTGGGGAAATGAAGTTCCTGGCCGGGCGCCTGAGGTGCGAAGTGAAAAGCTACTTGCGCTGGAGTGGTTTGGTTCTGCTGCTGGCAGGGTTGCCGTTGTGGGCGCAGGACGCGGCGCAAACGGAAGATGCATCGGGGACGGAAGGTTCATCGCGACGAGTCATCGAGCGGGTACCGAACTTCAGCGGCTTTGAAGTTTTGAGCAAGACCACCCCGCAGGAATTGAAAAACTATCCTTTCCGTGTGCTGACGGGTGTACGCAACCGCTGGCTTCCGCAACTGACGCAACTGGAGAAAACCGGCGGATGGAAGCAGGGCACGACGGTAGTTGAATTCGAGGTCAACCGCGACGGCTCGTTGGGAAATTTGAAGACGGTGGAGTCGGCCGGAGAGGCGATACTGGACGAGGCCGCGTCGCAGGCAATTTCGTCGGGCGCTCCGTTTCCGCCCCTGCCTGACAGCTACCCCGACAAGAAAATCCGGCTTCGCCTTCATTTCGGATACGATCCGCCGGCCAGCGCTGATGCGCCGTTGTGTCATGGTCCGAATATGGGGGCGCACTCGGCGGTATACGTCTTGCGTCACGTGGAAAACGGTCTCACTTCCCCGCGTGCCACTCACGCTCCCGACCCGGAGTATTCGGAGATGGGGCGCAGAGCGAAATATCAAAGCCGGGTAATGATCGCCGGAACCGTCGACCCGCAAGGCACATTCACGGATCTCTGCGTGCTGGTGCCGGCAGGCTTTGGTCTGGACGAACAGGCGATCGCGGCGGCGGGTACGTGGCGATTCGAACCGGCAGTGCAGCAGGGTCAGCCGATTGCAGTGCGGCTCAACGTGGAGATGGACTTCCGACTTTATTGATCAGCGATCTTGCGTAGCGTAATCTTCTCCCTCCGGGGCCAAGCCATCCTTTGAGAAAAATTCTGTTCATCGCAGTGTTGCTGCCGGTGGTGGCGGCAGTGGGTTGGTGGTATTTCAGCGAGCGCCCGCTTCCCGACTACGGTCCCAGCTACCGCGAGTACGCCTACATCACCAACGGCAAGAGCAACACCGTGACGGTGATTGATCTGCGGACCTTTGAGCCGGTCAAGACGATCAACGTGGGCAGCGAGCCGACGGGCGTGGCGGCCAATCCGAAGAAGAATGAGGTTTACGTGGTGAATGCTGCGTCGAGCAACGTCAGCATCATCGATGCGGAGAAGAATCAGGTGGTGGCGACGCTGGGTGTTCACGGGCGGCCCTACTTCATCGACGTGGCGCAGGATGGCAAGCGGGCGTACGTGGCGAATTCGGGATCGGCCAACGTATCGGTGATTGACCTCGACAAGCGTGCGGTGGTGGGGACGATTCGCGTGGGAGCGGCGCCGGGACTGGCGCGGGTTACGCCGTCGGGGACGACCGTGCTGGTCAGCAATCGCGGGGACAGCACAGTGTCGCTGATTGACGCGAAGACGCTGGCGGTGCGAGCGACCCTGCCGGTGTGCAAGCAGCCGGAGGACATCGCGATTCTTCCGGAGTCGACGAAGGCGTTCGTGGCCTGCAGCGGATCGGCGCAGGTGGCGTCGATTGATCTGAGGAATGACAAGGTGCTGGCGTTGCTGGACGTGGGGCCGACCCCGGTGAATCTTGCGTTGAAGCCGGATGGCGGCGAGTTGATGGTGGTGGACTTTGATGCGGACAGCATCTCGATCATCGAGACCACGACGGATGAGGTGGCGAGCAGCTACCTGATCGGAACGAAACCGGCGCGCGGCGTGGTGTCGGCTGACAATTCGCGGCTGTATGTCAGCAATTTTGGATCGAACAGCGTGGCCGTGTATGACATCGATCTGGGAAAGATTGTGGCGACGGTGCCGGTGGGCAGCGGTCCCGACGGGCTGGCGCTCGATCAGAGCCAGAATTATCTGCTGGTGCTGAATTCGCAGTCGGGCGACGTGACGGTGATCCAGAAGAGAAAGCCGCGGAAGCTGGAGCCGAGCGAGTATTCCCTGCTGACCATGATTCCGGTGGGGGTGCAGCCGAACCATATTGTGGTGAAGGCATTCCGGGTGATGGCGGCGGCGCGGAAGTAAGGCGTATTCATCGGAGATTCCATAGGGTGATTTGGAGGTAGTGGGTGCAGGCAAAAACCCCAGAGGGAATACCGCGATGACGGTGCTCGCGCGCTTGCGCACGCGTTGCAAGGTATCGCCCCTACGGGGCTTGGTCGCTTCTTGCCGCTTACCCCGGGCTTACGCCCGGGGCTAATTTATGCCGTCCCTGCGGGACTGGTTTTAATCCGACATTCGTCGATCGGCGTGTACAGGCATCGGGCATTCATACGCTAGGGTCATTCATACATCGGGTATTCACGCATCGGGGACTTTCATTGCATCGGGGGCATTCAATCGGGTCACACTGCATCGGGAGCATTCAGGCATCGGGAGCATTCATGCATTGGGGGCATTCAGGCATTGCGAGCATTCATGCATTGGGGGCATTCAATCGGGGTGATCGGCGATAGTCGCGGTAGTGCTGCGGCAATCCCACCCTCTTACCATGCTTGTGAAAATCCAGTAAACTGCGCGCATGCCAAGCACTCGCGGCGGATCCGTCCGCCTGTTTCAGGTTGCCGGGGTGGATGTGTTTCTCCACTGGTCGTGGTTTCTGGTGGCGGTTTATGAAATCCAAAGCCGGCCGGGAAAGTATTCCTCGATCGGCTGGAATGTCGCCGAGTATCTGGCGCTTTTTCTGATCGTGACGCTGCATGAGTTTGGGCACGCCATGGCTTGCCGGCAAGTGGGAGGAACGGCGAACCGGATTGTGTTGTGGCCGCTGGGAGGCGTGGCGTATGTCGATCCACCGGCGCGGCCGGGCGCGACCTTGTGGAGCATCGCCGCCGGACCATTGGTGAATGTGGCGCTGCTGCCGGTTTTGTGGGGGCTGTATTCATTCGGCGGCTCGGCGGGATGGGCTGAGACGATGCCCGATCTCTACAAACTGGCGAACGCCGTGCTGTGGATTGACGGGGTCCTGCTGGTATTCAACATGCTGCCGATCTATCCGCTGGATGGCGGGCAGATTCTGCGATCACTGCTATGGTTTGTGATGGGGCGGGCGCGCAGCCTGATGGTCGCCACGGTGCTGGGCTTTGTCGGGGTAGCGGGATTTATTGGTTTGGCGCTGTGGGCGCAATCATGGTGGTATGGCGCGCTGGCCGTGTTCATGCTGATGAATTGCTGGGGAGGACTGCAGCATGCGCGGGCGCTTTTGCAGCTGGCCAAGTTGCCGCGAAGGGACGGGTTTGCCTGTCCCAGTTGCCGCACGGCTCCGCCCGTCGGGAATTACTGGAAATGCGGACGCTGCGGGCAGCCGTTTGACACGTTCGCGACGCGGGCGGCTTGTCCGCAATGCGGAACGCAGTTCGACGTGACGAAGTGCCTGGATTGCGGGAAATCGCACCCCATGAACGAGTGGATGGCGGCGCCGCTGATGCCGTCGCATGTGTAGGCGCCGCGAAAGTGGAGACACGAAAAGTAGTTCTGGACAAGGAGTGGAGGAGGATTTAATCTAAAACTTCCAGAAGATCACGCCCGTGCGCAGGTTTGCGCGCGGGCGATTTTTTTTTTGGCCAAAAGGAGTTGGCATGACGAGGTATCGGAACGAGAACGAGATTCGCGAGGTGGTGGAGAAGTTCGAAACTTGTGTGTACGCGGCGGAGGAGTTTACCCACGCGCGGCACCTTACCGTGGCGTGCTGGTATCTGAGCACGCTGCCGCCGGAGGCGGCACTGGTGCGGATGCGCGACGGGTTGCTGCGCTTCACGGCGCATCACGGCAAGCACGGGTATCACGAGACATTGACGCGGTTTTGGATGCTGTTGCTGGAGGGATTTCTGGCCGGGCAACCGCCGACTGCGCTGCTCACGGAAAACGTGAATAGCGCCCTGGAACGCTTTGGAAAGAAAGACATTGTTTATGAGTATTACAGCCGAGAGCAGGTTGTTTCAGAAACCGCAAAGCGGGAGTGGGTTGAGCCGGATCTGCGAGCCTTGCCGTTGGGGGCCGTGGGGAAAAAGGCTTGACCGGCTCGTGGTGTTGACGGGCGAGGACGCCCGTCGCTCCAGCGACAAGAGATTCTTGACGAGCGGAACGCATGGTCTCTCGACTGCGTTCGGCTGGCGAGTCACTCCGCTCGAGATGACAAGTGTTGAGGGAGGCGAAACAAGAAAACCGCAAGAAGAGAGAGTTCGACGGAGGAGGTGGGCTGGTTTGAGTTCCTCCTGCTGACGGGCGAGGACGCCCGTCACTCCAACGACAAGAGATTCTTGACGAGCGGAACGCATGGTCCTCTCGACTGCGTTCGGCTGGCGAGTCACTCCGCTCGAGATGACAAGGCTTGGTCGAGACAGGCCCTCAAGCGAGATCACAGCTTCAGTCGGCAGGGCCGCTTCGGTTTGGCCGTAAAGTCCGCGGTCAGCGTGTTAGGTGGCTGTGCTCACGCAGAGCTGGTTGAAGGCGTTCACGAGGTCGGCGGCGATGGCGGGAGCTTCGCGGGTTTCGATGTTGCGGCGTTCGAGCATGTAGACGAGTTTGCCGTCACGCAGAATGCCGATCGAGGGCGACGACGGCGGATAGCCGGTGAAGTAGGAGCGGGCGCGCTCGGTGGCTTCCTTGTCCTGGCCGGCGAAGACGCTGTAGAGATGATCGGGACGGGCGGAGTTGCCGAGCGCCATGCGGACCGCGGGACGCATGCGGCCGGCAGCGCATCCGCAAACCGAGTTCACGATGAGCATGGTGGTGCCGGGGGCGGCCACGGCGCGGTCGACCTCAGCGGCAGTGCGCAGTTCCTGAATGCCGGACTTGGTGAGTTCTTCGCGCATCGGGATCAGCATGAGTTCGGGGTACATGAGGGCTCCTTGGGAAGAGGTTCTAGAAAAATCCTAACACGGACGAGGACACCCGTCCGCCGCAAAGGATGTGGGCAAGTCGAGAGATTGCCGCGGCGCATGAAGGCGCGTCGAATTTTGCATTCTTCACGGCACGCATAAATGCGTGCCCTGATACAAGCGTGCCCTGACGCAGGGCCGAGGATTGTGGCGTGGGGCTCTGTTTAGATTTTAGATTGCAGATTCTGATTGCAGATTTTAGATTGCAGATTTCAGATTTTCGCGTGCGCAAGCAGAACAAGTTCGCCGCACCGACCGCGTCGATGGTGCGACAAATGCCACAGCAAAGCCCCGACCCACTTCGTCAATCTTGTGGCTAATCTTCAATCTGAAATCTTCAATCTAAAATCTTCAATCTGAAATCCCGAAAGCTACGGTTCGACCATCACCTCGGGCCCGCTCCTATATAGTGGCTGCGATGCAGCTTCAGGAGAATATTCCACTGGCGCCGTTGACTACCTTGCAGGTGGGTGGGGCAGCGCGATTTTTTGTGGAGGCGGAGAGCGCGGACGACGTGCGGGAAGCGGTCGAGTATGCCAGGTCGCACAACCTGCCCCTGTTCGTTCTGGGCGGAGGCAGCAACCTGGTAGTGGCGGATGCGGGGTGGCCGGGGCTTGTGTTGAAGGTGGCGATCCTCGGCATCAATCACCGGCATGGACACGGGACGGCCTACTTCGATGTGGGCGCCGGGGAGGATTGGGACGGGTTCGTTGCCAGCACAGTCCAGCACAACTGCTCGGGAATTGAATGTCTTAGCGGGATTCCTGGAAGTGTGGGTGGAACTCCGGTGCAGAATGTCGGAGCCTATGGGCAGGAGGTTTCCGAGACGATTGATTCGGTCGTGGCGCTTGATTTGAAAAGCGGCAAGGAAGAGGAGTTCGAGAACGCGGATTGCGGCTTCTCGTACCGGACGAGCGTCTTCAATACGACGGAGCGCGGACGGTACATCATTCTGCGGGTGACCTACGCACTGGCGCATGACGGAGAGGCGCGGCTCACCTATACAGACCTGAAGAAACATTTTGCGGAACTCTCGCGGAAGCCGACGTTGGCGGAGGTCCGGGAAGCGGTGCGGACGATCCGGGCGAGCAAAGGGATGTTGCTCAGTCCGGGGGATCCGGATTCGCGGAGTGCGGGATCGTTTTTCAAGAACCCGGTGCTGTCGGCGGAGGAGTTTGCGGCGCTGAAGGAGAAAGCAGCGGCGCGAGGGGTGGAGATTCCGAGCTACCCGGCGCTCGAGCGGCAGAGAAAAGTATCGGCGGCGTGGCTGGTCGAGCAATCGGGATTCTCGAAGGGCTATGGGAACGGGCGGGTCGGAATCTCGCACAAGCATGCGTTGGCCATTGTGAATCGCGGCGGGGCGACGGCGGCGGAGGTGCTGGCGCTCAAGGATGAAATTCAGCTGCGAGTCCGGGAGCAGTGGGGGATTCGGCTGGAGATGGAGCCGGTTCTGGTTGTCAGTCGCTAGTCGCTAGTCGTCAGTCTTCAGTCGCTGGTCGCTAGCTAGAAGCGCGATCAAGGGGCTAAAGTGCCAAGTGCTGCTGAGCGACCTCTGAGGCTCCACGTCACTGCAGTCTCACTCCCCGAGGTCACGTGTCACCACCGATAATGTGTGCTGATGGGCCTCAACCGCCTCGACCTCGCCATCATCGCGCTTTATCTGGCCGGCATCACGCTTTTCGGGCTGCGCTTCCGCAAGAAGCAACGGTCGCTGCGTGATTATTTCCTCGCCGACCGCAACATCCCGTGGTGGGCGATTGCGCTCTCGATCGTCGCCGCCGAAACCAGCACCCTGACCATCATCAGCATTCCCGGACTGGCCTACGATTCGAACCTCACGTTCCTGCAAGTCATCCTGGGCTACATCGTGGGCCGCGTGATCATCAGCTTCGTGCTGCTGCCGCACTATTTCCGCGGCGATCTCTACACCGCGTACCAGTTGATCGAGCGCCGCTTCGGCAAACGGCTGCGTACGCTGACCGCTTCCCTGTTTCTCGTGACGCGCGCCGCAGCGGAAGGCGTGCGCGTGTATGCCGTGTCGATCGTGGTCGGCATCGCGCTGGGCACGGGCGAGATTGCGTCGATCGCGATCATCACCGCGCTGACCCTGATCTACACCTTCGAGGGCGGCTTGGCGGCGGTCATCTGGACCGACGTTGTGCAGACCGCGATCTATATTGGGGGCACGCTCGTGGGCGTGTTCACCATCCTGCACCTGGTGCCGGGCGGGTGGCCGGCGATTCACTATCTCGCCCACGGCATGGACAAGCTGCGAGTGTTCGATTTCTCCTTCACCTTCGCGAAGCCGTACACCTTCTGGGCTGGATTGATCGGCGGCGCATTCTTCACCACCGCAAGCCACGGCACCGACCAGTTGATCGTGCAGCGGTTGCTGGCGGCGCGCAACGAGCGGCAATCGGTCACGGCGCTGCTGACGAGTGGCGTCGCCATCTTTCTGCAATTTGCGCTTTTCCTGATGGTCGGCGTGATGTTGTGGGCGTATTACGGCATGCCTTCGTCGATTTTCGGCAAGGCCGACTACATTTATCCGACGTTCATCGTCACGCGACTGCCACACGGGATTTCGGGTTTGCTGGTCGCGGCGATCCTGGCCGCCGCCATGTCGAACCTTAGCGCTGCGCTGAACTCGCTGTCGTCAAGCTCGATGATGGATTTCTACCTGCGGCGTCACCCGCAGACTGACGAGCGCAAGCAACTTCGCCTGTCGCGGGTAGCGACTCTGCTCTGGGCGCTGCTGCTGTTTGGGCTAGCCGTGTTGTCGCTGCACAAGGTTGCGCGCGTGGTTGAGGTGGGATTGGCGATTGCCTCGGTTGCCTACGGCGCGATGCTGGGCGTGTTCCTGCTCGGCGTCCTCACCAAGCGTGCGAATCAAGCCGGCGCGATGATGGGCATGCTGTTCGGCTTCTCGACCGAGCTGTATCTGTGGCTCGGGACCAAAATCCCCTGGACCTGGTACGTGCCGATCGGGACGCTGGTGACGTTCGGGATCGGCTACGCTGCAAGTCTGATCTCAGAAAACCGCTCGACCTAGCCGGATCGATCTTCCCCGTCGGATGTTTTCTCAATTTGATTCACTATGAGCTAAGTTATTGAAAGTTCGTTCGAGCGGACCTCCAAGGTTAAAAACTGGGTCCGGAGATCTCCCAGAATGGCCTTTAATTGCGATTAGAAGCGATATAGGCGTAGTTCGAAGCCCCAGGTAGCCTCAGGGTTATCTCAGGGCGTGATCGACGCTCCTGGAGCTTCCTGACGCGTTCCGATAGCAATAAGCTATGCGCGATCGAATGTAGCGCCGCCGTCTCGGCGGCTGTCACGGCGGGCGTCCCGCCCGCCGTGCGAGGGCGAGACGCCCTCGCGACAGCCGGCAGGATGCCGGCGCTACATTCTTTGGGCCCCCACCATCACGAGACTGAATGCCGAGTGCTGAGAACCCCTGCTTTATACTGCATCCGCCCCATGCCTACCACTACCCCCGCCGCTGTCGAACCGCAGCTTGCCCGCGACCTGGGCGTGAGCCACGCCACCGCGATTGTTGTGGGCACGATTATCGGCAGCGGCATCTTTCTCGTGCCCACGCAAATGATGCAGGCCGTCGGTTCGGCCAAGCTGGTATTTCTGGCCTGGCTTGTGGGTGGGCTGCTTTCTTTTTTTGGGGCGCTCACCTACGCCGAACTTGGAGCCATGAAGCCGCAGGCTGGCGGCGAATACGTGTATGTTCGCGACGCTTACGGGCCGCTGGGTGGATTTCTCTATGCCTGGACCACGCTCCTGATTTCGAAGCCCGCGTCAATCGCGACCATTACCGCCGGGTTCGTGCTGATTCTGGGAACGTTTCCGGTGTTCGGATTCTTTTCTCACGCGATTATGCATACGCCGCTCACGGTCACCTTCGGACAACTTGCGGCCATCGGGGCGGCGGTCTTCATTTCGTTTCTGAACTACATCGGAGTCAAGAAGGCGGGCGAGTTTCAGTTGATCTTCACGCTTCTGAAGATTGCGATCATCGTTGGCATTGTCGCGACCTGCTTCGGATATCGCGGGGGCGCGGGCTGGAACAACTTCGCGACGGATTTTGCCGGTGCCAAAGGTGGGGTCGCCGGATTCATGGCCGCGTTGGTGGCGGCCCTGTGGGCGTACGACGGCTGGAATGACTTGAATCAGGTGGCGGGAGAGATCCGCGAGCCGGGGCGCAACATCCCGATCGCGCTGATCGCCGGAGTTGCCATTGTGGGCGCTTTGTACGTTCTGGTGAATGCGGGCGTGCAGTACGTGCTGCCGGCCAACGCGATGGCCGCGTCGTCGCGTCCCGCGTCTGACGCAGTCGCGCTGGTGCTGGGCGGGCTGGGGGCGAGCATCGTTTCGGCGGGCATGGCGCTATCGATGCTGGTGACACTGAATGGCACCACCATGAGCGGGGCACGCGTTCCCTTCGCCGCGGCGCGTGATGGCTACTTCTTCCCCCAGGTCGCGAAGGTGCATCCGCGATTTCTGACTCCGTCAGTCGCGATTCTGTTGCAGCTTGGGTTGGCAGTCGCGCTCTTGCTGGTGGGACAAAACTTCCGCCAGCTGTTCACGCTGGCGATTTTTGCGGAATGGCTCTTCTACATGATCACGGCGAGTTCAATCTTCGTGTTTCGGCGACGCGAGCCTGATAGCGAACGCCCTTACCGCGTTTGGGGATACCCAGTCGTTCCCGCCTTGTTTGTTCTAGCCTCGGCGGTGCTGCTTTACTACACCTTCACCGACAATATGCGGAACTCGGCCGTAGGTTTGCTGATCATTGCGGCGGGAGTTCCGGTTTTCTATGGGTTTCGCCGGCGCCGTTCCGGCTGAAGGCGCGGAAAGCCCGGCCTGGCGCCCGTTTTGGGCCTAGTTTCACCTTGATCCTCAACCGGTTACCAAGGTACACCAGCGCCGGACACGTTTACCCCTCGTCCGATCTCCCGTACTTTAAGGCTTCCACCCGCGCTATCTCCCCGGCCCGGGTTCCTCATATTGGAGCTATCGATGGGCACGGCTTATCGCGGACCGCAGTTCAGCCTCCTTCCGACCAAAAGGATCAGCTGGCAGACCCTTGCCACCAGCTACGGAATCGAACTGGCGTTCATTTTGTTGCTGGTGAACATCGGACTGCTGTTCCCCGAGAAGCTCCAGGTGAAGCAGAACTATCACCTGACGGAACTGATTCCCTTGCCTGGCCGTGAGCCGAAGCCGCTGCCCAAACCGAAGCCGCAGATGGTGCATGCCAAGCTGCTGCCGGCGGCCCCGATTGTTGCTTCGCCGCACCTGGTGGTGCCGCGGGAAGTTCGCGTTGTTCAGCCCAGGCCGGAACCGGAGCCAGAGGCTCCGAAAGTGGTGGTCAACAATTTCCAGACGCCGCAGCTGAAACAGATTTCCGGGGGAGCGCGCCCACAACTGATTCATACCGGGGAATTTTCCACCGGCAGCTCGGCGACGCCAACCCTGAATGTTCCGGTACAGAAGGTGCAAACGGGTGGATTCGGCGATCCCAATGGGCTTAAGGGCGAAGGCAAAGCGGGCGCCCACCTGGTCGCGGCGGCCACGGGTTCGTTCGACATGCCGCAAGGTCCCGGAAACGGGAACGGCACAGGCGGCGCCAAGGGAATGAAAGGAACGGTCGCGAGCGCCGGGTTTGGCAACGGTGTGGCGATCGGCGGCAACGGCGATGGCCGCAGTAATGGGCGCGGCACCGCGGTAGCAACCGGCGGCTTTGGCCAGCAGGAGCTGTCGCATGGAACTGGCAAGCCGCAGCTCGACTCGGGTCCGCCGACCAACGCGGTCGAGATCACCTACAAGCCGAATCCGGTCTACACCGACGAAGCTCGCGCACTGAAATTGGAAGGCGAAGTTTTGCTCGAAGTCAGTTTTGGGGCCAACGGACAGTTGCACGTGAATCGCGTGGTCCGCGGCCTGGGTCATGGGCTGGATGAAGCCGCCATCGCTGCAGCCAACAAGATGCGCTTCAAGCCGGCTCTGCGCAATGGTCAGGCGGTGGATTCCACCGCGGTCGTACACGTTGTTTTCCAGTTAGCGTATTGAAGATTGGCGTACTGAAGAATCATGGAGATAAGAGTTATGCGTACCTTGAATTGGATGGTCTCTGCTACTTTACTGCTGTCGCTGAGTGCGGTAGCACAGCAACCGGCGGATTCGCAGCCGACGTCGCAGCCGGCCACAATGCAAACGACCGCTCCGGCGTCCACGCCGGACACGGCGCCCGCCACGACTCCAACGGCGCAACCGACGCAGTCCACCACGCCGGCGCCGAACGCGCAGCCCGCGCCTCCGCCCGCTGGGACGCAACCGACGACGATGGACCAGGTGGTCGATCGCTTCGTGCTGCGCGAAAAGGGCCTGATCAAGATGCTGCAGACCCGTACGCCCGTGATCGAGACCTACTTGCAGAATCTGACACTGGATCCCGCTCTCGGGCCAGTGCCACAGAACGACAAGTATTTCCTCGGCCGCATGGATCTGAGCACCACCATCGATCGCAAGGACTATATCCACGAAGACCAGAGCATGGAGAAGCACCTGCTCGGCGGCTTCAGCAAGCTGTTCAAGGTGCAGTATCAGCCGCTGGGTTTCTCGTGGATGATCTTTGCCGACCGCAACGATTTCGATCGCCAGCACTATGACTTCCGCTACGTGCGCCGCGAGTTCCTGGGCGACGTGCGCTGCCTGGTGTTTGACGTGACCCCGAAGCCGAAGAGCGGCCAGGGCCGTTTCCTGGGCCGCATCTGGGTCGAAGATCAGGATTACAACATCGTCCGCCTGAACGGGACCTACGCGCCCCGTCCGCGCAATGCCTACTTCTTCCACATGGACAGCTGGCGCTTGAACCTGATCCCGGGCTACTGGGTGCCGGCGTTCATCTACAGCGAAGAAGGCGACTTCAGCGCAGGCGCGAAGAACCAGCTGGCCTTCAAGGCGCAGACCCGCATCTGGGGTTATGACCTGAAGAAGGATGGCCAGTCGGACGAACTGACCAATATCCGCGTCGACAGCGTGCAGGACGACAGTCCAGCCGCGCAGGACGCTACGCCTCTGGCGGCCGAACGCAACTGGCAGCAGCAGGCCGAAGACAACGTGGTCGAGCGCCTCACCCGCGCTGGGCTGCTGGCTCCGGATGGCGAACTGAACAAGATTTTGCAGACCGTCGTCAACAACATCGAAGTCACCAACAACATCGACCTGCCCCGCCCGGTCCGGACGCGCGTGCTGCTCACGTCGCCGCTCGAGACCTTCAGCGTGGGCAACACCATCATCATCAGCCGCGGCCTGATCGATGTGCTTCCTGACGAGTCGAGCCTGGCGATGGCGCTGACTCACGAACTGGCGCACATCGTGCTGGGTCACAACCTGGGCTCGAAGTACGCCTTCAACGACCGCATGCTGTTCTCCGACGAATCAACCTACGAGAACCTCGGCTTCAAGCACATTCCGGAAGAAGAGGTGGCTGCCGACAAGAAAGCGGTCGAAATGCTGAAGAACTCGCCCTACGCCCAAAAGCTCGATGGCGCGGGCCTGTTCCTGAAGATGCTGAACTCGCGCGCAGGCGCATTGAGCGCGCTGCTCACCGCGCACCTGGGCAACAACATGACGGAAGGCTCCGCGGTAACGCGCATGTCGGCGTTGATGACCTCGGCTCCGCAGATCGACTGGAACAAGCTCGACCAGATCGCAGCTCTACCCATGGGTGGACGCGTGAAACTGAACCCGTGGGACGACAAAGTGGAACTGGTGAAATCGCAGCCTGTGGCGATCACGTCAGCCCGCGACAAGATGCCGTTTGAAGTGACGCCGTTCTTCCCGCGCCTCACCCGCACGGGTACGACCGACAACGGCGGCGCGAGCGGCAACGCTGCCAATAGCGCATCGGCGCCGACCACCGCCGCCAGCGCCACCTCCAACTAACTCAACTACCGACGTTGAAGGAAGCGAAAGCTGGGACCGGAAGAAATTCCGGACGTCCCGGCTTTCGCTGTTTAAGAGCAGTCGTCGGTCGTCGGCTGTTGGTCGTCGGCTTAAACCTGTCGTTGGTCGTTCGTCGTTGGTCGTTGGGCGGTTATTCGTCGCCTATAGAGCGGATCACTTACAATCTGCAACTATGCGAGGAATCGAGATTGAGGTCGTTTGGTCCGACCAGGACGTGGTCCAGTGCCAGGTCACTTGTTCAAACGGGCCTTTTCGCGGTTCGACCCGGATGTATTTGGCTTATGACGATTTGTTGAAGGCTGCGGAAACTTTGAATGGCTTTCCGCAGAACACCAAAGACTCTCGCGATCTCCAGCTCGGGGCTTTTGTGCCGAATCTCGCGGGAGGCGGTATTTCGATGCATTTCCGCTGCGTCGATTCTGTGGGACACGCGGCAGTGCTCGTGAGGCTCAGATCTGAAGGCTGCATTGGCCCTGATGAGCCCGAGTCCGTTTGTCTGTATATACCGGTTGAGCCGGGTTCAATCGATTCCTTTGTGACGAAAGCTCGGTCGCTTGATGACACGATGGGAGGAAAGGCATACCTGCAGATGACGGGCCACACTGTCGGATGGGTCCAAAGAAATTTTCCCAGCCTCGTAAGATTCTCTGTACCTAACTCGCGTTAAGTTCCCGGTCTTGGCTCTGTTAAGAACACTCTGCCTGAACCTCCACACTCTAATCTGAGCTCCAGCGAGCCTCCCGGTGACACGATATTTACAAAACGTCTGCCGGGAGGCTGCGTCTAAACTCCTGCTTCAGCTGGAAGAGGAGGCTTACCTGAATGACACAGACACCGATGTCTTTGGTCTCAGCAGTCCTGATGTTCGCTATCACCGCGCTCGGACAGAGCACGAACAGCAGTGCGAGCGCATCACAAGCGCAACCCGCGCAAGCGGCACCCACGGTGGTTTCCGTCATCGATCGCGAGATCAGTGCCGTCGAGAAGCAAGTCACTGACGCGGCCGAAGCGATGCCGGAGGAGAAGTTCAACTTCTCGCCGGAGAGCTTGAAAATTCCAGGCGATGACTACAAAGGCGTGCGCACGTTTGCCGTGCAGGTCAAACACATTGCCGCCTCCAACTACTTCATCTGGTCGAACATTACAGGAGACCCGCTACCTGCGAACCTGAAAGACGGAAACGGGCCAGACGACGTAAAGACGAAAGCTGACATCCTGAAGTTCCTCGCGGATTCCTTCGCGCTCGGCCATCGCGCTGCGGCCACGCTGACCGTGGAAAACATGCTGGAGACGCCCGGGAAAAGCAAATCGACCCGGCTGCGGCTGGCGTTTTTCGGCGTCGAGCATGCTTACGATCATTACGGGCAAATGGTGGAGTACTTGCGCATGAACGGGATCGTTCCGCCGGCGAGCCGGGGAAAGTCGGATTGATGGGGCGGCGGGTGTCGGTCGCTAGTCGTCGGTCGCTAGCGAGTTCGATCGAGTTTGACAAGGGTGTGTTTGCGGCACGATTGAACTCGCCAAAAAGCGATTCGCTGCAGCACAGGAATGGCACGCCTTGGGTATTTTCTAACACCGCTTCTCCGCATCGCTGACCGATTGCAGACTTAAAGCGTTGTCGCTGGAGCAACCGAGTTGCGGGCGCCGACCAGCGACGCCGGACACGCGCCACGCTGACGAAGTCCCTACTTTTTTGTGTCGGTCTTGCCTGCGGTTTCTTTCTTCCCTTCCGGAGATTCCTTTGCTTCGTGGTAGCCGGCCTTCATGGCATCGGCCTCAGTCATGTACTGGCCATGCTTGGTCTTGCCGTACCATGGGTCGCCTTCTTTGTGGAACACCTTCGTGTTGGTATTTACCCAGACTTTGCCTCCGCCGCCGCCGGGCGCTTGCGGAATGGTAGAGGGGTCCACTTGCTCTGACTTGGCTTTTGCATTGGTCGCCTTCTTGTCGGATTTCGAAGTATCGGGTGCACTGGCAGGGGCGGTCTGCGCCAAACACATGCTGGAAGTCACAGCCAGCAATATCGGGAGCGCGAGCAGTCGCAATTTCAGAGAGTTCACGGCTTCCTCCTTTAGAACAGCGATTTCCTGGTTCCTCGGTTGCGAACGTGACGAAAGTGGATGGCGGAGGATTATACAGCGCGTAGCGGCTCGAGGGACGAAAGGTCAGAGATGCATCGACGTCGTCAGGGCAGCTTCGCGTACTCCGCTTTGGCTTGCACCAGGACCGGGATGTCGGAGTCGGCGTCTTTCCAGCGGGAGAAGAAGTCCTGGTAAGCGGCCTTGGCTTTGGGAGTATCGCCGGCGGCAGCGTAGGCCCGCGCCAGGCCGAGGCGGGCAAGCGGGGCGAGTGGGCCGTTCTGCATCAGGTTGGGGGAATCGATCATTTTCTGGTATTCGCGGGCGGCGTCTCCGCCACGATGCGCCGCAAGCAGCACTTCTCCGCGAACGTAAACCGGATACAGCAGGGCGCCGGACTCGGTTTGCGGCAGCGCCTGCCCCATTTCGAAGCGAGCGCTGGTTTCCAGCTCGTGCAGGGCGTCGTTGGGCTTGGTCGCGGCGAGAATCGAAGCACGCACGACGGGCAGCCAGTATTTGTTGAGCAGCGTATCGGAGGGATATTGACGGGCAAGCTCCTCGGCAAGCTTTTGCGCGGCAGCGTGGTCGCCGGCGCGAGCCAGGGCAAGGGCGGCCATGACTTGCACGTCGTGAGTGGAGATGAGGGCCGATGCCGAGGCAGCTTCGCGCCGAGCCTGCGCGAAATTTCCGAACTCAGCTTCGCGCTGCGCGGAATTCAGCTGCCATAGCGCAGCCGTTTCTTTTCGTTGCTCGCGCAGCGCAGACGCAACCGCCTTCTGCGAGAGTTCGCGGGCTTTGGCAAGACGGCCATAGAAGGCTTCCGTGTCAGAGGCGGTGGAAAGCAGCATGTCTTCTGCAGACAGCTGGGCCGAGTCCGCTACCTGCTGAGCCATGCCGGCCTGATCGTCCTTCAGGAAAGCCAGCGCATAACGGCCACGCAACATGTCGGCGGTGACGACTTTCCTGGCGGCGGCTTCGTCGGAAATCTCCTTGGCCTTATCCAACTGGACCACGAAGGTGTAAGCCTCGATCAGGTTCCCGTAACTGGCGGCGCTGGCTTCGATGCGCTGGGCGCCCAGCGTTTTGCGAAGCGCATCGTCGTATTGCCCATATGCAAACGAGACAAGAGCACCGTTGGTGTAGGGACGTGATTCCCTGGGATAGGCCTGAGCAAAGATATCGTAGGTCTGGCGCGCCTTTTCCAGGTCGCCAACGACGTACATGTAGTAAGTGGACTCGATGCGGTAGCGCTCGCGATCGCTGACGTGATCGCGCAATTCGAATGCCTTGGTGAAGGCATCGTTGGAGAGGCCATTCTCCCCGAGGCCTGAATAGCGAACACCCATGGCGACCCAGGCACTGGCGAAATTTGGATCCAGGGCGATGGCGCGCTTGTAATACGGAATGGCGCCGTTATCGTCGGTGATGGCATCGGCCTGGGTATAGGCCTTCAACGCTTCGAACGAAGGCGTAGTCACCTGCTGCAACGGCTTGTCGTACTTCTGGATGGTCACCAGCGATTCGCCAAGCTTCTCGCGAATCTCGGTGCCGAGTTTGCCGAGGCCACTCAGCACGTGGTCCTTGTCGTTGACTTCGGTCTGCGCAGTCGCCAGAAGATCGCCGGTGGAACAATTGATCGCATTCAACACCAGGTTGTAGTGGCTTCCGACTTGCCCGATGGAGCCGGACAGCATGCTGGCGCTGGAAGAACGCTGACAGACTTCAAGGGCGACATCCTTGGTCAGGTGCTCGCCCTGGCCCTTGCCCATCATCTTCAGTGTGTTGGCGACCTTCTCGTCCGAGAGAATGCTGAGAAACGGTGACTGGGCAAGTTCGGCAGCCAGCGCCTGCTTCAGCGTGTCGTCGAAGGCCGTGTCGCCAGTCTTGTTGTCGAAGTCAGCGAGTACGACGGTGTCTTTGTCGGTGAGCTTGGCGGTCGTGGTGCGCGAGCGATAGTACAGTCCTCCTGCCACCAGCAGGAGCAGCAGCACAATCGCACCTGCGATGAAACGTCCACGGCCTTTGCCGGTGTCTAAAGGCGATATTGCGGAGCCTGCGGAACTGGAAGCTGCGACGGCAGGCGGGATCGCAGCGGAGGAAGGTGGCGGAGTGTTGTGCGCCGCCGGCACGGCGCCGCTTTCTCGCTGCAGAACGGCAACGCCAGATGGGGAACTACCGCGGCGCGCGTCCAGATCACGCTTCAAGCGCTGCAGTTCCACGCGCATGTCGCGGGCGCTCTGGAAGCGCATGTCGCGGTCTTTCTCGAGAGCGCGATTGATGATGTCTTCCAGCTTCGAGGGCAGGTTCGGATTCAGCCGGTTCGCCGGAATGGGATCGTGCTCGAGCACCGCCGCCGAGATCACCGCGGAACTCTCGCCCTGGAAGGGCAACTGGCCGGTGCACATCTCGTAGATCACCACACCGAAGGAGAACAAGTCAGTGCGCGCATCGAGATCGCGGGCACGCGTCTGCTCAGGCGACATGTAAGCGACCGTGCCGATGGTGCTGCCTGGACTGGTGAGATCGGCTGCGCCGTCGGTGGTCGGGCCCGCCGCGGTTTCGCCGTCGGATGTCGAGCGCTCGACCTTGGCCAGTCCGAAATCAAGGACCTTGGCGTGCTTGCGTTCGGTGACGAAGATGTTCGCGGGCTTAATGTCGCGATGAACGATTCCCTTGGCATGCGCCGCTTCAAGCGCGTCAGCGATTTCGATGGAGAGCGTGAGAATGGTATCGAGATCGAGCCTCGATGCGACCATGTGCTTCAGGGTCACGCCCTGCAGATACTCCATCACGATGAACAGCCGGTCATCGCTTTTGCCGATTTCGTAAATGGTGCAGATGTTGGGATGGTTCAGAGCGGATGCGGCACGGGCCTCGCGGCGAAAACGTTCGAGAGCCTGCGGTTCGCTCGCCAGAGCGTCAGGCAGAAACTTCAGGGCAACGAAGCGGCCGAGTTCAGTGTCCTCGGCCTTGTACACGACGCCCATCCCGCCCCCGCCCAGCTTTTCGATCACGCGGTAATGCGAGATGGTCTCGCCGATCATTCGTGGCGGAATCTTACGTGGAAGAACCTGCCAAGTCAATGAAGGAGAAGGAGTTGAGTGTGCACTGATTCTGGTGCAGTGAGACGTGCGATAGCGGTTGCACTCGTGCTGGGCGAAGCGACCCGGGGTTCGTTGCTTGAGAACGAATTGTTCGGACTCGCATAGGCAGCGAACCGAAAGTCACGGACCCGTGACATATCCGTGACCGAAGCTTTACGCCGGTCCACTGAAGCAACTCATCGAACAGAAAAGCGCAGACGTGTATTCGAATTGCGGCAGGCGAAAGCACTCGCTCCCGATCTTTTTCCGACGCGATTCGGCGCAGATTGTGCTTTTGAACCGGAAAGCGAAAAGGGCGGCGCTACAGACTCAACCGAGGTGGGATGGTGTGGAAAGCTCAAAAGCCGACCCGATATTCGTCCTCATCGCTGAAGGACGTCGTGTGTCGCTGCGCCGACTCCTGTGACAACGAGGCCTGGGAAGAGTTCATCGCCCGGGTCGGAAAGCCCATCAGCCTCACCATCATGCGCACGGCCGCGCTGTGGGGGCAACCTTCCCGGTCGGCGGTGGAGGATATCGTCCAACAAACCTACCTCAAACTGTGGGAAGACAATTGCCGCCTGCTGCGAGACTTCGCTTTGCAGTATCCCGAGGCCATTCTGGGGTATTTGAAGAAAACCGCTGTCAATATGACGCATGACTATTTCAAACATCTTCACACCCAATCCGCGGGAGGCGAGGCGCCGCATGTTTCGACTGCCGACGTCGATCCGGAGGCGGGTGGAGAGATTGACGGAAGCCACGAAAAAATTGCATTTCGGATCCTGCTGGATCAGATTGATGTTCACCTGAAGCGCGCCTTGAGCGGCCCTGATCAGGAGCGGGACCGGACGATCTTCTGGCTCTACTTCCGGCAAGGAATGAGCACCCGGGAGATTGCCGCCTTGCCGACAATCGGATTGGGAACAAAGGGCGTTGGCAGCGTTATTGAACGGCTAAAGCACTGCATTCGAGAGCAAATCGCGGGGCCGCGATCGCAGGCTCAGGTTGCCCAGGACAAACCCGAAAGCAAATTTGCCCCGAAACTCGTAATTGAATTGTATGGGGTCCCCGAACTTGGAACGTCCATTCGATAGGCACATCGATCACGACGAACTGGATGCACTTGTGCCTTCGTGTTCCCAAAGAGGCCGCAAGCACCGGCAACTCTCTGCCGAGGGCTTGCGCAAGGCCATGGTTCACCTCGAGCATTGCGGCGATTGCAGAAGCAGGGTCTCGCAATATCGACAGGTTGTAGAACGATCGGCGAATCTCGAGGGTTCGGAGGGAGTTCCCTCGGCTGACTGCCCCACCGACGTCGATTGGCATGAGGTGGCGTTTGGTTTGTGGCCGGAATTCAAAACGCAAGAGTTAATTGCGCACGCGGCGCGCTGCGGCCACTGTGGACCGCTGCTTCGTGCGGCGGCGTCGGTTGGCGAAGATGCGACGCCTGTGGAAGAAGAGTTCCTTGCTCAACTGAAACTACCCGCCTGCCCCGTGCGCCAGCCGGGAACGAAGGCTCGTGCGAGCGCGAGTAGTCTTCTGTCGACCTGGCGCCGACTCTTCCAGTGGAAGGTATTTGTTCCAGTGGGAGCGTTGTTAGTGGTTGTCGGTATCTGGACCACAATCCGGCCGTCGGCGGCGGGCCCGGTCACTGGCGCAGAACTTGCGGAATTCGCGGTCAGCACTCACACGCAGCATGTTCGGGGCAGACTTACGCTCGATTTGCAGTCTGATTCCGAGCCGCGTCTCCGGGAGTGGCTGAGCGCAGCATCTCCCTTTCCTGTGGTGTTGCCGGCGCGTGACGAAGGTCCGAGCGAAAGACGACCCTATCGGCTGGAAGGCGCACGCCTGGTTCGACTCCGTGGCAAGACGGCCGCCTTTATCGCTTACAAGATGCCGACGGGGCCGGTGAGCCTGCTCGTGACGCCGGATGCGGTGGCGATTGCCTCTGGCGGGGTCGAAGTCAATTTCAAGAAAGTGAGTTTTCACTACCGAAGGGTCGATGGCTACAAGGTCGTCACCTGGTCGGTGCATGGATTGACCTATGCCCTGGTCTCGCAGGAGGGAAACGAAACGCAGACGTCGTGCATGGTCTGCCATTCTGCGATGAAAGACCGCGATCTGAGTCATACGCCGACTCCCTTGTCTACTCAGAGCAGCTTCGGCGAGCCTATCTGGCAATAACTGAAGGCGGATACAAAACTTTTCAAGCGTGCACAGTCGGCATGCCACGGTAGCGCCGGCGTCCCGCCGGCTGTCAGCACGCTCTTGCCCAGTGCGTTTCATAGCGAGGGCGTGACGCCCCTTCGACGAACTCAGGGCAGTCCTCGCTATGGCCGGCGAGACGCCGGCGCTACTTAAAAAAATCACTCCCACAAAAAGCAAATTCCCTTTCGATCTCGTGATGCTTAGTGAGGCGATGACGCCTTGAAAGAATTGACGACGCAGAGATCGGCAACTGGTCGCATGGGGACAAAAGACCCGTATGCAGAAGCGGTGACAGCTTTCGCCGTTGCCGGTCTCTGACAACCGCAGCCAGTACGAATCCTGAATCAACCATCGGAGAAAAAATGATGAGCTTCAATCTTGGTCTGCAACACAAGGCACAGCGCGCGCGGAGATTCTTCGGAGCTGCCCTGGTGCTGGGACTTACCATCGGTACGATCACCTTTGCCGGGGCGCAAGTCACGCCTCCCACCACTCCTGACACCATCGCGGTACAGGCGGGAAACCACGCATTCCTAGTCGGCCACGCTTTCGGCAGCCAGGGCTATACTTGCTTGCCCACCGCCACCGGTGGCACTGCCTGGAATCCCACCGCTCGCCCGGAAGCAACGCTGTTTTCGGATCTCTTCGGAGCGCAGTTCCAGATCATCACGCACTTCCAGAGCATCAACGCAAACCCAAAGCCGGGCGTCACCGTCCCCCTGAGCGGGAACGCGACCTGGCAGAGTTCGCTCGATAGCAGCCGGGTGTGGGCGGTAAAGGTGGCCGGGATCGACGCCGGCAGCGACCCCAATAGCTGCCCGAACAGCGGCTCGATTCAATGCCTCTTGCTGCAGTCGGTCGGCAACAAGAAGGGACCTACGGGCGGGAACCTGCTCGCCAACGTCACATTCATCCAACGTCTAAATACCGCTGGAGGCGCTGTTCCGACAACCGCCTGCACGGTGGGTCAGACGCAGCTCCAGGGGTACACGGCGGATTATTACTTCTTCCGTGCCGACAAGGAGTAGAGGAACAGTTTCCTCAAGCGAGGAGGCACGCTTGTGCACGCGGAGGCCCAGCAGACGCCTTCGCGTGCACAGCCTGTTTTGGCGGAGAGATTGGACAGCGCCGAGCGCAGGCGACGCAGGTCCAGGTTGGCAAACATCATTCCGCGGTGCGCTTGGTTTTCGGACCCTTTCCCGGCAGGCTGGCCGGGTTTTCGTGCGTCCGTTCGCGGAACACGCCTTTCATGCCGCCGGCTAAGCCGACGCTGCCCTCGCCGAAGCGGTCGCGCAACTTGTCGGCGGCAGCGAGCGCCTGTTGCCAGCGCTGGTGGCGGCCGCCATCGAGAAGATCAAGCTGTCCGGGTTGCGCTTCCTCGAACGACGACACGTGCACTCCGAGCAGGCGAACCTCAGAGCCTTTCTTCCAGTTGCGGCGAAACAGCGCGCGAATCTGCTCGAAGATTTCGGTATCAAGCTGTGTGGGCGCGAGAAGCGTGTGCGCGCGCGTGATGGTGGTGAAGTCCTTGTAGCGAAGCTTGAGTTGGATGGTGCGGGCGTGGAGGGCGTGTTCCCGCAAACGGCGGGCGACCATTTCGGTCAGACGCATCAGGGTTGCTTCGAGCTGCGACGGGTTGGCAGTGTCCTGGTTGAAGGTGTGTTCGTGGCTGATCGACTTCGGATCTTCGTGGTTACCAACTTCCGAGTCGAACCAGCCGCCCGCGTCTTCACCGCGAGCCTTGCCGGCAAGGGCGAGTCCCCATTTGCCGAAGCGCTCTTCGAGATCGTGCTCGTCGAGCTTTGCGAGGTCACCGACCTGGCGGATGCCCATGGCGTGCAGATTCTGCTCCATGACTTTGCCCACGCCGGGGATATCGCGCACGTCGAGAGGCGCGAGGAACTTCGCTTCCTGTCCCGGGACGACCCAGAACACACCATTGGGCTTGGCTTTCGCCGAGCCGACTTTCGCGACCAGGCGCGAGGTGCCAATGCCGATGGAGCAGTTCAGTTGCGTCGCGGTCTTCATCTTCGTGTGGAGCGAGTGCGCGGCGCGCAAAGGCGGACCATGCAGGCGATCTGTGCCAGTCATGTCGAGGTAGGCTTCGTCGATCGAGGCCATCTCGACCAGCGGCGAGAACGTGTTCAGGACTTCGAAAACTTTGCCTGAACATTCGCGATACCGGTCGGGATGGCCGTCGACGAAAGTCGCGTGGGGACAGAGTTTCGCCGCGGTGCGCAGCGGCATGGCGGAATGCACGCCGAACTTGCGAGCTTCATAAGAAGCGGCGGAAACCACGCCGCGTTCGTCGCGCTGGCCGCCCACCACGACGGCTTTGCCTTTGAGAGAGGGATCGAAAAGCTCTTCCACTGAGACGAAGAAGGCGTCCATGTCGACGTGGAAAATGGTTTTGGCGAGAGCCGGCATCGAAGAGAAGGCGAAAGTGATGCGAGGATTTTAGCAGGAGGAGCTTGGCGTGCGTCTGGAATAGATCTGGTGTCGCGGAACATGTCCTGAGAAAACTTTTAAACGCAGAGGACGCAGAGAACATCCGCGGAGGACGCAGAGAAAAACCAGAACCGCGAAGAGGGCCAAAGCAAGAGAGCCCCAAAAAGCGGGCTGCAGACTTGGAAATTCCCTTCAAGGCCGCGTGTGACGTCGAGCTGCATGGGGTTCCCTTCGGCTTCGCTCAGTGCGGGATTTCGACTGCGTTCGGCTTTCGCCTCACTCTGCTCAGGATGACATTTGAGGGAGAGTCGTGGTGGAAAATTACCAGGCAGCACCGGCGTATTTTCATTGTGCGGGGGTCCTTCGACTGCGTTCGGCTTTTGCCTCACTCCGCTCAGGATGACAATTGATGGAGAGTGTCGACCGTTTACGGTGCGGCGGCGGCGCGCGCTTGCCTCGCCCGCTCGTAAACCTTGACGTACTCCTTGGCCGAGGCGGCCCAGGAAAAGTCCTTCGCCATGCCGTTACGCATCAGCACCTGCCAGGAGGCCTGATCGCGGAAGGCTTGCAGCGCGGCCTTGACCGTGAGTAGCAGGGACTCTCCGTTGTACTCGTGGAATTTGAAGCCGGTGCCTTTGCCGGTGCGCGCGTCCCAGGGTTCGATGGTTTCATCGAGACCTCCTGTGGCACGCACGATCGGCACCGTACCGTACTTCAGGCTGTAAATCTGGTTCAGGCCGCTGGGTTCGTAGCGAGAGGGCATCAGGAACATGTCGGCGCCGGCTTCGATCTTGTGGGCCAGCGCGTTGTCGTAGGCAACCTTGACCGCGACCTTCTGCGGAAACTGCTTCTGCATGCGGAGAAACATCTCTTCGTAGGGCTTGTCGCCCGTGCCCAGCACCACCAGGATC
>Ga0210401_10001809_pt1 | contig 24296 bp, 21 predicted proteins | sample IncBWH32MmetaG_FD_150866 | JGI IMG/M metagenome (GOLD analysis project Ga0210401, IMG submission 150866) | Forest soil microbial communities from Barre Woods Harvard Forest LTER site, Petersham, Massachusetts, United States - Inc-BW-H-32-M | ecosystem: Environmental > Terrestrial > Soil >... | reverse complement strand
CGGCATCGACATGAAGGGCGGCACGATCATCATCGGTGGCCGCGCCGGCGCGTTCTGCGGATTCATGATGCAGCGTGGCCGGATGGTGATTCTCGGCGACGCCGGCAAAAACCTCGGCGATTCGATGTACGACGGCACGATCTATGTCGGCGGCAAGATTGCCGGCCTGGGCGTCGACGCGGTGCCCGGTGAGATCAACGACGTCGAGGCCGAGTGGCTCGAGCGCAAGCTGAAGCTGTACGGCCTCAGCGCGCCCAATGGCGTCAGGAAGCTGCAGAAGATCGTGGCCGGCCGGCAGCTGTGGAACTACGACAACCTCGAGCCGGCCGAGAAAAAGCTGATTCTCTGAGCCGAATTTCAATCGCCCCGAATATCAACCGCCTCCGACTACGGGAAACGCAATCATGGCGAAGGAAACGAAGGTCCCGGCCCAGATCCCGGTGACGAAGAAGAAGCTCAGCCGCAACACGCACGTGATCGGCCACAGTCAGATCTTCACGCCGCAAGTCATGGACGACATCCACATCAAGGCCGAGCTCGGCCGCTACCGGATGCGCGGGTTCTCGCTGTTCAAGAAGATCCCGAACTGGGACGACCTGACGTTCCTGCCCGGAACGCTGACGCGGTTCGTGATCGAGGGTTACCGCGAGAAATGCGAGACCCAGACAATCATCGGGCCGCGTGCGAAGCGCCCGCTGGTGCTCGACATCCCGGTCTACGTCACCGGCATGAGTTTCGGCGCGCTGAGCTACGAGGCCAAGATCGCGCTGGCGCGCGGCGCAACGATGGCGGGTACCGCCACCTGTTCCGGCGAGGGTGGAATGATCCCGGACGAGCGCCGCTACTCGTCCAAATGGTTCTACCAGTGCATCCAGTCGCGCTACGGCTTCAACCCGCACCACCTGCGGCTGGCCGACGCGTGCGAGTTCTTCATCGGCCAGGGTTGCAAGGTCGGCCTCGGCGGGCACCTGATGGGCCAGAAAGTGACCGATCAGGTGGCCGAGATGCGATCGCTGCCGGCCGGAATCGACCAGCGCTCGCCGGCCCGCCACCCGGACTGGCTCGGGCCCGACGACCTCGCGCTCAAGATCAACGAGATTCGCGAGGCGACCAACGGCGAGATTCCGATCCAACTGAAGCTGGGCGCGGCGCGCGTGTACGACGACGTGCGGATGGCAGCCAAGACCGGACCCGACAGCATCTATATCGACGGCATGGAGGGTGGCACCGGAGCCGGACCTCACATCGCAACGGAGGAAACCGGGGTGCCCGGCATCGCGGCGATCCGCCAGGCGCGCAAAGCGCTGGACGACGTTGGCAAGACCGGCGAGATCTCGCTGGTATACGCCGGCGGAATCCGTAACGGCGGCGATGTGGCCAAGGCGCTCGCGCTCGGAGCTGACGCGGTCGCGATCGGGCACGCGGCGCTGATGGCGCTCAACTGCAACAAGGACATCCCGGAGGCCGATTTCGAGAAGGAGATCGGGGTGGAGGCAGGACACTGCTACCACTGCCACACGGGGCGCTGCCCGGTCGGCGTCGCGACGCAGGATCCGCTGCTGCGCAAGCGCCTGGACCCGGATGCCGCTGCAGAGCGCGTCTACAACTTCCTGCATTGCCTGACGATCGAGGCGCAGATGATGGCGCGCGCCTGCGGCAAGACCAACGTGCACAGCCTCGAGCCCGAAGACCTGGCGGCGTTGACGATGGAAGCCTCGGCGCTCGCGATGGTGCCGCTGGCTGGATCGCAACATACCGTCGGCCGCCCTGACATGACGCGTTACTGAAAGATCGGCTGCGAGGGGGCTCGGCGGCCCCCTCGCGCACCCCCAGCCCATGTAAAGAAACGACGCACAAACTAGGGACCGCAAGACCATGGCCAAGATCACCGAACTGCAGAAATACGCCCGCGCCAAAAAGGCGAAGCAGGCCAAGACGGCTGCGAAGAGCCATGGCGGGAAGAACGGAGCCGCGGCGCGAGCCGCCGGTGCCAAGAGCGGCGCGAAGGACATCGACCACTTCATCAAGACGGCGGGCCTCGACAGCCAGCGCGAAAAGGAAATCGGCCAGCACATCGGCTATCGCTACGACGTCAACCTGGTACCCGACTACCGCCGGCTGACGCCGTTCCTGCGCAAGTACATGGAAACGATGCAATGGCAGGACCTGAACTGGCTCGAGGACGTGCACCTGGGCTACGAAGAGGGGCGCGCGGCGGTGTTCGACCGCAACGTGAACGGCTGGGTGACCGTGCCCGAGGGCGTCAAGCTGCCCGACAACCAGCAGGACCGCGACATGATCGCGCGCGAACTGCTGATCAAGTTCCAGATGTCGCCGCGACACCCGATGGTCGATCTGAACAAGGCTTATCGTAAGTTCTGAGGCGATCGGCGCCCGTGAACTACGGCGCCAACACGAAGCCCAGAGAAGCAGAACCGGCGCTGACGTTCGCCAATTGCGTCGACGAAGTATCGGCCGCGTCGGTGGCCGTGATGCTGTAGACACCGGCATCGGCGCCGGCCATGTCCTCGGTGAAAACAATCGGCAAGGTGGCGCTGTAACTTCCGAGCCACGGTCCCGACGCCGCCAGCGCAATGCTGAACGGTCCCGTCGTGGTTGAAGCCGATTCGATCTCGTAGGTGCGCGACGTCGCCGTCACCGTCTGATCCGCGACCAGGTTTGCCGCGCCCGGTGACCCCGACACGGTCACACCACCGGACACCGTGTTGATCGTCGAGGCGGCCAAGGTGGTCAGCGTGCCGATGCTGGTCGCGGCACCCGCCGTGACCGGCACGTTTTGCACGATATAGGTGGCATAACCCGCCGTCCCCGCCGCCGGCGATGGAGGCACTATGACTACGTCAACCATACCGCCCGCGCCGCTTTGGAGGATCGGCCACAAGGTAAACGCCCCTGTCTGGGGATCCGCCACGGTGCCGGTGACGACAACCGGACCGCTGCTGGACTGCTGCTCGGCGTATACGTGTGAGTTGGCGATCGTGATTCCTGAGATCTTTCCGCTCACCTGTTCCGCGATGGCCGCTACCACCGGCTTCAGCAGATACTGTCCGCTGGCTCCCGCGACGACGATGGACTTGCACGCATTAAAGTCGAGCACCAGGTCGGCCATCGCTCCTGCAGGAACCGTAAAGGGTCCCTTGATCTTGTAACCGCTTTGCTGGCCACTGGGGGTTTTCAGAGGGGTTTCGGCCGTGGCGCCCGCCAGCAGCACTGAATTGGCCCAGGGCGCCGCGTTGCCGTTGGCCAGCAGCACCAATCGCACCTGCTGATAGGTTCCCGCCGACAACGGCGTCTGACCCAGGGAAATCAGCGCGCCATTGCTCAAATTCAGCAGGTCAATTCGTCCCAGGCTGGGACTCACCGGGATCGTGGTCCAGCTGTTGCCATCGGATGAAATTTCGACATGATCCACCGTGACATACACGTGGTCATAGCCACAGGATGGCGAATCGGCCAGTACGACGTTCGCCGTTCCGGTGGAGGTACCACCACCACCACCTCCACCGCATCCGGACACAACCGCGACGCCCGCGACAGCGGCGCACGCGAGAATGAGCGCCGCAGGCTGCAGTTTGGTCCGAGGGATTCGACGCATGGCGCCCCAGAGCGGTCGAGTTGTGTCCTCGTCCCAACCGGCCGGGAGCCTATCGCTCGCGCTCGGCCTCGTAGAGCGACGGGGTGACGCCGGCGCGCGCCAGGAATTCGCGCAGGTGGATCAGGGAGCTCGCGGTCAGCACGTTGCTGTGGTGCGGCCGGTGCAAGATGCCTTCCATCCGATTCAGCTTCACCCGAATCCTGGCACCGGAGATCGGCTCAAGCTCCGCGCCCACGTGTCTGAGCAACGATTCGATATCGCGCCAGTGAACGTTGCCGCTGGGCGGATCATGGAAAATCAGCCGGATCAGATTTGCGTGGCGGTGACTCATCGCTTCACCCCGATATCCTCGAAGCGCACATTCTGGATCGCATACGACTTCCAATCGCGATAATCGTAGTGCCACCATTCGAACTCGTAGACGAAGAAACCCTCCGCTTCCATGTGCCGGCGCAACAGGTCGCGCAGCCCGCGCTGTGCGGCCGTTCCCCCGGTATAGGTCGGATACGCCCGTTCGGAGGTCTCGTCGTACAAGCTGGGCATACGAACGGCGTGCCCTGTTTTCAGGTCGACCAGCGTCAGGTCCACCGCGCAGCCACGGTTGTGGCGCGAGCCTTCGGCGGGATCGGCCACGAACTTGTGATCCTCCTGTGGCGTTGCGTCCCAGAATACCTTCGTCACATACCAGGGACGATAGGCGTCGTACACAAGGAGCCCGTAGCCCTCGCTGGCGAAGGAGCGCTGCACGCGAAACCAGCGCCCCGCAGCCGGCCGCTGCATGAAAGCTTGTGCCTGGCTGTACAACCGCGCGCCGAGGAAATTGCGCGTCGTCGCATAACGGATATCGAGCTTGATGGTCGGGTCGAGCGCATTGAGCTCGACGAGGTCGGATGGTCGGAACTCACCGTGCTCCACGGGTGGCGTCGCAGCCAGCGCGATCGGCAGCAATTCCTCCACCGGTCGCACGGGTTGGATACGGAACACATCCACCGAGTCTGCGACGTGATCCGGTGCGGGCGCAGTCGATACGCAAGCAGCAAGTGCCAACAGGACTGTGAGCGAAGCATGAGGTTTCATCTGTGATCATCGCCCCGCATCCGCCCAGACGTCGGACGGATGCAGTTAACGGCACAAGGTTTTCAACGGTCCTACCATCGAGGTCTTGCTGGCGTAGATCAGCCCAGAATTCCGTCAGCGTATAGGAAGCCCCTGCATCCTTCTTGGCAAACCTCCTTGGCACCGTGAATGGGGACTGAGACGACGCCAGACAACATGCACCCCGTGGGTGATCTGACCCGTTCGGCGCAGGCCGGGGCGGTCGAGTTGGAGACCCTGTTCGTATCGTTGTATTCGGAACTGAGCGACCTGGCGCGGTCGCGACTGCGGCGCATGCCCGATGCGACGCTGCTCGACACAACATCGCTGGTCCACGAGTCGTTCCTGAGGTGCGTCAAGGTGGAACGTTTGCCGCTAGAGGACCGCGGCCGCTTCCTGGCGTATGCCTCGCGTGTGATGCGATCGGTGGTCGTCGATTACTTGCGCCAGCGCCAGACCGAGCGCCGCGGCGGCGAGATTGTGCATGTGACATTGAACACAGATATCGCCGAATCGGTTTGTGCACCGGAAGAGCGGGTCATCCGGGTCAGCGAGGCTTTGGACGAGATCGCGGCCGGCGACCCACGGCTGGTTCAGGTTGTCGAGATGCGGTTCTTTGCGGGCCTGACGGAGGCCGAGATCGCTGCCAGCCTCGGAGTGACCGAGCGCACGGTGCGGCGCGATTGGCGAAAGGCGCGGCTGTTGCTGTCGATCGCGTTGCGATAGCGAGCCCGGATCTGTCCGGATTATCGGTAAGAGCACGTTTTAATGGTCAGGAATTCTCTTCGAAATGTAAGCGCTCGCCCTTCCAGCTCGTCACGCAACCCCTGCTCGTGAAGCTGCGTCCGGATCAGTGGCAAAAGCTTTCCACCCTGCTCGATCAGGCGCTCGAGCTGCCCCCGTCGCAGCGCGACGAATGGCTCGCGCGGATTCCACAACAGGTGTTGGAAATGGCACCCGAACTGAGCGGGGCCTTGCGCAAGCTGCTCGAGGGCGAGGCCGAGGCGGAAACCGCGCGGTTCCTCTGCTCGCTGTCCGGGCTCGCGGGGGAATCGGCTGCCGAACCGCTGCCGGATTTGCGAGTCGGCGACTCGGTCGGTGCCTATCGACTGCTGCGCGAGCTGGGGCGCGGGGGCATGGGTGCGGTGTGGCTGGCCGAGCGCAGCGACGGCCTGCTGAAGCGTCCGGTTGCGCTGAAGCTGCCGCATCTGAGCGGCGCCGCGGGCGTGCAGCGCGAGCGACTCACGCGTGAGCGTGACATCCTGGCCGCGCTGAATCACCCGAACATCGCACGCCTGTACGACGCGGGTCTGACTCCTGGCGGACAGCCGTTCCTGGCGCTCGAATACGTCGAGGGGCGCACGCTGCTCGAGGATTGCACACGTCGCTCGCTCGGGTTGCGCGAGCGCCTTGACTTGTTCGGACAGGTGCTGGAGGCGGTCAAGTACGCGCACATCCACCTGGTGGTGCACCGCGACCTGAAGCCTTCGAACATCCTGGTCACGGCCGACGGCCAGGTCAAGCTGCTCGATTTCGGTATCGCCAAGCTTGTCGCGGATGGCGAGGCGTCGGTCACCGAGCTGACCCAGTTCGGTGGCCGTGCGATGACGCCGGACTACGCGAGCCCCGAACAGATCCTGGGTCATCCGATCACGACGGCGAGCGATGTGTACGCGCTCGGTGTCCTGCTGTTCGAGCTGTTGTCCGGCGAGCGGCCTTATCGACTCAAGCGCAAGTCCGCGCCGAGCTGGAGGAAGCGATCGTGGCGGCCGAGCCAGTGGCTCCGAGCGCAGCGGCCAGCAACCCCGGGGTTGCGCGTGAGCTGCGCGGCGACCTGGACACGATCGTTCTGAAGGCTCTGAAAAAAGCGCCCGCCCAACGCCATGAGGGTGCTGCCGCGCTCGCCGAGGACCTGCGTCGCTACCGCATCCGTCTGCCCGTGCTGGCGCGCCCCGACAGCCGGTGGTATCGCTGGCGCCGCTTCCTGACGCGCAACTGGGTTCCCGTCAGCGCGGTGGCTGCTGTGTTCGTGGCGCTGCTGGTCGGATCCGGCGTTGCGTTGTGGCAGGCGCGCAGCGCGTTGCAAGCGCAAGCGCGCGCCCAGGAGGTCCAGCGCTTCGTCGCCTCGATCTTCCAGGACACCGGTCCGACGCCGGGAAAGAGCGGTATCCCGAGCGCTGCCGAGCTCCTGGAGCGCGCAAGCGAGCGTGTTCCGCGCGAATTCGCAGCTGATCCGCACGCCGCCGCCGAGTTGGACCGGATCATCGCCGAAGGCCTGGGACAGCTCGGCCAGACCGACGCAGCGCGCGCACACCTGCAGCAGGCGTTCGATCGCGACCGCACGGCGCTGGGCGAGCACGAACTGGCCGTGCTGCGCCTCAAGATCATGCTGGCCGACTCCTACATGGACCAGGGCAAGTCCGCGTTGGCCGAATCCATGCTGGGAGCGGCGGCCAGCGATCTGCGCACACAGGGGCGCGCTGCAGCAGGCCCTTTAATCGACGCCCTGCGTGATCTGGTCAACATCCAATACGAGCACGGCGGCGACCAGTGCCTGGCGACGGCACGCGAGGCGGTCGCGGCAGCGGACCGCTGGCTGGCGCCGGACGATTCGCAGCGGCTGGTCGCAATGTCGACGCTGGTCAACGCCCTGCGCTTGCTCGATCGCTTTCCCGACGCGCTGGTGCAAGCGCAACAGACGGCAGACCTGGCACGACGACAGCTCGGCTTTCACCGTCCGGAGGAACGGCTGACGCGGGCCGAGCAGGACCTTGCGTACCTCCTGTCGATGAATGATCGGCCCGCCGAGGCCGTTGCGGTGGCGCGCCAGACACTGACCGATATCACCCGACTGCACAGCGGTGAGAGTCAGGACGTGTACTGGTCGGTCTTCGTGCTGGCCCAGGCGTTGAGCCTGTCTGGCCAATTGAACGAGGCCGCGAACAACTACCGGCGCGCCATTGAGGACCGCAGCGCGGCGGAAACAGCGGCCGATTTCGATGTCTCGACCTTGCATCAACAGCTGGGAAGAACCGAGTTGGAGGCACGCCGACCCGACGAGGCGTTGAACCAGATGCAGATCGCGGCCCGGATGGACAAGTCGAGCAGCGATCTTTCCATCAGGTCGGCACGGGCCTGGCAACTTGATCGCGCCGAAGCGTTGACCTACCTGGGACGGATCGATGAGGCGCAGACGCTGATTGATGCCGTTTTCAAACAGCTTGGCGCCGATTCGGACCACCAGCGGTGGCGGGTTGCGCAGTTACGTGCCGAGGCTTCCATCCTGACCGGGCGGGGCGGCTCCGTGGTCGATCCGGTAGGCGCCGCGCTGCAACGCGCCCCGGATGAACAGCTCGTACCGAGGATCCGCGCTGCACTGCGCGTCACGCTGGCGCGGGCGTTGCTCGAAGCAGGTCGACCTCAGCTCGCGCGCCGCAGCTGGTGGAGGCGCTGGCGCCCTACGACAAGGCGCAGGTCGGGCTGTCGCCGCGCTTGGCCGACGCGCTGGTTGGCCTGGGACGGGCCGACCTGGAACTAACCGACCCATCGTCGGCGCTTACGCCGTTGCAGCGTGCTACCGAGTTCTGGCGCCAGTTCGACCCCGACAATCTGTGGGCCGCCGAAGCTGCTTACTGGTACGGGCGGGCTCGACTGGCATCAGGTCACACGGCCGAAGGTCGGAATCTGATTGCGCAAGCGCGTCAGCGCCTGCAAAAGTCCCGGTTTGCTCTGCATCGCCGGCTTGAAAGCTGAGCGGTCGCCCGCTGCCTCGAGGTTGGTGTCGGGTTCGGCCGCGCTTTCAGGAGCGGTTGCCGGCGGCGTGCGCCCAGTCGGGCGTAAACGCCAGCACCTCGACTCCGGGCGGCAGGTTCGCGTTGAACAGTCGGTTGTGCCAGTAAGTGGCCTGATGGCGTGGGTGCGCGGACGGCAGTCGAGCAACGGAGCACGGAATCCGGTAGCTCTGGCTGAACTGGTCGAACTCCAGCACGCAGCGGCGTTGCTCGAGCAAGGTTGCCGCCAGCTCCGAGCCTTGAGTAAACAGCGCCGTCAACACGTCGCTGAACTCGGCAGGCTGCTGAAAGTACGGCCCCTGGAGGAACTCGAGCACTTTGTCGTAGCGCTCGTTCGGGTCCTGCGTCCTCAGGTACTGGAATTGGAACTGTTGCGTACTGATCTCGGGCTCGATCTGGCTGATCAGCACGACCACGCCGGCCGCAATCTCGTCGCCCGCCTCGGTCGTCACGCGCGGCCGCATGCCGGCCGAGGGACGCCCGCCGTCCTGGCGTGCCGCAAGCTGCCTGAGCCGGCACTGCCAGCCCATGAATTCAGCGCGCAGCAACTCGGCCGCAGCGCGCGTCAGTACGACGTTATTCGGCTTGCGCGGCATCCAGCCCGATCGGCCCACCTCCCAGGTCGCGAGCCACGTCGACCAGGGTCGTCCACAGGTAGGCACCGTAAGTGCTATCGCACCAGATCCTATACCGCCGCGCCGAGCCGAGCGACTCCAACGCGACCGTAACACCCACACCGACCATCGAGGTGAGCACCACCGGCCGGGCAGCCGCGTCCAGCGCCGCGAACTCGATGCTGCAGGTCTGCAACAGCAACTCGCCGACGCGCTCGCCGACCAGCACCAGCGCCGCGTCCTGCCGGAGCACGGGATAAACGCCGGCTGCGAGCGGGGCCGCGTCCAGGCGCGCGCAATTCGCGCCGCCCTGACCGTCCTCGATCAGGAATTCGGTCCGGCCGAGTCGAGCCACCAGGCCTGCCTCCGGCAGCGGCGCCCATTGATTCGGCTGCGCCGGGATCGGAATCGCAAGCCGCTCCAACCACGCCACCGCGCCCGGACCCTTGAAGCCGGTGCGCCGACGCGGGCTGGCGTCACCGATCCCGACCGCCTGCGCCAGCTTGCGGTCGTCGGCGCCGTAGGCCGACACCACCGGCATCGATTCGGCCGAGGCCCAGCGCGGTGCGAGCGCGTTCTGCGGATCAAAAAACGGATTGGCGCGTTGCGGCAGCGGCGCGTTCATGCCGGCTCCTTCTGGCGCTGGTCCTTCGGATCGTAGAAGGGCGCCTCGGCAACCTGCGCCGATACCTGTTGGCCATTGCTCAACCGGATCCAGAAGGTGCGACCCTTCTGGGCCATCTCGGGCCGGATGAAGGCGAGCCCGATATGGCAGCCGACACTCGGACTGCGGTAGATGCTGGTGATCCGGCCCGCAATTTCACCGTCCTCGATCACCAGGTGGCACTCCTTCGGCGCCTCGCCGGCAAAATCCGGTGCCAGCGTGAACGGCACCAGCTGCTGGCGCCGGGGCTGCGCCGCGATCGCCTTCAGACTGCGCTGGCCGATGAAAAACGGCTTGTCCATCGCCAACGCCCAGTTCAATCCGACGTCCAGCGGTGTCGTCAGGCCGTCGGTGTCCTGGCCCAGGATCAGGTGTCCTTTTTCCAGCCTCAGCAGGCGCTGCGCCTCGACACCGAAGGGTCCGATGCCCTGGGCCTCACCTGCACGCATCAACGCCTCCCAAAGGCAGGGGCCGTACTCGGCCGGCACGTGAATTTCGAAACCCCATTCGCCGACGAAACCGACGCGCATCAGGCGCGCCGGAATTGCAGCCACGCGGCCGGTGCGGACCGCGAGGTACGGAAACGCGGAGCCTGAAAGATCGAGGTCCGTCAGCGGGCCCAGCACCTCGCGACACCTCGGCCCCGCCAGGTTCACCGCACTGTGGGCTCCGGTCAGATTGACGAGCCCGCAATCCAGCCGCCAGATCGTGTTCAAGCGGGACAGCTCGCGATAGACGTTGGCCGCGCCGGACGTTGTCGTCGTGAAATAGAAGTGATCATCGGCCAGCCGCGCGACCACGCCCTCATCGACCAGCACACCCGCCTCATCGCACATCACGGCGTAACGGGTCGATCCGACTTTCATCCGCCCGTAGCGGCCTGTATAGACGCGCTCCAGGAATTCGGCGGCCTGTGGGCCACGCACGTCGAGCTTGCCCAGCGTTCCGACATCGATGATTGCCACCGCGCCGCGCACGCGTCGGACTTCGTCGTGGATGCACTGCTCGCGCGAGCGGCCCTGGACTCGGTAGTACTCCGGACGCATCCACACGCCAGCCGGCATCCACACCGCGCCGAGGCGCTCGTGGTGCGCGCGCAGCGGGGTATGCCGCTCGGGAACAAAGCCACGCCCGGCCAAGTGCGCCATCGGAACCGGGTGAAAGAAGGCACGCGCGGTGGTGGTACCGATCTGCTGCGGCGACTGCCCGGTCAGCCGCGCGAGCACCCGCAAGCCATTCATGTTCGAGTGCTTGCCCTGGCTCGGCCCCATGCCAAGGGTCGAGTAGCGCTTCAGCAGCTCGATGCTGTCGAAGCCCTCCTGCGCGGCGTTTTCAAGGTCCTGCAGCTGCAAGTCCTCGTCGAAGTCGATGAAGTTCTTGCCCGAGGCGTGGCGCACGATCGGCCAGGCATGGCTCGGGCACTGGGGTTCGGACTCGATCGCAGCGGAAACCGGATGCCCGAAGCCCACATGAGCGGCCGCCGCCTCGCCCGCTCGGCGACCGTCCGCCAGCCTGCGGTCGAACCCGAATACGCCGTTGACCCGTCCGCACGCGAACACGCCGTCGGGCATCCGGTCGGGCACGAATTGGTGAAGGCGATCGTCATAGCGCATCGTCGTGCCCGCCTGGACCAGCAGGCTGGTCGCTGGCGCCCAGCCGACGCTCATCAATAGCCCATCGCACTCGATGCGGCGCGCCGAAGACAGCTCCGGTTCGCCATCGGCGGCGAGCCGGCAGACCTGCGCGCCGGCCACCGCACCACTGACCGGGTCGCCGATCGCTTCGAGCACGCACGAACCTTGCGCCACTTCGACCCCGCGCTCGCGCAGTGAAAAGAGCAGCGGCTCGGCAACGCCTGACCGCAGGTCGATCACCGCGGCAACCTGCACCCCTGCGCCGAGCAGATCGAGCGCGGCCCGATAGCCGTCGCCGTTTGCAGCCAGCACGACCGCGCGGCGCATCGGCTGAACCGCGTAGCGATAAATCAGCCGCTGCGCCGCCGACGCCAGCATCACGCCGGGCAGGTCGTTGTTGCGGAACACGGCCGGCTGCTCGAAGGCCCCGCTGGCGACCACCAGCGCCTTGGCGCGCATCTTCGTCAGCTTGTCGCGGTCGACCAGCGGCACCCAGAAGTCCGAGTAGTAGCCGGACGCGCAGGTTGCGGCCAGCACTTGCAGGTTCGAATGGGAGGCAGCCCGCTGCAGCAAAGCCTGCATGGCAGCCCGCTGCTGCTCGTCGCCGCCGAGCTGATACAGGCCGCTGCCGCCCGCACGTGCGTTCTCGTCGACGACCACGACCCGGGCGCCCGTTTCGGCCGCCGCGACCGCAGCCGACAGCCCGGACGGCCCCGCTCCGATCACCAGCACATCGCAAAAGGCGTATCGCTTGGGCGTACGCAGCCGAGGCGCCGCAAAGTCGACATGACCGAGGCCGGTAAGGCGCCGGAACATCCGCTCCCAAATCGGAAACAGTCGCCGGTTATAGAAGGCCTTGTAATAGAAGCCCACCGGCAGCACCGCCGACAGACGGCCCAGCACGGCCGCGCGGTCCCGCTCGAGGCCTCCGAACGTGTTGACCGCGGTCAGCTGCGCCGCCGCTTCCGCCTCGGTAACGTCGGCCCGTACGTTGAGCCGGCCGCCATGCTGCACCACCACGTTGGCGTCGTGATTGGCGAAGGACAGCAAGCCGCGCTTACGGTGGTACTTGAAGCTGCGCCCGAGGGTGCGCAGTCCTTGCGCCCACAAAGCGCTGCTGATCGTGTCACCCACGAACCCCTGCGCCTCGGTGCCCTCGAAGCGGAACCGGATCTGGCGGCCGCGGTCGATCCACTCGCCTGGAACGGGTGGCAGCCGCATCAGGATTCTCCAGCCAGGTACGTGCGCAGCACGATGTCGCGTTCGGTATCGCGCTCGGCGATGAACCACGTGTTGCTCGGCGTGTGGCACCACCACTCCTTCTTCACGCCAGGCGCGCCGTTCCTATTGAACACGTAATCGGCCCACGCGTCGTCGGAGACCGAGTCAGGCTGGGGCATGGGGCGCACTTCGCCCCAGTAGACGAACTCGGTCACCGCGCGCGGGCCGTTGATGGGACAGATCATGATCTTCATCGCAAGATGCCTACCCTCACCCCTGCCCCTCTGCCGCAAGCGGGAGAGGGATGATCCAGCGAGGTCGTTCCCTCCCCTCTCCCGCTTGCGGGAGAGGGGCCGGGGTGAGGGTCGCCGGAGAGGGGAGTTCCTGGGCAGCGTCAACCATGGAGGTCTCCGCCATCAATGTCCGACCGAAGCGGCGCCTTTTTCGCCGGTCAGCGCGTAATGGCGAAACCGATCCAGCGAGAAGCCGGTGATCAGCGGATGGTTTTGATCGGTGGCGACGGTGTGCGCCATCGTCTTGCCGCTGATCGGAGTCGCCTTGAAGCCCCATGTGCCCCAGCCCGCATCCAGGTAGAAGCCGTCCACCTCGGTACGACCCATGATCGGCGCGAAGTCGGGCGTCATATCCGCCATGCCGGCCCACTGCCGCATCACCTTCACGTGCGACATGAACGGGAACATGTCCAGCATGTGCGCCGACAGGCCCTCGACGAAGTCGAGCGTGGAGCGCGTCGACTGCACCTCGTAGGGATCGAGCGAAGCTCCCATCACCAGCTCGCCGCGCGCGCTCTGGCTCACGTAGACATGCAGACTGCCCGACACCAGGATCGGATCGAGCCATGGCTTCATCGGCTCGCTCACCATCGCCTGCAGCGGATGCACGATGATCGGGGTACGCAGGCCGACCATGTCGGTCACGCGCGGCGTCGACCCCGCCACCGCGCTCAGCACCTTGTCCGTCTCAATGGTCCCCCGGTTGGTGCGGACCGCGCGCACGCGTCCTGCGACGACATCGATTCCGGTCACCTGTGTTTGTTGGTGGATCTCGACGCCGGCCTCGCTCGCGCCGCGTGCGTAGCCCCATGCCACTGCGTCATGCCGCGCGATCGCGCCCGGCGCGTGGTACAGCGCACCCAGGATGGGCGCATGACCACCGCACGAAAGGTCGATCCGAGGACACGCCCGCTTCACCTCGGCCGCGTCGACCACCTCGGAGTCGATCTTGTAGTGCTTGTTGACCTCGGCGCGCCAGCGCATCGTGCGCATCGCCGCATCGGTGTGCGCCAGCGTGAAGTGCCCGCGTGTGGCATAGAACAGGTTCAGCCGCAGCTCCTCGGACAGCTGCTGCCAGATCCGAACGCTGGCGTCGTAGAACCGGACCCCTTCCGGCGTCAAATAGTTGGACCGGATGATCGTCGTGTTACGACCGGTGTTGCCGCCACCGAGGTAGCCCTTCTCCAGAACCGCCACGTCGTTGATTCCGTGGTCGCGCGCCAAGTAGTACGCGGCGGCTACGCCATGCCCCCCGCCGCCGATGATGACCGCGTCGTAATGGCGCTTCAATTCGCGCGGCGCCGCAAACATGCGCGGCTCGGGGTACTTGCGCGACAGCGCAAAACGCAGCAGGCGCCATGGCATGGCGGATCGGCTCCCCGGCTATCTGGGCTCGGATTCGGTGCGCTCGGATTCGGACCGTGGCAAACGTGTGCTGCAGGCGGACCGGAGATTCCTGGCGGAAACTAATTTTGCATATTCTGCACTTTTATTTTTATTGTAGTCAACTTATTTTCGCACCAGTAAAATCCGCGCAGTCCGCCCAGCGCCATGTCCGAACGCCGCCAAGCGCGCCTGAGGGCGCCAGCCACTGCGCCCAGAGCGCCTCCTCGAGCAGGCGTCACGCGTGCGTCGGCGCCTGGCAAGCCCGACGGCCCGCGCCCGCTGGAGCGCTACCTGGGCAGCACCATCCGCGAATTACGCCGCAAGCATGGACTGACCATCGCCGATATCTCGGATCGCAGCGGGATCAGTCGGGGGATGCTTTCGCGTATCGAGACTGGACAGACCGCCACCAGCCTGGAGACCCTTTCGCGCCTGGCGCGTGGCCTCGGCGTTTCGCTGTCGGCGCTCTTTCGCAACTACGATGTGGTCGATGGCGGAGTGCAGCTGGTCAAGAAAGGCAAGGGCATGGAAGTGCCGCGGCGCGGCACGCGCAGCGGCCACACCTACCAGCTGCTCGCTTACGATCGAGGACCGACTCGCCTGTTCGAGCCGTTTCTGATCACGATCGAGAAGGCCTCGGAGACGTTTCCGATCTTCGAGCACACCGGCGTCGAATTCATCTACATGCTGGAAGGCCACATCCAGTACCGCCACGGCAAAAACGTCTACGACCTGGTCCCGGGCGACGCGCTGACGTTCAACGGCGAGGTGCCGCACGGCCCGGAAAAACTGGTCAAATGCCCGATCCGCTTCCTGTCGATCATGATGTACCCGATGCCGAGCGCCGAATGAAGGCGATCGCCTGCGCTCTGATCGTGCTCGCCTGCGGCTCCGCGGCGGTGGCGGGCGGGCCCGGTCGTGGCACACCGGGCGCCGGACAGGTGGATGAGGCGCGGCTGCGCGCGTCGGATCGCGAACCGGAAAACTGGCTGACGCTGGGGCGCGATCGAAGCGAGGGCTACTACTCGCCTCTGATCGGCATCAACGAGCACAACGTCGCGCGCTTGGGCTTCGCATGGGAGTACGACCTCGCAACGTACCGTGGCCAGGAGGCCAGTCCGATCGTGGTCGACGGCGTGATGTACACGTCAGGCACGTGGGGCTACGTGTACGCGCTGAATGCGGCCACCGGCCAGCCGTTGTGGAAGTTCGATCCGAAGGTGCATGGCCAGGCCGGACGCTATCCCTGCTGCGACCTGCTGAACCGCGGCGTGGCGGTGTGGGAGGGCCGGGTCTATGTGGCGGCGGTCGATGGGCGCCTGTTCGCGCTCGATGCAGCGACCGGCGCGAAACAATGGGAAGTCGACACGATCGTCGATCATCAGCTGCAGTACTCGAGCACGGGTGCCCCGCAGATTGCAGGCCATTCGGTCGTGATCGGAAACGGCGGCGGCGATATGGGGGTTGGCGGTGTGCGCGGCTACGTTTCCGCATACGACTTGAAGTCGGGCCAGTTGATGTGGCGGTTCTTTACGGTGCCGGGGCCACCGGGTGCTCCGTTCGAGCATCCCGAGCTCGAAGCAGCCGCCCGCACCTGGGATCCGCAGCGAAATCCCCAGTACCACGGCGGCGGCACCGTCTGGGATGGGATGGCATACGACCCGGACCTGAACTTGCTGTACTTCGGAACCGGCAACGCAGCCCCATACGACAGCCGTCAGCGCGGCCGCACGCACCAGGACAACCTGTTTGTCGCATCGATCATCGCCTTGAATGCGGACACGGGAAAAATGGCCTGGTACTACCAGGCCACGCCGGGCGACGAGTGGGACTTCGACGCCGTGCAGAAGTTCGTGCTGGCCGATTTGAAAATCGACGGTGCAACACGCAAGGTGTTGATGCAGGCGAACAAGAACGGATTTTTCTACGTGCTCGACCGGGCCACCGGAAAGCTGTACTCGGCCCGCAATTTCGCGACGGTCACCTGGGCCTCGCGCGTCGACATGACGACGGGCCGCCCGGTACTGGCGCCGGCGGCCGAGTATCACAACGGTCCGGTGTTGACCTACCCGAGCGTGCTGGGCGCACACACCTGGCCACCCATGAGTTTCAGCCCCCGCACCGGCCTGATGTATATCCCTGTGAACGAGGCACCCAATGTCCTGGTGGACATTGCGCACAATGGCGGCAGCGTCCAATTTCTGGACGGATATTTCACGATCAACGGGGTCATGGTGGACAAGGCGTACGACCCGACGTCGCTCGAATCGGTGTTCGGCAAGCTGCCGTCGTACGACTCGAAGCGGCGGCGCGCGCCCGACGTGCACAACGTGCTGCGCGCCTGGGACCCGGTCGCGCAAAAGACCGTCTGGGAAGTGAAGACTTCCGACGGCTACGCCGTGTGGGATGGCGGCATTCTGTCGACCGCTGGCAATCTGGTCTTTCAAGGGCTCGCCAACGGCGACCTGTGCGCGTACACGGCCGATCACGGCCGCCGGCTGCACTGCGTGCCGACCGGCAGCCATCTGGGCGCCGCGCCGGTCACCTACTCGGTGAACGGCGTCCAGTACGTCGTGGTGCAGGCCGGATACGGTGGCGTGGCCATGTATTGGCCAATTCCTCCCAACACGATCGCCTCGAAATACATGAACGAGAACCGGCTCATCGCGTTCCGGCTGGACGGTGGGCAGGTGCCAAAGCCGCCGGCCCGCGTCGAGGCGCCGGTGCCGCTACCGCCGCAGAACCCGGCTTCTGCCGAGGTGATTCGCGAAGGCGAGCAGCTGTTCACAACCTATTGTTCGCGCTGTCACGTGTTCGGTCCATCGATCACGCCCGATCTGCGCCGCATCGATCCGGCGGTCCGCGCGCGGATCAAGAACATCGTGATCGAAGGTGAACGTGCCCCGTTCGGCATGGGGCAGTTCGACGATGTGCTGAGCGAATCGGACGTCAACGCGATCGGTGCCTACCTGCTGGATCAGGCCTGGCAGTTGTACCGCGAGGAGAACGCCACCGGCGATCAGCACCATTAAGGTCCGTCCGGAGTGTGTTCGGACTACACTGACCCGAAAACACCACGCTCGGGATCGGATTCGGAAGGCCGTTCGCGATGCCAAGGCATGCTGAGCCATGAAGGCAGTCGCCGCCCGCTTCGCTCCGTGGAGCATTGTCGCGGTCGTCACGCTGTTGTTCGCGGGCGTCGGCGTCTTCGTCGGTCAGCGGATTCGCAGCGCAACCGCGGATGCGACGATGTTGGCGTATCCGCACGAGGTGCAGACCGCGCTCGAGCACATCGGAGCTGCCATCGATGTCGTTGACGACGCGGTGCAGGATTACATCATCGAGGGGGCCGAGGGCAGGCGCCTTCTGTTTCAATACGAGGACGGCGCCCGGTCGCTTCAGGCCAGAACCGCCGAGCTGGTATCGCTGGGCAGCCCCGCGATATCGGCAAGCGACCTGGCGGAGGTCAATCGACGGGTGGCCGAGGTATTGGTTGCAACCCGGGCCGTGATCGATGCCAGCAATGCGAACCGTGCAGAGGCGCTGCGGCGTCTCGCCGAGGAAGGCCGGGCGACCAACAACGCCAATCGCAAGCTCGAAACCCTGATCGCGGGGCAGCAGCAACAGCTGCGAGCGCGGGAATGGTCGCTACAACGCAACGTGGGCGAGATTTCCTGGGGCCTGGCTGCGACCGCGGCGATGGTTATCTTCGCGCTGGCCGCCGCGATCTTGCTGATTCAATACGACCGCAGGCGGCAAGCAGACACTCGAGAGCGCCTGACTTCGGAAAACGCACGCCTGGAAATCGCCGTGCGAGAGGGATCCGATACGCTGGCGCAGACGAAGCACGAGCTCACCTGGTTTTCCAGGCGCGCCCTTCAGATTCAAGAGCATGAGCGCCGCAATCTGGCGCTCGAACTGCACGACCAGATCGGGCAGGAATTGGCCGCCCTGGTGTTCGCCTTGACTCGTTGCGACCAGGAGCTGGCGCCGTTCGCACCGCCGGAAAAAAGAGCGGCGCTACAAGCCGGCATCGAAATCGCGCGCGCCGCCTACGGCGATGTCCACAATCTCGCGCTCGAACTGCGGCCGGCGATGCTCGATCGCCTCGGGCTGCTGCCGACGCTGCAATGGTATGCACGGCAGCAGGCCAAGTTCGCCCATTGCGAGATTGCGGTGGAGGCTGAAACCTTCCCGGCGGGCGTCCCGTCCGACATCCTCACCGCCGCGTATCGGATCGTGCAAGAGGCCGTCAGCAACGCGGTGCGTCACGCCAACCCGCGTCGCATCGAGATCCAGGCCCTTTCCCGGCCGGGCCAGATCGAGGTGCGGATACGCGACGATGGCGTGGGCTTCGACGTGGCTGCGGTCGCTACTCAGCACGAGCCGCGCATCGGCCTGGGGCTGGTCGGAATCCGACAGCGTGCGCACGACGCCGGCGGCGAGGTATCCATCGTCTCGATACCCGGCTCGGGCACCGAAATCATCGCGTCGCTGTCGCTGCGCGACGCCAGCTGACGGCGGCTACAGAGCGCCGTAGGCTGCCGGCGGCGTCAATTCCTGCCACGGCTCGGATCGTTTCGCGCTCGCGTTCGAAGCCAGGATCGATCCCACTCGGGTCTGGGCGGCCGTCGGATGCGCAGCCTGCGCAACCTGCGTGATACCGGCTTGAGCTCGCACGATCTGCATCATTTGCCGTTCGGTCTGGAAGTAGCGGACTGCAGAAAGCACGGTGGGTATGACCAGCGCGATGACGAACAGCACGTCTTCGCGGTGGCGGGTGCGCCTGAAGTTCATCGAAGCCTCCTTGCGTTTCAGCACCGCCAATCTAGGAGGGAGCGCGTGACGGGCCCGTCACCGGCTTGCCGATGAGCGTGACTGTGCGGGGGACACCGTCACGTCGTTTCCGTCTGTACGGGTATGGGAGTGGTGCGCGATCGGCCATTGGCGCCGGATCGGATTCGTCTTTTCCTAAGGGGCGAGGCGTTCGCGCTGCTGGCCGATGGGCGGCGCGTCGCGCTCGAACGCAAGGAGGCGGGCCTGTTGGCCTACCTGGCGCTGGAGGGTCCCAGTTCGCGCTCCCGGCTGGCCGGCCTGCTGTGGCCGGATGGCCACGAAGAAGGAGCCCGAGGCAACCTGCGTCAGCGCCTGGCACGGCTGCGAAAATCGATCGGCCAGGCCGTGGTCGACGATGGCCATGCGCTGCGCCTGGCGAGCGGTGTCACGCTCGAAGAACGGGGCACCGGCGAACTGCTGTCGACGCTGCACTACGACGATTGCACGCAATTCGACGAGTGGTTGACCCGCCGCCGATGCGCCGTTCAGGCGCAGGACCGTGAGCGACTGCTGGGCCAAGCGCAGCGCCTGATCGACGCGGACCGCTTCGCCGAAGCGATTCAGCTGGCGGAGCAAGCCATCGCGGCCGACCCGGTCGCCGAGGAGGGGTATCGACGCCTGATGCGCTGGTACTACCTGCGTGGCGATCGTAGCGCCGCCATCACCGTGTGGGACCGATGCAAGGAGGTGCTCCGGCGCGAATACGGTCTGACACCCTCCGACCAGACCGCTCAACTGGGCCGCGCCATCCTGGAGGCGCAGCGGCCCACCACGATCAACTGGCCGCCGCGCGCCATCCCGATCACGGTGCTAAGACCTCCTCGAATGGTTGGGCGGGGCCCTGCGATGCGCAGGCTGCGCACCGCTTGGTCTTCCGGGCAGATGTTCGTCCTGTCCGGCGAAGGCGGGATCGGCAAGAGTCGACTGCTCGCAGAGTTTGCCGGCAACGACGCGTCGGTGCTGATTTCCGCGGCTCGGCCGGGTGACGCAGCCGTGCCGCTGTCGACGTTGGCACGGCTGCTGAGCGCTGCCCATGAGCGCTTCAGGCCACTGATCGAGCCCGACATTGCCGCAGACCTTGGGCGACTCGTGCCGCAGTTGCTGGCACCCGGCCAGCTGCCTCTGGCTCTGTCGACCGACGCCGATCGCCTCAGGTTCGTCGGGTCGGTCGAATCGTTCGCAACCGCTTGTCGTTGCGCTGGAGGCTACGGTGTGCTGATCGACGACCTGCACTTCGCCGACAACGCGAGCGCAGCATTGTTCCGCTCGCTGTTCGATCCGGCGCGAGCCCCGCAAGCTCCCTGGCGGGCGGGATTCGCCACACGCGGCGAGGCCATCAACGCGGACGCGCGAAACCTGCTGGGAGACTTGAGGGCAAGCTGGCAGGTCGCTCACATCGAACTGGCGCCGCTCGACCTGGCCGCCATCAAGCGATTGCTGGAAAGCCTGCAAATCTGCGAGTTGCGCACCGATTGCTGGACCCGCGCTCTGGCGCAGCACGCCGGGGGAAACCCGGCCTTCCTCCTCGAGTCGGTCAAGACCATTCTGGCCGAGGGGCCGGTGCCGTACGTCCCGGCACGCCTACCCGTGCCGGCAACCGTGGAAGCCGCCGTCCAGCGCCGCCTGGAGCAACTGGAGCCGGACGCCCGCACACTGGCTCAACTGGCCGCCGTCGCTGCACACGCGTTTTCCGTTGCGCTGGCGGCGGCGGTGCTCGGCAAACCGCCGCTGACGCTGACCACCGCGTTCGCCGAGCTGGAGCGACTCCAGATATTGAAAGGCAGCGCTTTCGTGCACGACATCGTGCAGGAAGCGACGCTGCGCAGCGTTCCCGAGGCGATCCGGCAGGTGCTGCACCGAACCGTGGCCGAGTATCTGGAGTCGGTCGCCGGCGCCTCGGGCGTGATTGCAGCGCACTGGCAAGCCTGCGCAGAGTGGAGTCGCGCTGCCGGGCACTGGCAAGCCGCAGCCGATGCCGCGGCGGTCAGTTCAAGGTCGGTCGATGCGGCGGATTTCCTGACACGCGCCCACGAGTGTCTCGAGCGGAGCACTGAATCGGCCACGAGTCTCAAAACATAAATTGGGGCGCGAGTTCGTTTGAGTATTGGGGTGCGAGTCCGCCCTGGCTTTTCGTCATCTGCTCCTGATTTTGGATGCGGCGGGTCGAGGATTCTCGGCTAATCCGAGTGGATGTTGGTGCCAGCCCGCATTGCCGTTTTCCCGGGGTATTTGGGCCATCGCAGTGAGACGCTTTCAGCACAATGCATAGCGTCTTTACGCGAATCAGAGGTAAAAAATGCCCAGCGATCACGCCGTATCTACCGCAGAGCTGATCACAAACGGCCAAGCGATAGCGTGTCCAAGGCTCACCTCCGATTTTGGCTCGCAAGGCTCATCGCGCCTGCTGAACTGGATCGTCGCGCTCACCGAGCGCGCGCAGCGGCAGCTGGCGCGGGCGGCCGAAGCCGAAGCGGCCGCCACCGGAATCGGCCTTGAGTCCGTGGGTCAGTTCGCCAACGACGCCGCAGGCGGGGGCTCGCGCTCGATCGAAGCGGCTCGCTGCCTGCGCGCGCATCAGGTTTTGAGATGACCGAACAAGCGCTGTTCGCGTTGCTGGGGGTGAGTGGAATCGCCTCCGGGTTTCTGGCCGGGCTTTTCGGAGTCGGCGGGGGCCTGGTGATGGTGCCCGTGCTCCTGTATGCGTTCAGCGCCGCAGGGGTGCCAGCCCAATACACCGTTGCCCTGGCACTTGGCACGTCGATGGCGGCCATCGTGGTGTCGGCGATGCAAAGCGCCTACGGGCATTACCGCCGGGGCAGCGCCTCGGCGATCGAATTCAAGCGGGCCGCGCCCTGGGTGATGGTCGGCGTCCTGCTGGGCAGCGTGATCGCGTCGGGCACGTCCGGCCGCTCGCTGTTGCTGTTCGTAGGCGCGTTCCAGCTGGTGGCCGCGGTCCTGATGATCGCCGATGTTTCGAAACTCGGCGTGGTGCGGCTGATCGCGCGGCAGGGCGCCGCGCTGAACCTGCTCAGCGTCGCGTTCGGTGGAATCGCCGCGATGGCCGGCATCGGCGGCAGCACACTGTTCACACCGTACTTCAAAGCGACCGGCATGGAAACGAAACAGGCGGTCGGCACGTCGGCGGCACTCGGGCTGCCGGTCAGCCTGGCCGGCGCGATCGGGTACGCCTGGGCCGGCCGCAACGTCCACATCAGCGACTGGGCAGTCGGGTACGTGTACGTTCCCGCGCTGCTGGCCCTGGTCGCGGGAGCCTTTCTGACCGTTCGCGCCGGCGTCGCGCTCGCGCATCGGCTACCGGCTCGCGCACTATCGACCTGCTTCGGGTTCTTCCTGGTCGCCAACGGCGCCCACCTGCTGCTGCGGGCAGTCGGATGAGCACCGCAGCCTGCCTCCAGCTGCCGCAGATGTCGGACTGCGGCGCGACGCGCGCCAGGACGCCGTCGCTGCTGGAGGAAGCCCGCTCGAGGGCGCTGTACCTGCGCACCTATGCGGCCAATGGATGCGTTCCAATCATCGACGCGTCGGCGTCCGTACATCCGACCGCCGTGTTGATCGGTGACGTTCGGATCGGTCCCGAATGCTGGATCGGACCCAACGCCACGATTCGCGCCGACCAAGGCCGGATCGAAATCGGTGCGCGCACCAGCATCCAGGACAACTGCGTGCTGCACACCGGCCCCGATGGCGTGCTGTCGATCGACGAAGAGGGTCAGATCGGCCACGGCGCGATGCTGCACGGCTGCACCATCGGTCGCAACGTCCTGATCGGCATGGGCGCCATCCTGCTGGACGACGCCATCGTCGAGCACGATGTGATCGTCGGCGCCGCGACCCTGGTGCCCGCAAAGACTCGCGTCCCGACCGGCATGCTGTTCGTCGGCTCCCCCGGCAAGGTGGTGCGGCCGCTGACGCAAGCGGACATCGCGAGCAAGCGCGAATGCACCGAGCACTATGCCGCGCTCGCGCGCGCCGGCATCGGGATGAGCTGGGCGCCCGCCCAGATCGTCACCAGCAACGGCCAGTAAGGCCGACCCCGAGTGGCCTGTAATACCCGATTGGGAGGGAAAGGCGCGCCCGGATCGAGTTTTACAGGTCACCGAGTGTGAACTCCCAATAGTTATCTCCAGTGAGGGCAGCCAGCGGCAGATGATCCGGCTGCGCGCGTCCTCACCCCCGGCCCCTCACCCACTTGCGTGGCGAGGGGAGTTCCGCTTGGGTGGCACCCAAACAAAACGGAAACAACCTCCTGAAAGTTCAGAACTGGGTGGTTCCGCGCATACGTGTCGTTGCGAATGCGGTTTGTCCGGTCGACGAGTGTTAACGTAGCCGCCGACAAATACTCAGCCGGACATAAGGCAAGCGGACCTAGGCTGATGGGCGCGCGCGTTTTGGTCATTGAAGACAACCCGGCGAACCTGGAGCTGATGGCGTATTTGCTGCGCGCCTGCGGCTTCGATGTGCTGTCGGCGGTTGATGGCGAAGCGGGGCTTGCCCTGGCTCAGGTGCAGAAGCCCGACATGATCATCTGCGACATCCAGCTGCCGAAACTGAATGGCTACGAAGTGGCCAGACGGCTGAAATCCGGAGCAGATACGCGGTCAATCCCGGTGATTGCCGTGACGGCCTTCGCGATGGAGGGCGACAAGCAACGCGCCCTGACTGCCGGGTTCGACGGCTACATCGGCAAGCCGATCGAGCTGGAAGAGTTCGTGCGCGAGCTGGAGCGCCTGGCTCCAGGCGCCGGCGCGCTGCGGGCCGGAAGCGAGCTGGCCGCCGCAGGCGTTCAAGGGCAGCCGAATTTCGCCCGGGGCGTTCGGATCGTCGCGGTCGACGATACGCCGGCCAACCTGAAGTTCCTGGTGAGCTTGTTCGCCCCGCTGGGTTACGAGGTCACGACGTTCCCCGACGTCGCCTCGGCGCTGGCGAGCGCCCGGGCTCGCCCGCCGGATCTGATCATTTCGGACGTTCACATGCCGGTTCAAAGCGGCTTCGACTTCCTGGTCGAGGTCAGGGGCGATCCGGTGCTCGGATCCGTTCCCTTTGTGCTGGTGTCGGCGACCCTTTGGCTCGACTCGGCCGGCAAGCAGGCAGCAGACCTGGGTGCAGACCTCCTGTTGGTGCGCCC
>Ga0210401_10001805_pt1 | contig 24329 bp, 22 predicted proteins | sample IncBWH32MmetaG_FD_150866 | JGI IMG/M metagenome (GOLD analysis project Ga0210401, IMG submission 150866) | Forest soil microbial communities from Barre Woods Harvard Forest LTER site, Petersham, Massachusetts, United States - Inc-BW-H-32-M | ecosystem: Environmental > Terrestrial > Soil >... | reverse complement strand
CGACATGGCCGACCCTGGCAGGCAGGCGGCGGTCGCAAAGGCGATGAGCGATCTTTCCGCCAAGAGGGAGCAGCCTGACAAGCAGCGCGACTTCACGACGGCGCAACGCACGATCCTTTCGCTCTATCGGGCCGGCGACCTGAACGAGGCGGCGTTGCTTGGTTTTGCCAAATCTTTCCGATATTCCGAAACGGTCGCGGCGTTATCGGCGATATCGGGCGTGCCGATCGCGGCGGTCGATCGCTTGATGGCCGGCGATCGCCACGACCCCGTGCTGATCATCTCCAAGGCGATCGGGCTCGAATGGCCAACGGTGCGCTCGCTGGTGCTGTTGCGGCTCGGCCCGGCGCGCATTCCCGCTTCCGCCGATATCGAGGGTATCCGCACGAACTATATGCGGCTGTCGCCCTCGACCGCGGAACGGGTCGTGAGTTTTTGGCGGGCGCGTGAAACGGCGTGATGCGGCTTGTTATGAGCCATTCTAGTGGTCCGATTCTAACATTTGCATCCCGGTGTGGCATGCACTTTTGCAAATGTTAGAATGCTGCGGCTACAGGGGTAGCGAATGTCAAATCCACTCCACTAGTCGGTCTTCTTGAAAATCAGATAAGCGGCGTTGCGGCCTTCGCGCTCGGCCTTGCGGCCGTAGCGCGTCATCGTGTAGTCGGGCCACGGCTGGTGCCAATCCGTTGCCCGCTCCGCCGTCCAAACGAAGTCGGACGTGCGCATGAAATGCGAAAGCGTCCAGGCGCAGTAGTCGCTGATGTCGCTGACAAAACGAAACTCGCCGCCTTTCGTCAACGCGCGCGCCATGGCCGCAATTGTCGAGTCTTGCACGAAGCGCCGTTTCCAGTGCCGCCGCTTCGGCCACGGATCGGGATGGATCAAATCGATCCTCGCAAGCGATTTCGCCGGCACCCATGCCAGTAATTCGGCGGCATCTCCCGCAAACAGCCGGATGTTGCCGATATCACCGGCCTCGATCAGCGCGAGGATTTTCGCCATGCCGTTGACATAGGGTTCGCAGCCGATGAAGCCGGTGTTGGGAAAGGCGCGCGCTTCCGCGATCAGATGCTCGCCGCCGCCAAACCCGATTTCGAGCCGGACGTTGTCGACCGGGCGGTCGAACAACCGGGCGAGGTCGGCGCAGCGCGCGCCGGTGATGTCGAGGGCAAGCCGCGGCAGTAAATGCGCGACCAGGTCGGCCTGATGCGCCCGCAGCTTGTGGCCCTTGCGGCGGCCGAAGAAGGCGCGCTGCGCCTCAACGGTCGCATCGCTCGCGGGCGTTTCGCGATCTTCGCTGTTGCTGATTCGGCCGGTCATCGCAACGTCTGGTAAAGCCGGTACAGCAGCCTCGTCCGCGGCTCGATCGACGAAATGTACATCTGCTCGTAATGGGTATGCGCGCCCTGACCGTCGACCCCGAGGCCGTCGAGGGTCGCGGCAAAGGGCGCGGTGAAATTGCCATCCGAGCCGCCGCCGCTATAGCTGTCGCGAAGTTCGAAGCCGATCTCGGCGGCGAGCTTCTTGGCGTGCTCGAACAGGGCGGTGCCGGCGTTGCTCTTCTCATAGGGCGGGCGGTTCAATTCGCCCGTCACCTTGACGCTGACGCCCTCGGTCTTCGACGTCAGGTTCAATATTTTCGGCACCAGTTCGTTGGCGTCAGCGATGGTAGCAACGCGCATGTCGACTTCGGCATAGGCTTCTTCAGGGATGACGTTCGGTTTGGTCCCGCCTTTGACGACACCGACATTGACCGTCACGCCGCGTGCGAGATCGTTCATCGCCTCTAGCGTCTGAATGATGTTGCCGAGTTCCCGGATCGCGCTGCGGCCGTCTTCCGGCCGCGTGCCGGCATGGGAAGGCACGCCTTTGATGAACACCTCAAAACGGGCGACGCCCTTGCGGCTGGTGACGATCTTGCCGCCGTCGCGAGCGGGCTCCGTCACCAGCACATATTTGGCCTTGCGCCCTTCGGCCTCGATCAGCGCCCGCGAGGTCGGGCTGCCGATCTCCTCGTCGGAGACGTAAAGATGAGTAATGCCGAGCGGCGAAGTTTCGCCGCCGGCACAGAGTTGGCTAAACGCATGGAAGGCGAGATAGGCGCCGCCTTTCATGTCGTAGATGCCGGGGCCGAACGCGCTGTCACCCTCCACATGAAACGGCAGCCGTTCGATGAATCCAATCGGATGCACGGTGTCGAGATGGCTTAGCACGAGAATTCCAGGGCGATCTTGGCCCCAAGACGAACGCGCCACGATGTGGTCGCCGCATCCGGAATGCCCGGCGACTCGCTCGATGGTTACGGGCAGATCGCGATAACCGTCGGCGACGATGGCGGCAAGCTTGTTGACCTGATCGGGTGCGTCGGTCGGCGTCTCGATCTCGACCCAGCGGCGGATGCCGTCGAGGACGATGGCGGTATCGAAGGGGCGGGCGGACGCCGTCAGCATGTGTTGCCTTGTCTTCAAACTAGTCGGGTGTTGGCGCGGTCGATCAGGTTCAATAGCACCATTGTTCGTTCGGGCAATGCCTGGCCCGCCGTGTCGCGCTTCGAAAACGGCAACCTGCGCTTCAGCGCTTGTCGGCATTTTCCTGGGAAGCGATTTGCTCGACAAGATCGACGATGCTGCGCCGAAGCTTGGCGTCGCTGATGCGCGTAAAGGCGCGGGTCAGCGCCAGTCCCTCGGACGTTGCGAGAAAATCGGACACATAGGACGGCGAAGTGCCCTCGGTGCTGCCGTCGGCTCTCGCGATGCCACTTGGGCCGCCTTCGAACAGAAACGATACCGGCACCTGGAGGATTTCGGCGATCTGCTGAATGCGGCTTGCGCCGACGCGATTGGTCCCCTTCTCGTATTTTTGCACCTGCTGGAAAGTGAGGCCGAGCGCTTCGCCGAGTTTTTCCTGGCTCATGCCGAGCATGATGCGACGCATGCGCACGCGACTGCCGACATATTTGTCAACAGGGTTGGGCGCTTTGGTCGACATCGCCAACGCTCCTCCAGACCACGGTGCACAAGAAACCGGAGGATTATGCCTTAGGCGGTGATGCCGTCAAACCCCGCTCGTGCGAAGTTTTGTATGAACTCTGTTTATTTTGCGGCGCGACGCCGGATCACGTAGAGCCACGCGGCTGCAAGTATGATTACGATCGGAATGTCGCCCGCGCGCGCGTAAGGTGTCGGCGGGATCGCGGCGGGCAGGCCGGAATCCAGAACGCCTTCGAGCCCAAGACCGAGCTGCGCAACGACGCGCCCCAGCGGATCGATCACCGCGGAGATGCCTGTATTTGCAGCGCGCACGAGCGGCAGTCCCTGTTCGATCGCACGCAGGCGCGCCTGCTGGAGATGCTGATAAGGACCGGTAGAAATTCCAAACCAGCCATCGTTGGTGAGGTTGACGATCCAGCCTGGCCGATCGTTACGATCGACAACATGACCGGGAAAGATGGCCTCGTAGCATATCAGAGGTAGCATTCGCGGCGCGTTCGGCACCTCCATGCTGTGCCGGCGTGTGCCTGGAATGAATCCACCCTGAACTTTCGTCAGTTGCTCGAAGCCGATTTTTTCCATCAAGTCCTGAAACGGGAGAAATTCGCCGAACGGCACCAGATGCAACTTGTCGTAGACCGACAACACGTTGCCGTCATGGTCGATCACGTAAACCGAATTATAGGCGCGTGTGATCCGCGTGCCTGGCGGCACGTCGGGCGCGCGTACCGAGCCCGTGACCAAAACGGTGCCCTTGGGCAACAGATCGGCGATCTCCGCCATCGCGTCGGCTTCGCGGGTCAGGAAAAACGGGAACGCCGATTCCGGCCAGATCAGGACATTGACGTCGCGCACGCCGGTCGATTGCGGCCCGGACGCACGATCGGACAGCGTCAGATATTTCCTCATTACCTCTGCCTTGGCGGAGTAGTTGAATCTCGCGTCCTGCTGCAAGTTGGGCTGCATGATCCGCAGCTTGGTATTGGCAACGAGGACGGTCGGATGCCGGCTCAGCCGGATCGCGCCAAAGACCGTCATGGCGAGCATCAGCACAAGCGCGAGAACCGGGGCGACCCAGGGCTTGCGTCCGCGGGATGTGCCGTCGATCAGGACGGCAGGACTTGCGAAAATCGCAACGGCCAGAAATGTCAGGCCCCACAGGCCGATCAGCGAGGCGGTTTGCGCGAGCGCCAGCGGTTCGCTCAAGGCGTAGCCGAGCGTATTCCAGGGAAAGCCCGTGAGCGCGTGGCCGCGCAACCATTCGCTCATCGTGAGACTCGCAGCGAGCGCGATCACACGCGAAGCATCCCGCGTCCAGAACAGCCGCGCGAGCGCAAAGCCCAGCGCCATGAACAGCGCGAGATAGGCCGGCAAGCCCAGAATGGCGAACGGCATCAACCAGGCGAAGGTCTGCGCATCGACCAGAAAGGCGTAGCCGATCCAGTAAAGTCCGGGCACGAAATAGCCAAGGCCGAACCACCAGCCGGTCAGCGCGGCTGCCGGCACGCCGCGCCACCGTCCGGCGCCCGCGCCGTCGATCTGCCAGACCGCGACCGGAAGGGTCGCCAATAAAATGGGCCACACATTGAACGGCGCCATCGCGAGCGATGACAGCGCGCCGGCGAGGAGTGCAATGCCGGCGCGCTTCCATCCCCACGTCAGGATGATCGCAAGACCGAGGCGACGAAGTTTCCCAGCGATCATCACGAAGACGTCGCTCCGTCGCCCGGCGGATTAGGCTGGTCGCCGGATTGTGCGGTGTCCGGCGCGGGTTCACGTCGTCGGCTTTCACGCGGCGTTCGCGGCGTCGGGCGTTCCTTGCGCGTGGCGATGCGCAAGCGCTTGACGCGCCGCGGATCGGCATCGAGCACTTCGATTTCGAAATTGCCAGGACCGGAAATGACCTCGCCGCGCACCGGCAGGCGGCCGACATGGGTAACGAGAAAACCGCCCAACGTTTCCACTTCCTCGCCGGCTTCGCCGGTGACGAACTCGTCTCCGATGACGGAACGGACATCGTCGAGGCTCGCGCGCGCATCCGCAATGAAGGAATTGTCCGCTTGCCGGACGATTGACGGCGGCTCGTCGCTGTCGTGCTCGTCGTCGATCTCGCCGACGATCTGCTCGACAATGTCCTCGATCGATACCAGCCCGTCGGTCCCGCCATATTCGTCGACGACCAGCGCCAGATGAATGCGCGAGGCCTGCATCTGCGCAAGCAAGTCGATCGCCCGCATCGAAGGCGGCACAAACAGCAATTTCCTGATGATGTTGGCTTCTGAAAGCGGTAGCGCCAGATCGACCGAACGCAGGTCAAGGCCGGCAGCTGGCGTTTTTTCAGGTGACGTTTTTTTTGTCTTGGCCTTGCTCTTGGGCTTGGCGGCGCGCGCTGTCATGAACGCCAGGAGATCGCGGATGTGGACGATCCCTTCAGGGTCGTCGAGGGTTTCGTTGTAGACCACGAGCCGCGAATGCGCGGCGCTTTCGAACAGTTTCATCAATTCCCCGAGCGGGATGTCGCGCTTGACCGCGACGATATCGGCGCGATGGATCATGACGTCGGCAATCCGCCGTTCATGCAAGGAGAGGATGTTGCGCAGCATGGTGCGCTCGACGGCGGAAAAACCGACGTCGTCGGGCGTCGAGGTATCGAGCACGACTTGCAGGTCGTCGCGGACCGATCCGGGTTTCCAGCCGAACAGCGTGCGGATCGCGCGCGTCAGCCAGTTGTCCGGGGTCGGGCGCAAGACCTCACCTTCCTGCACGACGGCAGGCAGGTTGCGCGTGTTGCGCGGATTGTCATGGGTCGGGTCTGAATCGGACATACTACCCGGTCCGTTCCGCATAGGGATCGGGGATGCCGAGCTGCGACAGGATCTCCCGTTCGAGCGCTTCCATGGTCTCGGCTTCCTGATCTTTTTCGTGATCGTGACCGACCAGGTGCAGGAAGCCGTGAACCGCAAGATGGCTGAGATGATGGTCGAACGGCTTCTGCTCTTCGTCGGCTTCCCGGCGCGTCGTTTCATAGGCAATGGCGATGTCGCCCAGCATCCGCGGCGCATCGTCCGCCTGCCGCTCGCCGCGCGGCTGCAAAGCCGGAAACGACAGCACGTTGGTCGGCTTGTCGATCCCGCGCCAGTTGCGATTCAGCGTCTGGATGCCGGCGTCGTCGGTCAGCATGACCGCGAGCTCGCTATCGCCGACGTCGGCGGCGACAAACTCGGCCGCGGCCGCAATGGCACGATCGATCGTCGCCTCGGCTTCGGGCTCGGCCTGCCAGCAGTCGGCGACGACAAGAATCTCGGTGATCGGTAGGGCAGACGGTGCCATCAGTTCGGAGTTCTGGTTGCGACGGATTCGACCTTGAGCCGTATGTTCGTCACGTCTTGTGGGTTGCCGGCCGTTGCGGCAATCCTTCATAAGCCGCCACGATCCGCGCCACGAGCTCATGGCGGATCACATCTTCGGCCTTGAAATGGACCTGGGCGATTCCCGCCACCCCGTCGAGCAGTTTGACGGCTTCGGCAAGCCCCGAGGTCTGACCGTTCGGCAGGTCGACCTGTGAGGGGTCGCCGGTAATGATCATGCGGCTGTTTTCGCCAAGCCGGGTCAGGAACATCTTCATTTGCATGGAGGTGGTGTTCTGCGCCTCGTCGAGGATGATGACGGCATTGGTCAGCGTGCGGCCGCGCATGAAGGCGAGCGGCGCGATTTCGATTTCGCCGGTCTGCAAGGCGCGCTCGACGATGCGCGAGTCCATCAGGTCGTATAGCGCGTCATAGATCGGCCTTAGGTACGGATCGACCTTCTCGCGCAAATCGCCGGGCAAGAAGCCGAGCCGCTCGCCCGCTTCCACCGCAGGACGCGACAGGATGATGCGGTCGACTTCCTTGCGTTCGAACAGTTGCGCGGCATGAGCGACCGCGAGCCACGTTTTGCCGGTACCTGCCGGGCCGACGCCGAACACCAGTTCATGGTGTTTGAGCGCGCGGATGTAGGCGTCCTGTGCGCCGGTACGCGCCCGCACCGGGCGTTTGCGCAGGTTGATGGTGTCGAACGAGGGTTTGGCCGTTTTGGGGTCGAATTCGAACAGCGACCCCTGCGCGATTACGGCGCGGATCGCACCCTCGACGTCGCCCTGCGCGATATCCTGTCCCTGGCTCGCCTGCGCATAAAGCGTCTCCAGCACGCGCCGTGCGGCGTCGCAGCCGTCGCGCGAGCCGGCAACCGTGATGTGGTTGCCGCGTGAATCCACCACGACGCCCAAGCGCCGCTCGATCAGTGCGAGATTTTGTCCGTAAGGTCCGACCAGTGCGGAAGCCGCGCGGTTGTCGTCGAAATCGATGACGAATTGAGTCTCGGGCGGAACTTGCATGTCGCGGTCGGGTTTGCGGCTGGGAGCGAGTGAAGGTGAATCCGATGCGCTTTTGGGCAAGGGTTCAGGCTCCCATTCTCGTGTCAGATGAATTGATGACGGGCTGCATGCTGGGGGCGGCAACCGGCAATGGGATCGCGAGTTCGCCGAGCAGGCTGTAGCGCTCGAGGCTTTCGATTCTCGCGGGGAGGACCTGCCCGATGATCGACTCGGGCGCCATCACATGCGCCGGCTGAAGATAGGCGGTTCGGCCGACGATCTGGCCCGGATTGCGGGCCGAGCGCTCGAACAACACATCGACAGTGGTGCCAATCAAGGCCCTGTTGAAGGCCGATTGCTGGCTGTCGATCAATTCCTGAAGCCGCGCCAATCGCTCGTCCATTTCTTCCGCTGACACGATCTCCCGCATTTCCGCCGCCGGCGTGCCTGGCCGCGGCGAATATTTGAACGAATACGCGCCAGCGTAGCCGATTTGTGTGACCAGAGCGAGGGTGGCCAGAAAATCTTCTTCGGTCTCGCCCGGGAAGCCGACGATAAAATCCGATGAGAACGCAATATCTTGGCGGACAGCGCGAAACCGGTCGATGGCGCTGCGGTAATCTTGAGCGGTATGTTTGCGGTTCATGGCCGCCAATATCCGGTCCGAACCGGATTGCACCGGCAGATGCACAAACGGCATCACCGCGGGGATGTCGCGATGGGCCTCGATCAGCGCCTCATCGATGTCGCGGGGATGGCTCGTCGAATAGCGCAGGCGAACGATGCCGGGAATGTCCGCCAGATGACGTAACAGGATGCCAAGCGGCCAGGTTCGGCCGTCGGGTCCTTCGCCGTGATAGGCATTGACGTTCTGGCCGATCAGGGTGATTTCGCGCACGCCGTGATCGGCGAGACGTTTCACCTCGTCGATGATCCTGGCCGCCGGCCGTGAGACTTCCGCGCCGCGCGTATAAGGCACCACGCAGAAGGTGCAGAACTTGTCACAGCCTTCCTGGATGGTGACGAACGACGATATTCCCCGCGCGCGAATAGCGTCAGGCTTTGGCGGCGGCAGAAAGGCGAATTTGTCTTCCGCCGGAAATTCCGTCTCCAGCGCGCGGCCGTCCTTTTCGGCACGCGCCAGCAATTCCGGCAAATGATGATAGCTCTGCGGCCCGACCACGACGTCAACCACCGGCGCGCGGTTGATGATCTCGTTGCCTTCGGCCTGCGCGACGCAGCCGGCGACGGCGATATTCATCCGCCGTCCGCGGCGCGCGGCTTCGTCCTTGACGGCGCGGAGCCGGCCAAGTTCGGAATACACCTTCTCGGACGCTTTCTCGCGGATGTGGCAGGTATTGAGGATGACGAGATCGGCATCGTCCACGCTAGCCGTCTCGACAAAGCCCTCGCCCGCCAGCGTATCCACCATGCGCTGGGCATCGTAGACGTTCATCTGACAGCCAAATGATTTGATATGGACCTTGCGGGGCAATTTCATAAAAACCGGGATGTTGAGTTGAAACGGCGTCGCTGCCGCCGTCTCAGGATTTGTCGTCGTCCAGCGGGACGCAGTAGAGTTCGAGCCGATGATCGACCAGGCGATAACCAAGCTTGCGGGCGATCTCGGCCTGCAACTTCTCGATTTCCTCTGAGGTGAATTCGATCACCTTGCCGTCGCGCAGGTTGATCAGATGGTCGTGGTGGCTGTCGCGCATCTGCTCGTAACGGGCACGGCCCTCGCGGAAATCGTGCCGCTCGATAATGCCGGCATCCTCGAACAGCTTGACCGTGCGATAGACCGTCGAGATCGAGATCTTGTCGTCGACCGCGACACAGCGGCGGTACAGTTCCTCGACGTCGGGATGATCCTCCGCTTCCGCCAGTACGCGCGCAATGACCCGGCGCTGCTCGGTCATGCGCATGCCGGTGGCGGCGCAACGCGCCTCGATTCCAGTAGCGGAGAGCATGGGATTGGATTTGAACACGGTCATTTCAGGTTATCGCCGGGGTGGTCTGGTGGTGTAATTCCAACATTTGCCGCTTTCGCGGCGGCCACCGATCATAACACGTTCTGCCATCGCGCAAATGTCAGGACAAGTCACGCCGCATCAGGAGCGCATCCAGGGCTTCGCTGCCGCTTTGCCGGTAATAGCGCTCGCGGCGTCCAACGACGCTAAATCCGGCTCGCTGATAGAGCCGCCGCGCCGGCTGGTTATTTTCTTCCACTTCCAGAAATACCGTCCGGATGCCCCGGCCGGCCAGGTGGCCCAGATGGGTCAACAACAGGCTGTTGGAGAGCCCACGGCCGCGGTGGCTTTCAGCCACCGCGATCGACAGAATCTCGGCCTCGTCGGCCGCCACCCGTGACACCGCAAAGCCGACGGTTTTCCGCCCCATTCTCAGGCGATGGACCAGCGTGTTTCGTTCGTGCAGCATGCGCTCGAACTCATCCTCGCCCCAGCCGCGATGGAATGATGCGTGGTGGATTTGGGCGAACGCCGTCACATCGCGCTGACTAGCGGGTTCGACCACAGCCCGATCGCCGCCCCACAATTCCGAGAGCCATGTCATCATGGGGAAGTGGTCTGCACGTCGCCTGCGAGCCGCTCCTTGGGCGGCTTGGCATCGGGGGCTCGAAGATAAAAGGGACGAGCCGGCGCCGTATTCGGGCTGACCGCCGCTCCCAGCCATCCCACCCAGGCAATATCGGGGGCGGGTTGCATGTCGACCCCGGCTGGTGGAACCGCCTGTGAGGGCCAGCGCTCGCCGAGCAGGCCGGCCGCGTTTCCCACCACATACGGCGCGCCGAATCGGCAAGCTTCGAGCGCTTCTTCCATCGGCGCGACGCGCGGCCTTACCAGCGCGCTTCCATTGCCGCTGACGACCTGAAGATAGACCTGGTCGTGCCGGGCATCGATCACGGAAATCACGGGATGTTCGGCATTCTGGCTGACGATGGGCGCGGCATAGGCCGTAAGCGTCGTGACGCCGACCACGGGAATGTTGGCGGCGAGCGCAATGCCGCGGGCTGCCGACAGTCCCACCCGAAGTCCGGTAAAACTTCCGGGGCCTGTGGTGACCGCGACGCGGCCGAGGCTTGCGAAGGCGGTTCCCGATGCAGCAATCACGCGCCCGATCAAAGGCATCAGCGCCTCGGCATGGCCGCGCTTCATGGCTTGTGATTCCTGCGCGATCAACTGACCCGCTTCGGTGTCGAGCACCGCGGCGGCGCAGGCATCAAGCGCCGTGTCGATGGCGAGGATCAGCATGGAGACGAGGCGAACAGGGAGTGGTGAATAGCGAATGGAAGGGCAGAATCACTAACTGTTCGCCATCCGATATTCACTACTCGCCTCTCCATCACATCGGCCGCACTTCGACCACCTCGGGCACGAAATGCCGCAGAAGGTTCTGGATGCCGTGCTGCAAGGTCGCCGTGGACGAAGGGCACCCCGCGCAGGAGCCCTTCATGTTGAGATAGACGATGCCGTCCTTGAAGCCGCGGAAGGTAATGTCGCCGCCGTCATTGGCGACCGCCGGCCGCACCCGGGTTTCGATCAGGTCCTTGATCATATCGACCGTCTCGGCATCGGCCTCGTTGAAGAACTCATCGGCTTCGTCCGCGGCCTCGTCGCTTGCTGCGCTGCCATCGGAAAGCAGCGGCGCGCCGGACATATAGTGTTCCATGATGGCGCCGAGGATCGCCGGCTTGAGATGCTGCCAGTCGCTGTCGTCCTTGGTGACGGTGACGAAGTCGGAGCCGTAAAAAACGCTCGTCACCCCGGGCACGCCGAACAGTTTTTCGGCGAGCGGCGAACGGCCGGCGGCTTCGCGGCTCGAAAACTCCATGGTGCCGCTATCGAGCACGGTTCGCCCCGGAATGAACTTCAGGGTGGCGGGATTGGGTGTGGCTTCGGTCTGAATAAACATGGCTTTCTCCGACATCGCCGGTTCAAGGCCGGCGCGTGAGGTCTCTCTAACAGATGGCGATGGGGAAAGCACGGTCAAGGCCGGAAATCCAGCCCAATAACAGCGGGTTCGTAAGACTTAAGCGTTAAGACAGCGCGTCGATTTCGGCGTCGCTGAGCCCGCCGGGAACAATCACGATGGGAATCGGGAAGGTGCCGACGGCATTGGCCATGGCGCTGATGAGCGGTCCCGGGCCTTCGGGGCCGGGATTGGCGGCCAGGACCAATATCGCGATGTCGACATCCTTTTCGATCACATCGATCACCTGTTCGGTCGGGTCGCCTTCACGGATCACCCGCTCCGGCGTGATCGCAGCAATGCCGTTGGCACGGCCGGAGGCGCGATCGAGCGCGGCGTTGGCGTCTTCCATGGCCTCGGCGCGCATGATGTCGGCAACCCCGAGCCACTGCTGATTTTGGTCTTCGATCTCGATGATGCGGAGCATCACCACACCGCCGTCGGCCCGTATCGCCCATCGGCTCGCATAGCGAACCGCGCGATCCCATTCCGCGGTGTCGTCAACGATGACCAGACATTTTGGCTTGTGACCCGTTTCGTAGCTGCGTCGCTGGGTGGTCATGCATGTTCCGAAGCTGCAACAAGCAGATCACATGCTGCCACGGCGCGGCCATGTCCGACAAGCGGGCAGGGGATGCCGTCTGGGTATATCCGGATTTGTTTCTGACGCGGCGTTAAGCGTGCGCCGCGTCATTTTAGGTTCGTTTGGGACTACTGCTTCCGAACGAAGCCGACGATATCGCGCGTAATTTTCATGGTTTCGTCGGCGATGATTCGTGCCCGGTCGGCGCCATCGACCAGGATGGCATCGACATAGCCGGGATCCGCTACCAGCCGCTTCATCTCGGATGCGATCGGCGACAATTTTGCGACGCAGAGCTCGACCAGAGAATTCTTGAAACTGGAGAACTGTCCGCCGCCGAATTCACTGAGCACGTCGGCTTTGGTGCGGCCCGCCAGCGCGGCATAGATTCCGACCAGATTGTCGGCCTCGGGCCGGCTCTCCAGGCCCTTTTCCTCCGATGGCAACGGCTCCGGATCGGTCTTTGCCTTGCGGACCTTCTGCGCGATGGTGTCGGCGTCGTCCGTAAGATTGATCCGCGAATAATCCGACGGGTCGGACTTCGACATCTTCTTGGTGCCGTCGCGCAACGACATCACCCGCGTTGCCGGACCCGTGATCAACGGCTCGGGCTGCGGAAAGAACAGTCCATCATTGAAGCCGTGGCTGCGAACGGAATCACCGAAGTCGTTGTTGAATTTCTGAGCGATGTCGCGGGCCAGTTCGAGATGCTGCTTCTGGTCCTCGCCGACCGGAACATGGGTGGCGCGATACAGAAGAATATCCGCAGCCATCAGCACCGGATAATCGTAAAGGCCCACAGAGGCGTTCTCGCGGTCCTTGCCAGCCTTCTCCTTGAACTGGGTCATGCGGTTGAGCCAGCCGACGCGGGCGACGCAATTGAAGATCCAGGCGAGTTCGGCATGGCCGGTCACCTGGCTTTGATTGAAGACAATGTGTTTCTTCGGATCGATGCCCGCGGCAATGAACGCGGCGGTGACTTCGCGGGTGTTGCGCGCCAACTCGGTCGGGCCGCCCCACACGTCGATGCCTTGCGTGATCGCATGCAGATCGACGACGCAATAGAGACAGTTATGAGTCTCCTGCAATTTCACGAAATTGACGATCGCGCCGAGATAATTGCCAAGATGCAGATTACCGGTCGGCTGCACGCCAGAAAAAACCCGTTCAACAATTGCCATGATCAGCTTTCCGAAAAGCTATCTATCGTTTCCGCCGTCGTTGATCGAAGGCGCCTCGCGCCGTCCATTGCCACGCAAGTCATGCCCGCGCAAGCTTTCAAGCGCCGCTTTGACGGAGCGCATGGATCGCGTCAACCCAGCGAAGCACACCGAATAGCGCGAGAAACAGGCCATAAACCGCCATGCCGCCTGCGATCAGCGCGGCCACCAGGAAGAGGTGCAATGGCCAGGACTCATTTCCGCCCCATGCCAGCACAAATGGCGCCGATAACCATAACAGGCCGCCCATCGTGAGCGCGGCGGCCACGATGCGCGGCAAGCGCTGACGCGCCATGGGATCGATCGAGAAACCGAACGTGGCAACGCCACGCCGGATCAACACCAGCGCACCGCTCCAGCCGCCGAGCGCAATCGCAGCCGCGATGCCGCGGACGTCGAACAACCGGCCAAGCACGATTGCCAGCACGATGGTCACCGCAAGGCCCTTGAGGGTTGCCGATAACGGCGTGATCGTGTCGCCACGGGCAAAGAACGCGGGCGATAGCGCCTTGATCAGCACCTGCGCGGGCAGGCCGAGCGCAAGCCACATCAGCGCGTTCGCGGTGCCCACGGTGTCGGTCGCGGCAAAGGCGCCGTGTTCGAACAACAGCCGTACCACCGGCGCGCTCAATGTCATCAATCCGAGCGTCGCCGGCAGAGCCAGCCCGATCGCGAGTTCGAGACCGCGCGACTCGGCCTGCGTCGTTGCGTTCCGATCTTCAGCGTGTACGGCGCGCGCCAGTTCGGGCACCAGCACCGCGCCGATGGCGACGCTGACGATGCCGAGCGGCAGTTCGATCAAACGGTTGGCGAAATAGAGCCACGACACGGCCGAGGGCGAGCTTGAGGCGACGATGGCGCCGGCCACGATGAGCAATTGCGGCCCGGCGCCGGCGATCATGCCGGGCAACGCCTTGGCAAAAAAATTTCGCATCTCTGAATCGAAAGCCACGCGCAGCGGCGTTGCGAAGTGGCCGCCGCGCGATCGCAGGATCAAAATGAGTAGCTGCAACAGTCCCGCGATCCCAACCGTGGCGGCGATGGTGAGCGCGGCATCGGATGCATCCCATCGTTTGAAGACGAGGACGATCATCACAGCGATCAAGGCACCGTTGAACAACAGCGGTGCAAACGCCGTCAGCGCGTAGCGGCCTTGTGCATTCAACAGCGCCATCGTTACGGCCGCAGGCCCGGCGAAAGCCAGGTAAGGCAGCATCAGACGGGCGTTGTCCACCGCAAGACGCAGCGTGGCTTCGCCGGCAAAGCCTGGCGCCAGCGCCGTGATGATCCACGGCATCAGCAGGGCTGCCACTGCGGTTGCCACAATCAATGCCGTGCTGATGGTGCCGAGCACCCGGCCGGCAAGGGCGCTGGCTGCGAGGGGGCCTCTGGTCTCTTTCACGGCGAGCCAGATCGGCACCAGCGCATTGTTCAATGCACCTTCCGTCAACAGCCGCCGCACGACGTTGACGAGTTGAAACGCCACCAGAAAAGCGTCGGCCACGGGCCCCGCACCGAGCAAGGCCGCGACCATGGCATCGCGCGCAAAACCGAGCAGGCGCGAGGCCAGCGTTCCGGTTGAGACCGTGAGAAACGAGCGAATCATGGGCTCTTTTATATAGCAGTGGTTCGGATTTGAGTTTGCTAGGGGCGCTGGGATCGTGATAGGCGGCTACACCCGTTTTGGATGGACAGATACATGACCGCAGCGAAATACGACGTACTCGGGATCGGCAATGCCATTTTCGACGTGCTGGTGCAGACGGACGAGGATTTTCTAAGCCGTCACGGCATGACCAAGGGCGGCATGGCGCTGATCGATGAGGACCGCGCGGCTGCGATCTATCGCGACATGGGACCGGCGACCGAGATGTCGGGCGGGTCGGCAGCCAACACCATTGTTGGCATCGCCAGTCTGGGCGCCCGCGCCGCTTACGTTGGCAAGGTGAGGGATGACCAAATAGGCCATTTGTACACGCACGACATTCGTGCTGCTGGCGTCGCCTTCGAGACGAAGCCCGCCGGCAATGGTCCGGCGACCGGCTGCTCGTATATTCTGGTGACGCCCGATGGCGAGCGCACGATGAACACCTATCTCGGCGCGGCACAGGAGTTGATGCCGGCCGATATCGATGCCGATCAGGTCGCGGCTTCCGCGTTCGTTTATCTGGAAGGTTATTTGTGGGACCCCAAAAGCGCCAAGGAAGCCTTTGTGAAGGCGGCGGCGATCGCCCATCAGGCCGGCCGTCAGGTCGCGCTGACGCTGTCGGATTCCTTTTGCGTCGATCGCTATCGTGGCGAATTTCTCGAACTGATGCGCAACCGCACGGTCGATCTGGTCTTCGCCAACGAGGCTGAGCTGCATTCGCTCTATCAGACGTCGGATTTCGAGACGGCGCTGACGCAGTTGCGCAGCGATATCGGCCTTGCGGCGGTGACGCGAAGCGAAAAGGGTTGCGTCGTTGCTTCAAAGGAAGGGGTTACGGCCGTGCCGGCTTTTCCGGTCAAAAAAATCGTCGATACCACGGGCGCGGGCGATCTGTTCGCGGCCGGCTTCCTGTTCGGTCTTTCGCGTGGCGTCGGCCATGAGAGCGCCGGGCGCCTCGGTGGGCTCGCTGCGGCTGAAGTCATCCAGCATATCGGCGCGCGTCCCCAAGTATCGTTAATGGAACTGGCGCGCCAAAACGGACTGCCGGTCTAGCCCATCACGAACAAGACCTGTGGACGAAAAGCGTCGCCGTAACATTGCGCCACAATTTTTGACGAATCTTGCCACACCATCGGCAAGTTCCGATTGATGACGGCCATTTGCGTATGTCAAGCTTCATACTTGGCATTTCGAGAATGTGTCTGGATTAAAGCAAAATACAACCTAGATATGGTTTTAGGCGCTTGGCGCATCAATTGATTGACAGGTAAGCGGCCCGTTTGAGGGGAACAAGATGATCTCGACCTGGAGCGAATGGAAGCGGTACCCGAGAGCGGGGCGCGGTGAAAACCTCGAAGCGCCGATCACGCCGGGCATTTTTGAGGTTCGTTTCGCTGCCTCCGGCGCGCTGCATTCTTTTGGCGCCGTCGACAACGTCGCCCAGGCGCTGGCGCTTTTACCTGCCGCCTCCAAGTCCTGGTTCAGCCGTCGTGCGTCCGCGGAGACGGTGGATCTCGAATATCGCACCTGCGCGACCTCATCGAAAGCCGATGCCAAAGCCGTGGCGGACCGCATGATCGGGCGACGCGAGACCTATATGAGTGGCGCAGCCTGATCGCAGTCTTTCGGCGCGGCGAGCCGTTTCGCATTCCTGTTCTCGCAAATCTGCAAATTAGTTTGATGCCGCCGATATCCGTGCGGGCGATGCGTTGCGGCTGGTTTCGGCCTATATAGGCCCCAACAGCCAAAAATCCTTCAGGAGTAACGCCATGACCCCGCCCGTTGCCGCCCGTGCTTCGCAATCCGCTGCTCCGGCATTGCGCGACCGCCTCAAGGATCCCTCGCTGCTGCGCGAGCAGTGCTACATCGACGGCACCTGGGTCGGGCAGCCCGAACTCCCGGTGAACAATCCGGCCACCGGCGTTGAAATCGCCAAGGTGGCGCAATTGGGGGCGGCGGACGCCACCCGCGCGGTCGAAGCCGCCGAGCGCGCCTTCCCCGCTTGGGCGAAGCTCACCGCCAAGCAGCGGTCGAATATCCTGCGCAAGTGGTTCGAGCTGATCGCGGCCAACCGCGAGGACCTCGCGCTGATCCTGACCTCCGAACAGGGCAAGCCGCTCTCCGAGGCGCTCGGCGAAATCGACATTGGTGGCGCCTATGTTGAGTTTTTTGCTGAAGAGGCCCGGCGCGTCTATGGCGAGACCATTCCGACCCAAAGGGGCGATGCGCGCCTGTTGGCGATCAAGCAGCCGATCGGTGTTTGCGGCGCGATCACGCCCTGGAACTTCCCGAACTCGATGATCACCCGCAAAGTGTCGCCGGCGCTCGCCGCGGGCTGCACGGTGGTGCTCAAGCCCGCCAATGAGACGCCACTCAGTGCATTGGCGCTGGTGGCACTGGCCGAAAAGGCGGGTGTGCCGAAGGGTGTCTTCAACGTCGTCACCGGCGACGCGCCGCCGATCGGGCTCGTGCTGTGCGAGCATCCCGCGGTGCGCTTTGTCGGCTTCACCGGGTCGACCGAGGTCGGCAAGATTCTCTACAGGCAGGCTTCGGTCGGCGTGAAGAAGCTCGGGCTTGAACTCGGCGGCAACGCGCCGTTTGTGGTGTTTGACGACGCCGATATCGATGCTGCGGTCGAGGGTGCGATCGTCTCGAAGTACCGCAACATGGGTCAGACCTGCGTCTGCGCCAACCGCCTCTATGCCCAGGACAAGATCTACGATCAGTTTGTCGAGAAGCTCTCGAAGAAGGTCGCGGCGATGAAGATCGGCGACGGCACGGAACAGGGCGTCACCCAGGGGCCGCTGATCAACATGGACGCGATCGACAAAGTCGAGCGGCATATTGCGGACGCGGTCAAGGGCGGCGCCAAGGTCGTGACCGGCGGCAAACGCCATGCGCTCGGCCGTACCTTCTTCGAGCCTACGGTGCTCGCTGACGTGAAGCCGGATGCGCTGGTGGCGCGGGAGGAAACTTTTGGACCGCTCGCGGCTGTCATTCGCTTCAAGGATGAAGCCGACGTGATCGCGATGTGCAACAAATCGCCGTTCGGGCTGGCGTCATATTTCTACGCCCGCGATCTCGGCCGCGTCTGGCGGGTAGCGGAAGCGCTGGAATCGGGCATGGTCGGCGTCAACTCCGGTCTGATCACGACCGAAGTCGCGCCGTTCGGCGGCGTCAAGGAATCCGGCCTTGGCCGCGAGGGCTCGCATCACGGCATGGAAGAGTATCTCGAGATCAAATACGTGATGATGGCCGGCATCTGACACGCGAACGCACCCGGCGCTAAAGCCCGAGCGTCACTTCAGCCCAGTGCACGATGACCTCGCTGTTGAGGAATTCGATGACGCTGGGCTCGATCGCCTTGGGACCATCATGAGCGATGGTTGCCGTTGCGACGACCGCGTCGCAACGATCGTTGAACGCAATCGCGAGCACCGAGCTTGGCGCGTGATACGGTTCGGTGATGGTGTAGGCGCGGCTGCGACCCTTCATCCAGGCAATATTGATCTCGTGGCCAGGACCAAGAACCGAAGGTTTGCCGTCCATTAGATTGAAGTCGCTCAGGCGATCGAGTTCGTTGTCGTCGGAGACGCCGGTCAGGCAATTGCAAAAACCGATCTTGGCGCGGATGTACACGTTGACCTCGACGCCGCAGTCGGCTTTCTCGCAACGGAAGGCCTTGCCTTCGCCCCACTCGTCGGTTGGAAACGGCCATCGCACTTCTGCAAACTTCGGATGGCTCGGCGGCGCCAACGCCTTGCTGTGAACCGACATCGGCCAGCCGAAGAACGCCGATAGCCCCGCGACAGCGCCGAGCGAGAGCCCGGCGATCACGGCAACAACGGTGTTTCGGCTCCTGATCATGCCCTAGTGGTCCGATTCTAACATTCGTATCCCTTCTCAGCGGTCACTTTTGCGAATGTTAGAATCAAAAGGACCACTAGCAAATATAAGTTTTCTAGTGGGGTTTCGGATTTGACCTTCGCTCGAAGGACTCGCACCCAGGTGGGTAGCGAATGTCAAATCCACTCCACTAGTTACTCGCAACGAAGGTTCTTGCGGCGACAAGCGTCGGCCGATCGGAATCCGAGCCGGATGCCAGCGCGAGAAGCTTTTCATAATTTACTTTCGCCTGCACCGTATCGCCAAGCGCCTGTGCCGCTTTTGCCGCTCCGGCATAGCCGTTGAAGCGGTTCGGCTCCTTGGCCTTGGTGGCCTCGAACGCCGCCAACGCTTCCTTCGCCATGCCGCGATCCAGCAGCATGAAGCCATATAACTCACGCGCCGGTGCCAGTGATCCCGGGGTGACCGGCGACTTTTCCGTCTTGTCTTCCGCGTCGGCGGCGACGCTCATGGCTTTCAGAGCATCGTCATATTGGCCGTCAGCATAAAGCGCCCAAGCGTTCGCGACCTGGATCTGGACGTCGACCTGCTCCGCCCAATAATTGCTTTTCGCTTCACGCAGGCTGTCGCGAATTCCGGTGAGCTTGGCGATTTCGGCCCGGGCTGCGGCAGGATCGCCGGACCGGGCGGCGCCGAGCGCGCGTGCGAAGTAAGAGATCGCCATAGTCTGCGGAAACTTGTTCTGGATGACGTCGAGACTGGCCGCGCCTTTCCAGTCGCCGCGTTCCACCACGTAACGCGCCGGCGAGGCGGCGCGCGCATATGCGCCGGCGAAAGCTTCGGGATCGGGCTGCGTTGCTTCGACGTCGCCGATCACCTGTTGTGCCGCATTGTCCTGAGATAGTTGCAGGTAGGCGTAGACGAGATAGTCCTGCCCATGGAGTTGATCGGCAGCTTCGCGGCTGGCCTTTGCGGCGCTGACCGAAGCGAGATTTGCCGCAATCGATTCTTTCCAATAACCCACGCGCGTAAAAATGTGCGACGGCATGTGCTGCGCGTGGGGCGCGTTTGGCGCGATCTTGGCGTAGTTAAATGCCGCAGTGAGACCTTTGTCGGCGATCGGCGGATAGTCGTAGAGATGAATCAGATAATGAGCGACGCCGGGATGCATAGGTTGCCGCTGCCAGATCGGCTCCAGAATGGCGGCGCCCTTGAGTTGGTTGGCGTAGGTCTTGTCGGCGGGTGATGCCGACACATTCAGGGTGATCGCGTAGAAGATCTGGGCCTCGTCGTCGTCGGGATATTTCGCGGCGAGCGCTTCCATTTTCTTCAAATAGGATTGTACTCGCGCCTGTTGCGGGATCTTGTCATAGTCGACATACATCACCGAAAGCGCGTCGACATAGTCGCGCTCGCGCTCGCTCTTGGCGCCAATCGCCTTGGCTTTCTCGATCGCGGCGAGCCCGAGCGGAAGATTGGGCGCAGGGATGGCGTTGTGCGGGTTGCTGAGCAGCGCCAGCGCCATACCCCAATAGGCGATGGCACAGTCTGCATCGGCCTTGATGGCTTCTTGGTAAATTTCCTTTGATTCCGCGTACCAGAACGAGTGCTGGTAGCGCATGGCGCGGTCGAACCGGCGTTGCGCGATCTCGTTGCAGGTCGTCGCGAAATGCACCTTGCCCAACTTCTGATCGGCATCGTCTTGGGCCACGCCCGTCGTAGAGTGGCCGAGCACCGCCATGGTCGCAATCGTCGCGGCAAGCAGGAATCTTGGCATGACGTTCTCCCTGATGATGATTGGGGTGGCGCGATCATAGGCCGCCATGCCGATTTTCTCAACGCGCTCGCGCAGCCGGTCCGGGGTCATAAGGACGCGGGCTCTACCGCCTGAGCACGCCGATCAGGCGGTTGGCGAAGGTCAGCCGCTCTGCCATTACCAGGATAAAAAAGGTCAGTAACTTCTGGCTAAGCGCGGGATTCTCGCTCTTGATCGCCTCGAACTGCTGGACGCTCAGGACATACAGGACGCTTGCCACTTCGGCCTGGATGGTCGCGTTGCGCGGCGCCCGTGTCACCAGCCCCATTTCGCCGATGGTGGTATAGCGGCCGAGGCTTCGTACTCGCGTCAGCTCGCCATCGGCGGTCGGGATCATGACGCCGACCCGGCCGTCGAGAATAAAGTGCATGGAGTTGGCCGCGTCGCCGGCGCTGACGACGGTCTCGCCGACGCCAACCTCAAGACGCTGGCATCGCTGCATCAATTCCCCGGCTTCCTCATCGGTGCCGAGAATGCGGACAAACCAATCCTTTAAGGAGGCTTCCTCGTCGCTGTGGCCCTCGTGCCGCGCAATGAGTTCGTTCTCGCACCACTCCAAAGCATGGTCGAGCTCCGGCATGATGCTGACGTCGCGCGAGATAAACTCGCTTGATCGCAGTGCCTTTTCCGTGGCCGCCTGCAGGTGGACCAGAACCAGCCGGATGCCACGGTCGCTCGCCGTGCGCTTGATCTGGGCGAAACTATAGGCAGCGGAAGAGTCGACGCCGGTCACCAGCTTGAAGTCGAACACCAGAAAACGGCATTCCGGGTGGCGCGCCAGAAGCGCCTTGACGTGCTGGTAGAGGCGGTTGGCCGAGCCGAAGAACAAGTAGCTTTGCAGGTTCAGACCCTGGATGCTGCCGCCATGCGCGGCAAGCACCGCCAGCTCCTCGCGCGATCGATCCAGCGAACTGCGATATTCGGAACCATCGAAACTGAATTTGATGGAATCGATGCGTGAGGCGCTCAGAGCAAACGTCGCGCAGCCGATGACGACGCCGATCAGGATGCCGGCAATAAAACCCCATTCGACGATGATGACGATGATCGCGAGCAGCGACAGGTACTCGGTAACAGAAAGCCGCCGTCGCGATTGAACGATCCATTTATGGAGCGCGTCGGCGCCGAGATAGATCAGGAGGCCGCCGAGCACGAATTTCGGCATATAGCCGAGAAGGGAGGGAGCAAAGATCAACATCAGCAGCGAGATCGCCGCCACCGTGAGCCCGGATAGCGGCCCGGTGCCGCCGCCGTTGTAGTTGAGGACGGACCGGCTGATGGAGATGCAGCCGGGATAGCCGCCGAAGGCGCCGACGAGCATGTTGGCCAGGCCGGTGACGTTGAGTTCGCGTTCGAGGTTGGCTTCCCGATGCGTCGCGACTTCGATGCCGGTGGTGTTGAACAGCGCGGACGACGCCGTAACGAAGATCACGGCAATCAAATTGCCGGAAAGATCCGGCAACAGATGCCAGGGATAATGGCTGAGCCCATCGACGCTCCACGGTGACTTGAAGGTCACACCGGGTGGCGGCTGAAAGGTCCAGCCGGCGGCCTGTGCTTCCGCCAGCGATATGCCGGCCAGCCAGAACACGACATGTGCCGCGATGACGCCGACCACGAGAATGGCCGGCAGCCCGAACAATGTGCGCGAACGGTGCCAGGTCATATAGAGAATGAGCGCCATGACACAGGCGGCCGCGAGCTTGGAGAGCGTCTGGAGATCTTCGAATTGACCAAGCGTTGCAAATTGCAAGGGCTGGCCGGTGATGACGCGAACCGCACCGAGAACAATCAGGCAGCCGGTCGCGCCGAGAAAGCCGCCGACCACCGGATACGGCACATAACGGATCGCGCGGCCCATGCGTGTCATCCCGAAACAGCACAGCACGAGGCCGGTCAGGATGGTCGCGATCGCCAATGTGATCAGGATGGGCGCGAGCAGCGGCGCGGACGGGTTGGCGGCCACGATGCGTTCCACCATGGACGAGGCCAGAATGCCTGTCATGGCAGCGGTGGAGCTTTCGGGCCCCGAAACGGCGAAGGGGATTGAGCTTCCAACCGCAATCACGCCGGCGAGAATGGCGGACGAAATGAAAGTCGCAGCGACGCCATAGGAAAGATAGGGCGAAAGCGGCCCGCCAAAGATCAGCAGCGAATACGACAGCCCGAAGGTGACGGTCAGAACACTGGCGGCGCTGCCGCCGAGAATATCCTTCAGGATCACGCGCAGTGGCAGCCGAGTGCCCGCTCGCCGAAGTTCGTATTCCATCTCAGAGGGCACCGTTCACGAACGTCGGAAAGTCATGGGCACTAGCATAGTCATAATCCTGGCTTCGCTTTTCCATTTGAAATTCCCAGACGGAATTGCAGCTTGCGCTGCAGGAACTTCAAATGGGCGACATTAGGCCGAAGACTGATCGACTCAATGCTCACGCGTTGATCCCCAAAAGATGGACGTCAGTGGTAGACGAAGGCGGCGCGTCAGGACAAGATCATTTTTGGGGGAACAGTCAAAGCACGGACCGCTGCCGACGCTAAATCTTCAGATCGTTGCCGGTGACACGGCGATAAGCTTCGAGATAACGTTGGCTGGTTGCACTCACGACGCTCTCCGGCAAAGGCGGCGGCGGAGCTTCGCCGTTCCAGCGGCCGGCGCGCCGCTCAGTGTCGAGGTAATCGCGCAGCGGCTGCTTGTCGAAACTCGGCTGCGGCTGACCCGGTTGATAGGCATCTACCGCCCAGAACCGCGAGCTGTCCGGAGTCATCACTTCGTCGATCAGGATGATCCGGCCATCGGCGTCGCGTCCGAATTCGAACTTGGTGTCGGCGATGATGATGCCGTGCTCGCGGCTCAAGCGCTCGCCGAGCGAATAAACCACGCGCGTCATGCTTTCCAGCATATCGGTTACCTCATGGCCCACGATCTCGCGCATGCGAGCAACGGTAATGTTCTCGTCATGGCCGGTCTCGGCCTTGGTGGCCGGGCTGAAGATCGCAGGTTCCAGTCTGCCGCTCTCCAGAAGACCGGGCGGCAGCTTGTCTCCCGCGAGCGTTCCTTGCGCGGCATATTCCTTCCAGGCCGAACCGGAGAGATAGCCGCGGATCACGCACTCGATCGGAAACACTTTCGTCCGCCGGCACAGCATGGCGCGTCCTGAAAGTGAACCGTGATGATCCCGCAACGCCGGCACCTCGCGGATGATGGCGTCGGCGTCGGCGCTGATCATGTGGTGCCGCACCACGCCTTCGAGTTTCTTGAACCACCAGGCGCTGATTTGGGTCAGCACGGCGCCCTTCATCGGAATGGTCTCCCCCATCACGATGTCGAAGGCCGAGATACGATCGGTGGTCAAAAGCAACACGCGATCGTCGCCGACAGCATAGATGTCGCGAACCTTGCCGCGCCCGATCCGAGGGAGAGGCAGGTCGCTTGCAAGCATCGTGTTCATCAATCTTACTTTCGAAGGCGGCCGCAGCTACTTCCGCGCGGCGGCAAAAGGATCAGGATAGAGCCAGTTCATTCCGGCAGCGGAATGAACTCGTGCTCGTTGGGAACGGCAGCAAAGCGGCCGGACTTCCAGTCCTGCTTGGCTTGCTCGATCCGCTCTTTACTGGAGGAGACGAAGTTCCACCAGATATGACGCGGACCTTCGAGGGCATCTCCACCAAGAAACATCATCCGCGCAGGTTTCAGCGTCTTGACGGTGATGCGGTCGCCGGGCCGAAACACCAGAAGGCGCGGACCTTCATAGCGCTCGTTGGCGATTTCGATCTCGCCGTCCACGATATAGATGGCGCGCTCCTCATGGTCTGAATCGAGTGGAACGCTGACGCCTGCTTCCGCCGTGACCTCGACATAGAACCAGGGCGAGACCATCG
>Ga0210401_10001804_pt1 | contig 24333 bp, 32 predicted proteins | sample IncBWH32MmetaG_FD_150866 | JGI IMG/M metagenome (GOLD analysis project Ga0210401, IMG submission 150866) | Forest soil microbial communities from Barre Woods Harvard Forest LTER site, Petersham, Massachusetts, United States - Inc-BW-H-32-M | ecosystem: Environmental > Terrestrial > Soil >... | reverse complement strand
GCCACGCGTGCGGTGAGGCGACTTCTTCGATCCTGTAGTTCCGCCAGAGACCATTGACGCCACGGAACGTCGGTATCCCGCTCTCAGCGCTCACGCCCGCCCCGGTGAGGACGAAGATTCTATCGACCGGAGAAACGGCGAGCATGAATAAAGCGCCTATGCCTCTGATGATTTGCCCAACGAAGCTGCCCACACCCTCGGTGTCACTCCCAAGGTATCGCGGAACAGTTCGATGAACGCGCTCGGCTGGCAATAGCCGACTTCGGCAGCTACTTTCTTAACCGGGCATCCCTCGACCAATAGCTCGACAGCCTTCATCAGCCGCACCTGCCTTCGCCACGACTCAAGGCTCATCCCGACCTCCTTTTGAAAGATGCGCTCTATCGTCCTAATGCCCACGCCTGCAACCCTGCATGCCTCGGTCAGTAGCGTTGAATTATCCAGTGTCGATATGAAATTCTGGGCGAAGCGCAGCGCCCTCTGATCGGTTGGCAACCTGACGGATATGGGAACCTCCGGTGCGCTCCGCAATTGTGCCGCGATCAAGTCTCGCAGTGAGCGATGCAATGCGTCGCTTGCCCGCAGTTCCCTAAGACGGACAGCTTCCAGAACAAGTTCGCGCAACAGCGACGAGACGTGGAGGACGGCGCAGGTTGGCGACCGACGCACCAGACCCTCCCTGAAGTACAACGTGCGCATCGAGGCGCGATTCGGCATGCGGATGGCATGCAAGGTGCGTGCCGGAATCCAGATTGCGAGGTGCGGGGGAATTAGCCAGAGCTTGCGGCTGGCTGACACTTCCATTAGTCCCCGCACTGCATAAATCAGTTGATCCGAACAGTGGGCATGCTCCGGGACGTCGAACCCGCGAGGGTATTCGTAGGAGAGGGTAGAGACGGAACAGCCGGGCTTCGGATCGAATTCGCGCAGGATGCCGCGTCGCATAAGCGATACATTATGGCGTAAATCCGATGCGCCGTCGCCACCCGCCTGCCGGATACTGAGGCATGACTAAAGCAAAACCCGATAAAGCCGGAACATCTGCCGTGCCGCGGAAGAGCGGCTCGGCACTGCAAACGCTCATGGCTTTTGTCGCTACCCGCGATCCGATCCGCGCAAGGGCGTTCTATCGCGACACTCTCGGACTGGAATTGGTGAGCGAGGATCAGTTTGCGCTCGCATTCGACATCGGCGGCACGATGCTGAGAGTTACCACTGTGCAGGAACTCACGCCTGCGGCACATACACCGTCTTGGGATGGCAGGTACAGGACGTCGTCGGCGCACCGAAAAGCTTGCAACAGAAGGATGTGGTTTTCGAACGCTATCCGGGGATGGTACAAGACGAGCACGGCATCTGGAAGTCGCCCAGTGGTGCGATGGTAGCGTGGTTCAAAGACCCGGATGGCAACACGCTGAGCCTCACACAGTTCTGAGTGTGGCGTCGATGACGTGCGCAGCCCACCAAGTGATTTACGCGGTCAGCGATGCGAGATGGACACGTCATTCGCTACCGGAACGCACGGGGCAGTCGCATGCTCGGCAGCTTGCCTCGGCGTGAACATGTCATCGCAGGTAAGGCATCGCCGCATGCCACGGACAACGACAAAGACTTTGCCCACGGTTTCGATCTGTGTCCGGTTCATTGAGCAGCGCCCGCTGCGTTCGCCTGCTCCGTTGTGTTCTTGGTGAACGGGGGAACCGGAGCATCCGGGCTGCTGCTCGACTCCTTCATCAGCCTGCACACCGACGCACGAGAGATTCCGTGCTTCTTGGCGACCTGCGCAATATTCTGACTTTTTCTACCTTATTCCAGCAGTTGCCATACCCACGCTAGATGCCGAGGCTGAACCCAGACAGTCACTCTCTTTCCCAAGATCGTTGAGGTACTTCAGATTGGAGTGAAAAAAAAAATTCCAGCAAACCAAAAAAGGGATGTCGCCGACCACGAGTATCATAATTTTGCGGAACGATTCGCTGAGCCTTGTCCACTATCAAGGTCAAGGCCGCTTCCAGATCCATCCTAGCGCAGCCAACGCGCATTCAGGCACACGGTGAACTATTTGAGGTCGCGGCGGGTCCGTGTTCCATCTGCAAAAGGTCTTGGGGCATTCCACGCTAGAGATGACGCGGCGGTATGCAAATCTGGTAACGGCGGATTTGCAGGAAGTCCACGAGCGGGTGAGCCTGCTATCATCTCGCTGAGATGACGGTACTCCCCAAAGTCAAAGAGTGGCTACAAAAGCAGGGTTTTTATCTAGAAATGGATGCTGCCTCCGCATTTCGTGCGGCGGGGTTCATGGTTAGACAATCGAGCTACTACACTGATCCAGAGACGAACAAACCTCGTGAAATCGACGTGGAAGCCGTCAGCGAAAGCCTATACAGCGGTATAGATGTCAGGTTCTTCATTGAATGTAAATCTGGGGACAGGCCCTGGGTACTGCTTTCTTCGCGCGAAAATATCTACGGCTATAACCTACTTCATGCCTTCGGGGTATTATCAAAGCGTTCGCAAGATGCGTTTAGGAAGCGCGTGGACGAGCGCGGGTCGGAAATTCTCCGAAAGTTTTCGTGGTTAGCGAAAGGTGATGTGGTTCCTGGGTACTCCCTCCGGCAGGCATTCTCGACTTCGAAGGATGCTGATATCGCTTACACCGCCGCGATGACTGTCACCAAGGCTTGTCATTGTCATCTGATCTCGCATGTGGCTGAAAAAGTCCCCTTGACCTTTGCTGCCGAGCACCCTCCCGCCTTCTGCTTCGCATTTCCCGTGATCGTCGTTGACCAACCTCTGATCCAGTGCACGCTCAATTCTGCCGGAGAGATGGAACTTCAAGAGATCGAGCAAGGAGAGCTTCTTTTTACTGGCCACGAATTGGGCGCGAGCATTCGTATTGTCACCAAGGCACACCTCCCGACTTTCGCAGGCCAGGCTTTGCGAGTAGCACAGCAAATAGAAGATGAATTGAAGTCCGAATTACCCCACTGAGGTGAATGGAGGTATATCGACATGCGTCGCGCCGCTGGAGATCACTCTTTCACTCCTACAAAGATGTACACTGTGTCGGCCTGCGGCTGAGATTGAAGTTGTTTATAGGGATGGAACCCTATCCCTCGCAGGGCTTGATAGACAGACTCCATAGGCGCAGAACCACCGTAAACACTGCTGATCTGCAATCCCTGGATGGGCACAGCATTCATATGAACGTTTGGCGTGTCATTCACTTGCCACTGTGCGTGCTGAAATGCCGAGATAAGTTGAGTTGCCAGTTCACGGCTCTCATGATCCCCAAAGTTGATTGTGATCACAGCTTTGCCGCCGACTCCCGATAGCGCATTCACCAACCGACCCTCCAGATCAGGTGTTAGCGACAAAGTCCGCGGATTCCTTGGCCGTGATTCCTTCGGTGCGGATGGTATCGCTCGGGCTTCATTGGCTCGCGACTCTGATTTCTTCTTGTCGCTCACTCCCGCAGACTCCAGCGGTAATGCTTTCTCAATTCCCGCCAGTGGAATGGTTACAGTCAGGCCAGGTTGGAAGGGAACAGTGCCGATTCTATAGGGGTAGTACCAAGTGTATTTGTTGTTGATTGTGACCGTCACTTCTATAAAAGTCACCGTGTCGAATATGTCGCCACTCCCAAGAACGGTGATTGGAACAACTAGCTTGTCGTAGTTCGTTATCCTGGAGATCGGGCTTCCTAGAAGCGTCTCCGAATTGGGCAAATAAAAGTGATTGACTACAATCATTTCGTTGTTCCGCTGTTTGCGGAACTCGACAGGATTTGTCCTTGCCAGTTCCACCGTGCCCGCAGGCCCCACGATTTGCCCTGTTCCGAATCCCGCAATGATCTGCTGAGTAGACTCCGGTAATGCGACTCCCTCCTTGATCGTGCATGTCATGCGGGCTTCTACAATGAATGTGGTCATATTCTCGACCGCTCGGGGTGGTGCTGGCTTCGGCGGCGATTCTGGCGTTGGTGGTATCGCTCGGATTTCGTTAGCTCGCGACTCTGATTGCTTCTTGTCACTTTCGGAAATGGACGAAGATGTTCCCGAGTTCGCTGGGGTAGTTGCTGGGCGGGTATGTGCCTCAGCGGGCTCTTTGTGCTTCAGCAGGACAAAGGCCACACCAGACAACAGCCCCGCAGTAGCTCCCATCGCGGCACCTATAAGAACGAACATCCCTATAGTGTTCATTTGACTCCGTCTCTTAGGTGTCTCCTCGTGGAGGTGTCCAGCAATTAAAAATGTTGCCCCTATCACGAGAAGAATGCTAGCCACAACTGCTGCCCCGAATTTCTCGCCCCAAATAACCGCAATGAGTATAGGCAGGCCCGCTCCAGCTAGAAGAAAGCCATACCCAAACTTTGTTTCTCGCAACATATCGGAAATTGTACCGTGGCGCGAACGTAGCTCACGGACGATAGCGATTTACTCATGATCCCGACCACCGAGCTTCCAGAACGTAGCCCGTCCACGCTTGTCCTGTACCATTTCGCTGGTCAATCCGAGCTGCGCCGCTGCTCGGCTGATTGTGGCAAGCCCGTAGCCAATCGCAAGCAACGTGCCCTTGATTCCTGCGCTCTCCTGCCATTCGCCGGTTAGCAGTGTTCTCGGATCAACAGTGGAGATGACGCGGAAATCTGATGGCGGATCTGTAGGCCGTCCATGGCGGGCGAGCCTGCTATCCCGAGCGAGTTAGCGTTCCAATGATGTCACCTGCACGCGCTCATGTTGTGTGCTGCGCCCACCGCGTGATCGTATCCGTTGTACGCGAGGGGCAGATACCACAGTTTCAGCTTCCAAACGCGCACATTGTAGCGCTTGAGCATGTATGAGGTTAGCGTGGCTGCACCCGCCTTCGCTGCCATGACCGCGATCACCCGGCCATCAGGTGCTTGATCCCCGTACAGTGCAGGCGTACCCACTTCGTAGGGGCAGGCTGCTGTGTGGCTGACCAGCTTCGCCGTCAAGACCATATCTGCCGTTGTAGCCAGAGCATTGAACGCGGTGAGCGCCCAGAACTGAGCATCAGCTACTTTCTTCTTCGACGCAGACGGCGCATCCGGCAAGATCTGAGCGAAAGAGGTACACGCAAGCAGAGCGATGATTGCGTATCGCATAGTACCTCCAATTGTCAGGGATTCGTTGCTGGTAGGGCAGTGAGCTAGCGCACGTTATGCAGTGCGATCTCAGTCACGGGGGGCGGGTCGAATGTTGGGAGGACCCCCCACCAAGCGCTTGGGGGCGCGCGGGATTCTATTGTCCTGCGATCAGACTTTGTGAGGTGATTCAGTGCTTTGCTGCCGGCCCACAGCACCGCAACACACAACGCGAGGATCAGAAAGGTGGTCATTTCTTGATTTCCTCCAGGCAGCCGGAACGGCTTACGCTGCGCCTTCTCGGTCGATGAGTTCAGCGTAGAGCTGACAGATGCGGTCCCTCCTGCCCTCGTATTCGCAGAGTTCTGCCTCTGTGATGCAGCCGAAAGTTTCCTTTTCCAGGGTATTCAGTTGTGATTCGATCAGGTCGACTAGCTCGGTACGAGCGCGTGTTTTGGAGTCGGGGGATGGCATGACGCACTCCTTAAAGAAGTCTAGCAAGGGGAGTGCTCTAGATTTTCGCTCAAGCTCTCGGTTCTTTCGCTGGGGGAGAATAGTCCGCAACATACCGATCGCTTATGGCTTTCGAGCGTGGCTCCTTATCTGGAGCTTCGGTTGAGACAAGCTGACACCACGCTATCGCCAGCGCGGTCAAATGCGCCGTTGTCGCATTGACAGCCTCCAGCTTCACACGGTCACTGTAGTTTGGTTTCACATTCCCGGTTGCGTCGAAGCGGCGACCAAGTTGTTCCAAACCCCCGTGTGTGTAGCCGTGCAGAGCATTAATATACGGCGCTATCGAGGCAAACATGCCGTCGGCATTAATCTTCTTTTCAATCTCAGTCGCCATGTTAATCAGCCCTGGATAGACGTTCTCACCGTTCTTGATACGGGCGACAATATCCGGCTTTGCGCAAGAATAGATCCAGTGCGCTCGATAGGCCCCGTCGATCAGTGGCCGCACAAGAGCGAGAGCGCTGCCATCGAACCGACCGGCCTTGAGCAGGTAAAGAATTGCGCCGTGGTGTTCTGCTGTAAGTGAGAAGATTGCCGCAACGAGCAGTTTTTGGTCGGTATCCCCGATAAATTTGTCAGGGATGGTCGCCATAATAAAATCGTGCATCTGCTCTGCTTTGTGTATCTCCTCCAGTAGTTTGTTGCTGACGACGGGAGGATTAATGATCGGCATTATTGATCCTTTCTTACCATTGGCAATTTTATCGCTCACTAGAAACACTTGCGCTAATTGACTGCCTCCGTCTCCGGAAATGCCCGATAGTATTTGCCGTTGCTGCGCGTAACCTTGCCTTGTGCCATGGCTCGATTCTTCCACTCGAACAAATTGCGATTGCCGAAACCCGGCTGATACCTGATTTCCTCGCCCGGCGGCACGCCGAGAGGTTCCCGTGAGGGCCCGTCTCCATTGCAGAAGGTCTTGGGGGCATTCCACACTGGAGATAACAAGGCGGTATGCAAACCTAGTAACGGTGGACCTGCAGGCAGTACATGAGCGGGTGAGCTTACTTTCAGCGAAGTAACTGTTCGGTTTTGTGGCAGTAACTGCAACACTGTCGTTGCACTTACAATTTTCTCTGTCGAATTTTCACTTTTCCCCTAGCGAGAAGCTCATTAACCTGATTAATAGAGAAAGTAGAAAAGGTTCTCAGGCTGTCCAAACCTTGAGGCCGCTTTTGACCCCTCAGGTTGCGGTGTCCAAGACCACGACCTGAGGCACCCGATTTCTTGTGTAGCACTGTACCAAACCGACAGCGTTACATACTAGAGCGCTTGAAAGGATTGACTTTGACTGCTTACGTCTGCAATTGCGTAGAGGGGACCGTACCCGGACAAACCGGCAATGTCAGACTGGAGTTTGACCCCTTTCCGAAAAATGGCATGGTATGGAAAACAAAGGGGGCGGCGGAGAACTCCTGTCGAAACTTTGCTAGTGTGCATCTCTTAACATATAAGAACTTTCGCGTGGAGAAGCGCACGGATGGGTTATTCGTTGTGGCCTGCGACTTCGATCTGGCCATCTGACGTTTTCGCCTAGGTGCAACCTAGTTGCAAGGAAGCGGGTGTAGGTCACCCATGAACCTTCTTTGGTTATTTCTCGCATTGGCTCTCGCGGGATTTGTGTTCTCGCGGGTTGAACCTCTTTTGGCTCTCCCCGCGTACGGCGCGAATGCGCTGGCACTGAGAATTGGAAAGCCTGTTTTCTATGTGGTCGCTACGATTGGGCTGTTGTGGCAAACGTACGTGCTGCTTGGTTGGAGTGTAGTTGCGCTGTTGATTAGCGGAATATTTGCATCGCGGCCCGCTGTGGTCCACGTCTGGCCTTACTACATAATGGGCTTCGTTGAGTGCCTCGCTCCACCGATGTACATGGCTTCGTACAATTACATCAATGCGCCTCCTGAGAAGACCCAAGACCTAAAAACGTTGGGTATCATCGGTCTTGTAGGCGGTGGATTCATCGCGTTCGCGTTGGTGCCACATTTGGCATTGCCGTGGCTTTGGTTTCTTCGACTGCTTTAGGGTGCAAGTTGGGCTGGGGGGGGGCTCAAATGTCTAGGCCGAATCGCCTACCAAGCGCCGCAATCCATTTTGGTACACAAACAAGGAATGGGTGGGAAATCCCTACTAAATTAGTAGACATTGGCTGTCCGAGTCAGTTCTTAGATGGCGTGGGTTTACACTTCAGCCCGTCCCAATGGCCACTCGGTTCTCCCGCCTCGTCCAAGTCCTCCGGCTCATCTGGAGGCATACCTGGCGGGTCTTCCTCAACAACGATGGCCAACTTCCGGCGCGTGTATTTGTGGCGAAACCAAATTTCCCCGCGCTGCCATCGCGCTCGCAACTCAGCCATTGTGCCGAGCACGGCGGGGACATCCGGCGCGGGTTCCCAATACCGTGAACGGGCGTCAAGTAGTGCACAGCGTTTGACTGCACCTTGTCTGCCCAATGGGAGACTTTCAGCGAATATGCCCATGAACTCAACGTAGCGTTGCCATGCAGGGGACAGCTTGAGTCGCTCATTGGCGGCGGACTCTTCGTGGAGGCTCAATAGCGGGTCAGTCTCTTGCGTAATGCTGGTGTGGTCCCAAGACTCACCAAATGCAACTTTCGTTGGTCGGACTTTCCGCCCGTAGGCGTCGTGAGTGGCGGCGGGCACTGCGTCTTGCTGCATTCCCAAGGACTTCAGTTCGGATGGGCATCCAACCGACTCAAACCATGCTTCCCGCTTTGCTTCATCTTCCATAATTAACCGCACCCATGCTAGCTTGCGCGGTCTTCCACGCTTTTTTTGTACCGCACCCATACTTTCATTGTAGCCCAGCGGAATGACACGTTTCCAAGCTGGATTTATTTTGCGTTTTTCTCTTCTTTTCAGAGCGTTGCGTGTCCGTCGTCCCCTATTGGAGGGACTAAATGGACTCCTTAGAGCGGATTCTTCGGAAGTACCGCCGCCAGCCCAACGAACTGCGGATCGCGTTACTGGCGATCACACCCGGCGAGTTGGTGCGCGGGCTAGTGGAACTTGTCTCCGCCGGTGAGCTACGCCTGCACGCAAGGAAGAAACGAAAAAATCTGTGCGGCCAATACTACAAACTAGACGGGACAAATTCGTGGATAAAGTTTTGGTTCTTGGAAGCGGCGCGAGAGAAGCGCGACGAAGGCCACACACACTACAGCATCGGCAATCTGCTCGAAAAGCTACGTCACGATGTGTCGAAGGGAATTGTCAAGGTGGACGAATTCCGAATCGGCAATGACATGCAATCCGTTTACGTTCGTGTGATTTTGATGCTTGACCCAAGCCTCTGCGGGTTCTTTGAACTTCATAAGCACACTGACGCCGACGCGCTTGTTGTTAATGGCCGCACGTGGACTGACTTTGCCAGAGAGCACGAAGCTGAGTTGTGGCCCGAGCAGACCGCAAGAAAGCAAGTCACTACTGCTGGACAGTCTGAGCTGCCCTTGAGCCAGACCGCATGAGCGGTTGCCTTAATTTCGTGGGCGGCGGCCTGCATGAAGTGGCCGCGATTCGCAGAGACGGCGTGCTTATCGCCGGTCACTTCGACTCCCCGGACGCGGCGGACGCGGCGATTGCTGACGCGGGAGACTGCCGGGCTTATTGGTCTTCACTCAACCCGCTGCGCACGCTACCACGCGGACGGACATTGAATCCGTCGCAACTCGCACGCGGTTACCGGGCGGGAGCGGAGCAAGTGGAACGGCGTGCGTCACTGCTGTTCGATCTGGACCCGCCCCGGCCCAAAGGCACGATGTCAACGGACGAAGAGCACGAAGCGGCGTTGACGCAGGCACGGGGGTGCCGAACGTGGCTGCACTCGCTGGGATGGCCGATCTTGGCGCTCTGTGACTCGGGCAGCGGCGCACATCTTCGGGCATACGTGGAAATGGACGTGAGGGCAGAAAGCACCCGGCTCGTGCAGCGTGCGCTCCGGGCATTGAAGCAACGATGCAGCTTCGTGGATTCTACAGCGTCCGATCTGCCCCGTTTGTGCCGCTACTACGGCACGTGGAACCGCAAGAGCGCAGAGAACAGTCACGAGCGGCCTTGGCGTCAATCAGCAGTGCTGGATGACGGAGAACGGACACCGGTCACCGTAGCGCAGTTGGAAGCACTCTGCGAGCTGTTGCAAGTCCCGGTCGTTCAGCCGAGCGGTGATGGAATCGCACGGCCTGGAGCGCAAGAGAAATTCGTCCGCCGATTCACTGCTTACTGTGACCGCATAGGCGTGAACGTGGATGCAGTCCGTCAGCTCGGGAATGGGACGGTCTTTCTGCAGACAGAATCTTGCCTACTCAACGAAGACCACACGGGAAGTAGTTGCGGTGTGGGCGTCGGGCTGGATGGCGTCCGCAAGAACCTATGCAAGCACGCCGGTTGTGCAATGCCGTGGGCGCAATGGTCACGGCTTGTGGAACAAAAATACGGCGAACCGATGCGCCTAGACGGAGAGATTCGATGGAAGAGATGAACGAGGAACTGTTAGCGCCAATCGAAGACGTGTGTGATGAGGATGAGGTGTTGCCCACGGCGGCGACGGAAGTAGAAACCGTGACCGCGCCTTTGCTGTTCCCGTCCCAAGTAGCGGCTAAATTCCCGAAAGACCGCTGCGTCGCAGTCCATAGCCGCAACATTTACATGAGCTGCGCAGCGTCCAACCGCTGGGTATCAGATGGCAGTCTCGAAAGGCCGGTAGGTGCGCAAAGCATTCTGCGCAAGGAAGCAGGCAAGTTCTGTGACGCCATATTCCACGATTTTCCACCACCGGAGGAAGGTTAACCCCGACCCTATGCTGCTGGGGTTTCATCGCGGCTACAACTGCGTCAACGGAGTTGTGGACCTTGCCACTAAGAAGATTTACGACATGCAACCGGGGGATGTTCATCACCAACAAAGCGATGACCGCGCCGGACTGGACTATGCCAACGCCGACATTCGACAAGTTTCTTCCCTCTGTTATGAGCGGGGAAAAGGATCGGCGGGACTATCTGCTGCGCTTCTTTGGCTACGCGCTCACGGGAGTTACGGGGGAAGACACCTTGACGTTTCTGCTGGGCACCGGGGGCAACGGGAAAAGCACGTTGGTGGATCTTCTGACCTTCATCATTGGCCGCCATTACTGCTTAAACCGTCGCACATCGGTTCTGCTGGAGAAGCGGGGCGAGTCGAATGATGACGGCCAGAAAAGACTAAACGCGCAACTCTACAGCAAGCGGCTATTCCTTGCCGACGAAGCCAACCGAAACATGAAGTTCGACCAAGCACAGTTGAAGTCCCTCTCTACCACGTCGCGGTTGAGCGGGGCGCTTCTTTACGAAAACGAGATGACGTTTCAGTCCACGCACAAGATAGTCATCAGTCTGGACAAACCGCCCATCTTGGAGGGCACGGCTGCGATGTCGCGCCGTCTGCACTTGGTTGAGTTCAAGGAATCGTTCCCCGTTGACCGCACGCTACTCCCGGCGCTGAAGCGGGAAGCACCCGGCATTCTGGCCAGGCTAATTGACGGCTGCATTGAATGGCAGCGCAACGGACTTTGCCCCCCGGCCAGTGTGCAGACCGCCAGTAAAGAAATGCTGAGCGATGCCGACATCTTCGGGCGTTGGTTGAGCGAGAAAACGGAATACGCCCCCGGAGTGGATACGTCACGGGCCGTTCTCCAGGCCAGCTTCGACACATTCAGGCATGGAGAAGGCGACCAAACGGTAATCAAGGCGTCGGAGTTCACACAGCTTTTCCGGTGCGACCAGCGGTTTAACCGGGCTGCCCGGCCATATGTGGACGGCGTGCAAGTACGCGGGATTGGAAACATCCGGCTGAAGTCGGACAAGACAGACAAGACACGTAATTCTTAATTCTCTATATGACTCGTTTTTCAATCGTTCTTTGAAGCGCATTACTAAAAGTCTGGAGAAATCTGTCTTGTCTGACTTGTTTGTCTCGAAACGGGGGACGTTGTCGCGTTCGTGCCCGAGCTGCGCTATTTATTTGACGGAAACGCCGCCGCCCTGTCGGTCCCGGCCATGTAGAACGATGTAATTGGGCCGCCGTCCCCAACCGGCAGAAAGTGAGTTAACTATGCAGTTGAAGAAAGGCGAATCGAGATATGAGCAGGCCACGGCGGGAAAGCAGGCCGCTGTGATTGCCAAGTTCGAAGACATCGGCACACAGGAAACCAAGTTCGGGGACCGGGCGCAATGCCGCATCGTTTACGTTCTTGCGGAATGTGACTCCAGCGGGAGACAAAAACGTATCTCGCAGACGTTGACGGCTTCGCTCCATGAGAAGAGCAAGCTGACCGCAGTGCTCACTCAGATTTTGGGCCGCGTGCCGGACGAATTCGATTCGGACGTGCTCATCGGCAAGCAAGTGGTCTTGACTCTCGGCACGGTCATTAAGGACGGTCAAGAACGCGTCCGATTGTACGGTGTCGAAGCCGCTCCGGAAGGACAGAATGTGCATGTTCCTGGAGTCACGGTGAAGTAACGAGCGGGAAAAACGGGGGAGATTGGGAGACAAGATGTTACGGCTTAATTCAAAAATTGATTGTGCCATGTCTGAGTGGTTCACACATCTGGGGACTCTTCCCGTGTGCGAACAGCAAGCCATCCGCGAAGCTATCAAGTGCGGCATCCGGCACGAAACGATTGCAGAGATCCCCGACGCACTGTTGTCCGTGGACCCGGTTCTTGCTGCGCTCTGGGGACAATGGCAGGAAATGCTCAGCGTGGAAGCATGGGCGGCGGTACTCAAAACGGTATTTACGAAATTGGAGGCGAAGTGATGACAGGACGAAGACCAAAGCCACAGGGAGCGCAAGCAACTGCTCCAGAAGGCACGCCGGAAAAGCCGCAGGGTTTGTCCGCCATCGCATCGGCAGAGTGGGACATGCTTATTGCCGAGCTAACCGACATGGGCTCGATTTCTCAGGTGGACCGCGCTGCAATCGAAATGGCCGCTCGGTACGCGGGCTACTTCGCTGAAGCCGCTGAAGATGTCCAAAAGCATGGCTTGACCGTGCCCACGAAGACCGGCGCGAAAGCTAACCCGTCCATCCGCGCACGCGACGATGCAGCTCGGATTCGGAAGACGTACCTGGAGGCACTGGGTCTGACTCCCGCTTCACGTTCCCGAGTCACCACGGCAACACCGGACTCCGGGCCAACGCTGGAAGACATTTTGAACGGAGACGCAGATGCGAACTGATTGGAGAGAAGTGCTCATGTCGCTGGGCTTCAGCTCGGTTGAGATTGACGCCATCGAATGGGTTCTGTTGCGGATGGGTGTGCTGGAGACATGCGAGCACACCCGCCCGCGCTTTGTGGAGTGCTACTTGCTTGACGAAGACGGCAGCACTAACGAAGCGCGTTGGCAGAAAGCAATGCGGGAGATGGGTTTCCGTCGCGATGCCATCACGCTGGCCGAGCACGGACTGTTTGGCAAACAGACGGGGCAGTGTTAAATGCGACTCTGCTCCGGGTGTCAAACGAAAGTCCCCGATAACGTGCGTCTCTGCCCCGAATGTCGCGCTGAGAAGTACGGCGGCAATCCGGGCAGTGACGGCATCCAGTCCCACAGTTACACGGACAGAGAGCGGTTTGCCCATCTCTATGCTTGCTCGAAATGGACAAAAGTAGCCCGCTTGCAGTTGAAACAATTTCCGGTGTGCGAGCGCTGCCGCGAAAGACTGGCCGCGATTGCAGATCACTTCATTCCGGCTGGAATTTTTATCGCGCTGTGCCGGTTGCAGAATCGGTTCCCCGCACCCGAGCGAGCATTTTTCTGGATGGGGAACTTGCAATCGCTTTGTCGCCCATGTCACGAAAAGAAAACAGAAGAAGACAAAGCACACGTCGGACCGTGGCCGGATCTGTTCGAGAATCCCCGCCGCGAGCCGAAGAGGTGGAATTTCTAAGATGAGTTACGAACCGCTGTTGAGTGACGCTGAAGCTGCGAAGTTCCTGGGTGGACTCCATCCGAAAACCGTGCAGCGCATGGCTCGGCGTGGCGAATTGCCGGCTTATCGCATCGGGCGTTACTGGCGCTTCCGCGTCACTGAATTGTCTCAATGGCTTGTGCTACATTCGAACCGCCAGAACAACCCGCCTGCTCAAACCCGAAAGGAGATGCAATGAGCAGACGGTTTCAGGAGGGTTGTCTGTACCGTGAGAAGCGGAAGGCCGGTCCCGCTGTTTGGGTGTTCCGGTATCGCGACGGGCAGAGCAATCGGAAAGAGCAGATAGGCACCGTGGAGCAGTTCCCGACCAAGTCAGCAGCGATGAAGGCTTGTGAACCACTCCGCGCAAACATCAACAAGGAAGCTAGATTGCCGCGCACGTTCGGGCAATTGGCAGACCATTACATCAAGCATGAGCTGCCGAGCAAGTCACCGTACACCGGCGAAGTCTACGCGGGCTATCTCAAGACGTGGATTTCCCCGAAGTGGGCGGAACACTCACTTTCTGATGTGAAAGCGGTAGCGGTTGAATCGTGGCTTAAGACGGTGACCCTATCGCCCGGAACGAAGGCAAAATTGCGGAACCTTATGCACGCGATTTTCAATCACGCGATGCGTTGGGAGTTTGCCAGCGTCAACCCGATTACCCTTGTGCGACAGTCAGCGAAGCGGACGCGAGTCCCTGATGTGCTGACGGTTGAGGAAATCGGGGCGTTGCTGTCCGAACTGAAGGAACCGTGGCGCACTGCTGTTTACGTGGCATTGACCACGGGACTCCGGGTGTCGGAACTGCTTGCTTTGAAATGGGCGGACGTTGACTTCGTAGCGGGCGAGATTCGCCTGTCACGCGGAATCGTGCGTCAACACATCGGACAGATGAAAACCGAAGCAAGCCGCAAGCCAGTACCGCTGGAGGCGGGACTAGCTGACGTGCTGACTCAGTGGCGTGGGCGCTGTCCGTACAATCAGGATGCGGATTACATTTTCGGCAGTCCTGATAAGCATGGGCAGCAACCGTACTGGCCTAACGCTGCGATGGAGGACCACATCCGGCCCGCTGCGAAGCGAGCAGGCATCCAGAAGCGGCTAGGTTGGCATACGTTGCGTCACACGTTCGGAACTTTGGTGAAAAGCCAAGGCGCGGACGTTGCGACTACGCAGGCTTTGCTGCGTCACGCAAACGTCAGCATCACGATGGACCGCTATGTCCAAGCCGTGACACCGGCGAAGCGGGAAGCGCAATCGCGTATCGTGGCGAGCATTCCGTTCCCAATTGTGGCGGGGGAACAGAAGGCGGATTCCCGCACTGTGCGGGTAGTTCCGCTCCCAGAAATGGGTCGGGAAAGTGATTCGTTCCCAAACGTTCCCACGCGGTTGACGGAAGCGGTTGCAAATGCTTGAATGTAAAGGGTTGGGCGCTTAACTCAGCGGTAGAGTGCCATCTTCACACGGTGGAAGTCATAGGTTCGAATCCTATAGCGCCCACCATCGTTTCTTTTGCTGAGTTTGCTGATCGATCATAGAGACCCGCGTCCTCGCCGGTCCGGCGGGCGAGACGCCCGCCGCTCCAACTCGAGCGCATCCACTGTTGCCATGGGTGCGAGTCTTACGTCTCCAACCAACATAATTGTGGCAATAACTGCTTGGCTCCTCGATGTCGGGGCTGCTGAAAGAGTTGCTCCGTAGGCCATCTCCGCGACACGGCGACTTCTCACCCCATGGTGGCCTGCCCGTTGCCGGTCGATTGGAGGCACCCGCGTTATCGTGCGATTGTCTTCAGAGCATGACGCATGATTGGACGGGCTGGCACATGGCGGGCGACGACTTTGAAGCCAGCGCGTTTGAATGTAGTGGCGTATCCAGTCCACGAGGAGCTGGGAGTCTTGTCCGCATCCAGCGGATAGGCCTCGACGGCGGCCGCACCGGCACGCTTGGCGACCTTTAACGCTGCTGAAATCAAGGCGGATGTGACGCCCTGCCTCCGGTAGCCGATGCGCACGTAAAAGCATGAGATGGACCAGACAGGAATCTGGTCCACGCGCTGCAGCCGCCACGCACGATCCAGCCCCGGCAGGGCGTCGCGCGGTGTCAGTTGGCACCAGCCGACAGCTACATCGCCATCAAAGGCAACGAGACCAGGGGGCGGGCCGCGTTTCACAATTTCTCGGAATGCCGCCTTGTTCTGGACGCGTGGTAGTTTGCGGTAGGCCGCACCAATACGCCAATACATGCACCAACATCCATTACATGCGCCGTTCTTGCCGAATAAATCCTCCATCGCGGGCCATATATCTGGGGTGAGAGGGCGTACTGTGAGGTGCGCGCTACTTCCTCGTTTCATCTTCGAAGGCAATGGGTACCTCCGTTGACGCTGTCAGACGTCTCGGAATTTCGTACAGCAATTTAATTTTGCCGCACCACGCTGCAACTTGCCAGCGTAAGAGCCGGCCAAACTACGGCAAGAACATTTTGCAGGCGGATTCGCCATCGTGATCAGGGAAGTTTGTTTCAATCGATTCGCGCGGATGAAAAATGGAGAGGCGGGCGTCTCGCCCGCTTCTCCATTCTGTCATGGACCATGTTCATCAAGCTTCTCGGAGTAGGAGATGGTCAGCGGTTGTCGAGGGCGATGGCAACTCCGTAGGGAGGAAGATCGATGGAGCCTTGCTGCTGGCCGTCGAGCATAACCTTCATCGGATGAGGCAGCGTGATGCGTCGATTCTCGGCGGCGTAGTTCACGAACACGAATACCTGCTTGCTGGGACCAATGCGGCGGCTGACCTCGACGCCATCAGGCACGGGACCGAATACGGGCGTTACGCCCGATTTTCGCGTCATCCACTGAGCGGCTGTGGCCATCAGTTTGTCATCGAGCTCCGCTCCGATGTACGTGATGTGTCCTTTGCCGTAGGCGCGGGTAATCGCCGCGGGCTGATCATCGAGCCATCCGTTGCTCTTGCCATACTTGAGAAGAACTTCGTCCCCGGGCGAGAGGCTCTTCAGTTGCTCCGCCCAGATGGTGGCCTGGCCACTGCCCCAGGCACCTGCAACCGGAAAATCTTTTTCGAGCGCGTAGTACTGTTCGACGTGTGCGCCCAACGCATCCACGAGAAATCCCGGCTGTCGCTGTGGAAGTAGCGCGTTGAATTCATCTTTCATGCCGGAGCGCGGGCCGAGCACGAGATGTCCGCCGTTGCGTACGTAGGCGAGCAGATGGTCGGCCAGATCTTTCGGCAGCACGTTGAGACTGGGCGCGACCACCAACTTGTAGCCGTCCAGCGGAGCGTAGGCGCTGACCACGTCGATGGATTGCGAAATCGGGCGGAGGGCGCGGTAGTAATTCGTCAGGAGGCGATTGTCGTCATAGTTCCTGGTGTGTTTCTGAAACTGCAGGGCCCAATGGCTGTCATAGGAATAGAGCAATGCGACTTCTGAGATCGGCTGTGTACCGCGGAAAGCGCTTTCGGCTTTGGCAAACTCGCGGGCGGTTTGCGCAGCTTCGTCATAAAAAGGCACAGGAGTTCCGTCGGGCCCCACCAACACACCGTGTATTTCTTCCTGGCCATTGAGCGCGCTGCGCCATTGCCAGTAGTTGACGTCGTCGGCGCCGTGTCCGATCGCTTGCCACGCCATGGCGCGGGCTTCGCCGCGATTGAGGAAATTGTTGAGCGGGGACCAATTCACGGCGCCCGGCTGCGTCTCCATCACCCAGAAGTTCTCGCGTTTGAACCCGCGGGTGAGATCGTGAAGAAGGCCGTTTTGTGCTGGATCCACATGGCCCGTGCCGACGTAGTCGTCCCAGGAGGCGAAGGTAAGCGACTCGGTGATGGGATAGTGGTCGAAGCCGTCGAAGAATCCCATCAGGTTGCCGGTGATGAACTGCCGCGGCTCGGCGTGTTTGCGGATGACGTCGATTTGATTCTGCTGGTAGGAGGTCCAGGTCGCGGTGATGAAGCGCTTCCACTCGAGCATGAGGCCCGGGTTGTGCGGGCCGATGGGAATCGGGATCTCGGCCCAGTTGTCGTAAGTCTGGCTCCAGTAGGCAGTGGTCCAGTGCGTGTTCAGATTGTCGAGAGTTTTGTATTTTGCCTTCAGCCAATCCTGAAATTGCTTGCGCGTGTCGTCGTCGTAGGACATCTGGGCGTAGCCGTATTCGTTATCGATCTGCCAGCCCACGACGTTTGGATTATGACCAAAGCGGAGGGCCATCTGCTCGGCGATGCGGCGGCAGAAGTTACGGTAACGAGTCGACGTCGCGGAGGCGTGCGCGCGGTTGCCGTGCGCGACGCGTTGACCATCTGGCTCGACGCGCAGAGTGTCTGGATATTTCTGCGTGAGCCAGGCGGGCGGTGTTGCGGTGGGCGTGCCCACCACGGAAACCATGTGGTGTTTGGCAGCGAGATTGATGGCGCGCTCCAGCCAGTCGAGATCGTAGTGACCTTCGGAAGGCTCCATGCGGCTCCAGGCGAATTCGGCGATGCGCACGACTTTCAGGTCGGCCGCTTCCATCAGGCGCAGGTCTTCTTCCCAGCGGGATTCCGGCCATTGCTCGGGATACCAGGCGACGCCCATCAGGATCGCGTTCTGTCCGGGAAGTTGCGTGGGGATGGGAGATGCGGTCTGTGCGTGGACAGTCGCGAAAGTGACGGCATCGGACTGCTGCTGGACGGCGGTGACGGGGTTCATGGGTGTCCACTGCGCACGGGCGAGCGGCACACACGCAAACATGAGAAGCGCGGCGAGCGGGAGGACGGGAGAGATTGTTTTCTGGGGCACAAGAAGAAGGAGCTTGGGAAATGCGGAATCGGTCAGTGGAGAAACAATTGTCTTCATAGAGGAGGCTCAGAGAACCCGGGTCAGGAGATCGAAAGCGTCGTCGAAGAAATGGCTTCTTCGGCGCCGGTACCGTTCGCAATCTGCTGCAAGGCAGGATAGATTTTGCGGTAGCTGCGATAGGCTTGGTCCAGGGTCGCGGAGTCTCTTGCATTGGGCTGAACTTCTTCCGCGATGCGAACCACAGTGTCGCAAGCTGATTCGACAGAATGCCAGTTGCCCGCCCCCACCCCGGCCAGGATGGCAGCGCCATAGGCGGCGCCTTCTTCCACTGCGAGCACTTCGACCGCGTGTCCGTAAACATCCGCCTGGATCTGCCGCCATAAGGGAGACCGGGCGCCGCCGCCTCCCAATCGAATGCGATCGACCGGGACGTTGAGCTCCCGGAAAATCGTGAACGTGTCGCGCAGACTGAAGGCAACTCCCTCCAGAATGGCGCGAATGACGTGGGAACGGGTATGGACAGCGGAGAGGCCGATGAGAGCGGCCCGCGCATTGGGATCGCAGTGAGGAGTACGTTCGCCCATCAGGTAGGGCGCCCAGAAAACGCCATCCGAAGCGGGCGGCGCAGCGGTTGCTTCCTCGGCGAGCTGATCGTAAGGATCGCGGTGCGATTTTGCGAGGACGCCGAAGCGATCGCGGAACCAGCGCAACGACAGTCCGGCCGCCTGCGTCACGCCCATGACGTGCCATCGGCCGGGGACGGCATGGCAGAAGGTGTGAATCCTCCCCTTGCGATCGAGCGCTGGACGATCAGTGGCGCCGAAGACTACGCCCGATGTGCCGATGGTCGCGCTCACGGTGCCGGGACGAACGATTCCCGTGCCGACGGCTCCAGCGGCCTGGTCGCCTGCCCCGACCACGACGGGCGTCCCGGCTCGCAGGCCGGTCGCCTCGGCTCCGCGGGCAGATACTCGACCGCAGATATCCGGCGATTCAAGCAACGTCGGAAGCAGTTGCAGGTTGAGCCCTGTAGCCCCTAGTACTTCAGCAGACCACCGGCGGCGGGCCACGTCGAGGAGCAACGTGCCCGAGGCATCCGCCATATCGATGGCGCGTTCGCCAGTGAGTTGGAAGCGGACAAAATCTTTGGGCAACAGCACGTGCGCTACGCGCTCCCAGTGGTGCGGCTCGTTTTCGCGCACCCAGAGAAGCTTGGTGAGCGTGAAATTCGTGAGCGGCGCGTTGCAGGTGAGATCAATGAGACGGTCTGTGCCGAACTGCTCGGAAAGTTTCCGGACTTGGGGTTCGGTACGTTGATCGCACCAGATGAGGGCGGGGCGGATCACGTCATCGTGGCGATCGAGCAGGACGGCGCCATGCATTTGCCCGGAAAATCCGACGCAGGCAATCTGATCGCTGCCCATTTTTGCCGCAGCGAGCGCGCCGCGGACGGCTAACGTGCAGGCTCGCCACCAGTCGCCCGGGTCCTGCTCAGCCCACCCGACCTGCGGCGAGGCGAAGGGAGCATGCTGTTCCGAGGCGGACGCGATCACGCGCCCGTGCGGGTCGATGATCAGCGCGCGAGTGCCGCTGGTGCCGACATCGATGCCGAGGAACTGGATAACTCCCTCCTGTTTGCGCGACCGTTCAGCATAGCCTGCCGAGCCGAAGTCGTCGACCAATTCTGTAATCTTTTCGCGCGGGCCGGCAACGTGCCAATCACGGTTTCCCGCGTCAACGGCCAGCGGAAGGGTCTGCGGAGCTTGCCGAGTCCACGTCGACGAACAGCTTTTGCGTGGCGAGTCCGGGCGGATAGCAGTTGCCATCACTCGCATAGTTCGCTCGACAACCTGCAGCGACGTCGCGGCGCTTGGGCGACTGGGTGAACTGCCATGCGTCGGCAAACGTCACGCCGCTCTGTGATGGTGATGGAGCGTGCCTCGGAAAGGCGCAGCCCGGCGAGGGCGGACACGCGTCATTCGTGACCCAGTACGCGATTTTTCTGGCGCCTGCATTCTGGCGAATATCTTCGGCGGTAATTACCGTTACTCCGTTTCCCTCGGGCGCGGCAATTCCAGAACAGTAGATGCCAGCGCGAAATCCGCCCGCATTCACGCTATCGACCCAGGCATAGAGGTAGGCCTTTTGCTCAGGAAGCATGCGGCCGCCTTCCTCCTGGTCGAGAAAGATGAGCGTTCCCTCTGGAAATCCTTCTCGACGCGCGGAAGCGATGGCAGTGGCAGCATCGGATCGGCCCAGCGCGGAGGCGTCGCCGGCTTTGCGCAATTCTGTGTCCAGACGGCCGTTGAAGAGCACAAGGAATCCGAATCCGGTCTCTTTGACGATCTTGCGCTTACCTGCCCAGGTGTTGCTGGTCGCTCCCGGCGGCACATTCAGCCAATAGCCCGCGAACGAGAACGTTCGGCGCAGACTTGTAAGATTGGCATCGCCGGGATACTCGTTGCGATCGAATCCGAGATACGCGGCGTGAGAACCAGCTTCGGCTGTCTGCGCTCGTACGTACTCCTTCGATCCGCTCATGGAGTGCAGAAGGCACATGGTCATTGCGCAAAGGATGAGCAAGACGTTCTTCATTCGCTTAGTCCGTTGCGTTTGCTTCGGGCGAAGTGCTGTGTCGGGATCCTTGTGCCCTTCGAGTCCATTGCAGGCGCTCCCTCACAGCAGCTCTGCGCGCTGCAGAATCTTGCGCGCCAGGCCAGTGAGCGGAAGCGATGCGAGCCGCGACCGGGACATCCAGCGGCCGCTTCCTTTCTGGGGAGTCACGATTTCCATAACTTGCACCTGGTAGTCGGTGACCGTGATCGAATGGCGCAGTGATAGCAGTCGCTTTGCGCGTGCGCGGGACGGTAACTCCGGCAGTTCCCACATGCCCGGCATTAGCGATTCGGTTTTGCCGCGCTGGACCAAAAGAACGTGTCCGTTCCGCCGCGCCAGTCCGAAGAAGATTCTGCGCTTTTTTTGCCGAGGTCTCGCTGCCTCGGCTTGCAATTCTCCACGCGCGGCGCAAAATCCTGAAACCGGACAGAGCAAGCACTGAGGTTGCCGGGGCAGGCAGATGGTCGCTCCCAGTTCCATCATTGCCTGATTGAAGTCGCCGGGGCGGTCCTGGGCCAGGAGGTGGTTTGCCGTGTTCCAGGTCTGTTCTCCAGTCAACCGTTTCCCGCTCATTCGTTCGAGGACTCGCTCCACATTCCCGTCGACCACGGCTACCGGTTCGTCGTACGCGATGCTGGCGATCGCCGCGGCAGTGTAGCGCCCGATGCCGGGTAGGTGGCGCAATCCTTCGCTGTCGCGTGGAAACTTTCCCTGATGTTCCTTTACGACGAGCTTTGCTGCCGCGTGCAACATACGAGTGCGCCGGTAATACCCGAGGCCGCTCCAGGCCGCCAGCACGGATGATTCCCGTGCGGCAGCCAACTTGCGCACCGTCGGAAATTTGTTCAGGAAACGGCGATAGTGCTCCAGAACCGCAGCGACGCGCGTTTGCTGCAGCATGATTTCCGAAACCCATACCCGGTAGGGATCGCGGTCCTCCCGCCAGGGAAGCTTGCGCGCGTGTTGTTTGTACCAGGCGAGCAGGCAACAGGCGAAGCCGTTGGCTTTCTCCGTGTTTGGAATTTGCGACAAATCCAGCCCCGAGATTTCGCGCCTTCAGCGGCTAAGCCGCTTTGATTTTGCGGCCCTTCCGCCTCCGCTTAAAGCCGAGCCCTTTCAAAGCCTCAGAGGTTCAAAGTTGTTGTCCGACTGTTGGGGTTCGAAATATCCCCCACACTAACCACGCAAAGAACGCGAGTTAGGACGGGGCACCCTCCGCTTTCAAGGTGCGATTCGCTTACGGCGCGAACTAGATCAGCACTTATTTACTTTCGGTCCCCAACACTGAATGCGCGATGACCACCCAGCCGCGTTTCTGCTCCTGCCAGACTGTCATTCTTCGCTCGGGCTGTGAGTTCAGCGTTTGGCCCCGCGCAGTTCCGCGGAACGTAATCGTGTAGGTCACGATAAAGGTATCGCGGTTCATCTCTGTCGTCAGATCTCCGATTGAGAACTCCTGCAACTGAAGTTGCTGCAGTCGTTGCAGCGCATCGGAGCGCTCGTAGCGGCCCGTGGGCGTGACGTAGACGAAATTCGAGGCGATGTGCGAGTTCAGGTCGTTCCAGTTCTGCTTCTGGACATCCTGCCAGAAGGTGCGCTCCATACCCTCGCCCCCGGTGGCGTCGCTGATCGCTTTTGCCGGGCGCTCTTTGTAGAACGTGCATCCCAGGACGCTCATCGAGACGGCAAGGACTGCGGCAAAGATGACATGCCGGAACATGTTGCCGATTCTAACCCAAGCGGTGCGGGTTCCAATGGGAACCATCAGCGGTCCTCGCGGTGACGCCGGAGGTGCGCTTGCAGTTGACCCTCACCAGAAAGCCACGAATAATAAGGGAGCTTACCTTCGTCTTTCGGCACCGCCGGTTCGCGCCGCAAATTTGAGGAGTGTTATGAGCGACTTCAATCGCCGCGTGGAGGAGACATCGGCTCGCGTCAACAGAAAGGTTTCGAACGCCGCCGAGCGTCTAGAGAAAGAAAGCGCCGACTTGATCGCCTATCTGAACCGGGAAGTAGTTCCGGCGGTGCGCGACCAGTCCTCCAGGGCGCTCCGCATCGCGGCCGAAAAGCTGCGGAGCTTTGCCGACTTCATGGACGAGCACAAAAACACCGACGAGACGAAGAAACCGTAACGTGCGTTTCCGGATACTTGCAAGCATCGGGCTTCTCTCGCTGGCCTTGCTGAGTGGTTGCGCCAGCCATAAGCAGGCGCGCGTCCAGGTTCCGCCGCCTCCGCCGGCGGAGTCAACCACCCCACCCGTGGCAGCTGATCGCGAGCAGCCGGCGGCGACCGCGTCCAGTCATCCTTCTCATCCTTCGAAAGAGACGGCCAAGGACAAGGTCGAAGAGATTCTCACGATTCCGGCGGATGCCGTGCCGCTTTCGACGGAGACAGGCTTAGCGAGCTGGTATGGGGCGCCCTACCACAATCGGCGCGGCTCGAATGGCGAAGTCTACAACATGAATGCGATGACCGCCGCCCATCGCACCTTACCGTTGGGTTCGATTGTGCGCGTGACCAACGTCAAGAGCGGGCACGCGGCTCTGGTGAGAATCACCGACCGGGGCCCATTTGTCGAAGGCCGCATTTTGGATGTCTCCTACGCGGCCGCAAAGCAATTGGATATCTGGCAGCCGGGTGTGGCCCGCGTCAAGCTGGAGGTCATGCAGACGCCCACCTCGCCTGCGACGGGTGGCCGCTGGGCCGTACAGATCGGTTCCTTCGGAAAGCAGAAAGATGCGTCGGAAATGGCTGAGCACCTGGCGCGGCGCTACCGCACAGCCAAGGTCGCCCAAATCGCCAGCCCCGTGGGCACGTGGTGGGTACGGGTGCGCGTCCTGAATGACGACCGCCAGCGCGCCGAAGCTCTGATGCATGAGACCGAGACGAAGGAAGGCTCGGTATATTTGGTGAGGCTGGACTGATGCCCGATAGCCGATAGCTGAGAACTGAGACCTGAGACCTGAGACCTGAGAACTCACCCACTATGACTGACTGCCTCTTTTGCCGAATTGTGAAGGGCGAGATTCCTGCCAAGAAAGTATATGAAGACGAGCATAGTCTTGCCTTCGAAGACATAGACCCGCAGGCGCCAACTCACGTCCTCGTCGTCTCTAAGAAACATGTCCGCGGCCTGAAAGAAGCGCAGAAGGAAGATGCGGAGCTTATCGGGCGCCTTCATCTGGTCGCAGCCGAAATCGGCCGGCAGCGTGGGATTGAGGACGGCTACCGGACCGTGCTCAACGTTGGGCCGAAGTCCGGTCAGTCCGTCTTTCACATTCACGTTCACCTGATCGGCGGACGTCCGATGAAATGGCCTCCAGGGTAGTGTTCCGTAG
>Ga0210401_10001803_pt1 | contig 24337 bp, 21 predicted proteins | sample IncBWH32MmetaG_FD_150866 | JGI IMG/M metagenome (GOLD analysis project Ga0210401, IMG submission 150866) | Forest soil microbial communities from Barre Woods Harvard Forest LTER site, Petersham, Massachusetts, United States - Inc-BW-H-32-M | ecosystem: Environmental > Terrestrial > Soil >... | reverse complement strand
CCTCGAGGATGCTGACATCGCGACGAAGCCTGTGAACCTTGATCGGGGCTTTGGCCGCGTCGTCGCGGATCAATTCCACGATGTTGCGGGCTTCGGCATAGGCTTGTGAGGGACTGAGCCATTCCTCCCTCGCGGCGGCGACGGCCGTTGCGCAGCAGATGCAGAAACCGCGTCGTGACAAAAGGTGCTGGTGGGCGAACGACATTCTTGTTCTCCGTGCGGGCAAAGCGATCGAGGATGTCGGCGTGAGTGTTCGTCCTCATCATCCAAACACGAGATACGCGCTGGATACGACCACGACCAGCGCCAGGGCGATCGACAATGCGAGTTCAGCGCGATAGCCGCCGGCATCATGGGTGTCCTGGTCCTCGATCAAACGGCGGACGCGGACGAAGCGGATCGCGGCGGTGACGATCAGCGCCAGGCCGATCAGGATCAGCGCGAGACCTTCATAGCGGCCCAGCGGGCCGGAGAGCCTTTCCAGCATCCCGCGACGTCCGGTATTCGGGGCGTCCGCGCGCGCCATGTAGACCACGAACAGATTGAACCTTTCGATCACGAATCCGAATGCGACGACTGCGATGCCAGTTCGCACCCAGGCGAGAAAGGTGCGCTCGTTCGCGGCATGATCGCTATAGGCTCGGATCACGAAACGCCTCCTGATCGGGATCAGACTTTCCGGAGAGCGGCGGCTCTCTCACGGAGACTCGGTGGCCTTGCTGGCGATCGCCCGCAACGCCGCTGTCATGGCAGTGACCGTCGCCTTGGCCTGATCATCGAGGCCGTGGCGTTGTACGACCCAGGCCGGATCGTTGTAGGAGAGCCAGGTACTGCCCGACGCGTCCTGCCAGACCAGCGCCTTCAGCGGCAGGTCGATCCCGATGGTCTGGACCGATTGCATCAGGGGCGTGCCTCCCTTGGCATTGCCGAAGATCAACAGATCGGTCGGGCGCAGCGGCAGGCCCACGGCCGCGGCGCCTGCCGCATGATCGATATGGGCAAACACCGTCATGCCCTTGGCCCGCACCTCGGCCTCGAACCGGTTCATGGTCTCTTCCGGCCCGTAGCCGCTGCGTATCGTGATCAAACCGTCTGCGGCCATTGCCTGCGCTCCCATTAGCCAACCAGCAGCTGACAATATGAAACTTGCGTTTCGCAGCGCTCATGCTGCGCGTGCCAGCTCGTTTTTACCAGACGGAGGCGAAGAATCGAACTCCGCTTCGGGAATGAAGCCGTCGCGATTTTGGAATGCTGGGCTTGGGCAGCCTCTCGCGGTGAGCTTGGCATCGGCATGGGGCCAAGGCCGGCGAGAGCAGGGCGGCGAGAGTTCGAGCTCGCCACGAGCTTCTTGGACAAGGCATTGTTTTTGCACGAATTGACGCGGTCCGGTCGGACCGCGCCCTTGTTTGGCCGCGTGACGTTGGTCGGCCTGTCCCGACGATCCGGAAAAGCGGGGCTGGCCTGAAGCCGGGCTAGCTCCAGATGCGTTCGAGGCGGTGAAGCCCTATGCCGTTCCGGGAGGAAGGCAGACCGTTGAGAAACTGGCTCGATAGCTGCCGACAATGCCGGGTTGACATGTCATGAAGGTCGAACCGAGCCACGCTGGAGCGCGCGCCGGACGACGCCTGTTCCTTGAACAGCGCGTCGTCGTGCGCAAAGCCCGCAGGCGGCGGGGCGGCGGTCAACGCCTGCTGCAGCTGGCACGCGGATGCTGGATGGACCGCTTCAACCGAACTCAGCGCCGCTCAAGCCAACGCTTCCAGATAAAGGCTCGGGTCGAAATATTTGCTTGCCGGCGTAAAATCCTTGATGCCGGCATTGGCCATGAAGAAATCCGTCGACTGCTGCAGCCAGTTGACGACCGTTCCGTCGGTGTAAAGCTTCTTCCAGTCCTTGGCCGTGAACATCTTCTGGGCCTTGAACTGTTCCTTCAGATCGCTGAGCGGCACCTGACTGTAGTGGGCCTTTTGCAGGGCGTCGAGCGCCTCCTCGCTGTGCGCGAGAACATGGTCATTGGCCTCGCTCCAGCCCTTGATCAGCTTGGCGAGCGTCGGCCGGTTCGCGGCATAATAGTCGTTGGCGGCGGCCCAGCCGCCGATGATCGCGGCCTGCGGATAATAGGCCGACGCGTCGGCGAGCTTCAGGGCGTCCGGCACCTTGTCGCGCACGGTGATGTTGAAGGGCACCCACAGCGCGACGGCGGGCACCGCGCCGGAGATAAAGGATGTCACGGCGGCGGGCATGGCCTGGTTGAGCAGTTCGACATCCTTGGGATCGACAGCGTTGGCGCGGAGCGCGTGATCGAGGAAGACATGGGCGGTGGTGCCGGTCGTGGTCGCGATCCGCTTGCCCTTGAGGTCGGCGAACGACTTGATGCCCTGATTCTTGTGCACCCAGAGCTGGGCGGTTGCCACCTCGATGTCGTTGATCAAAAACACCTTGCCCTGGCCGCGGGCCGGGAAATTCGACAGCACCGCACCGGTTGCCAGCACGTCGAGACTGCCGCCGATCAGAGCCTGGAAGATTTCGAGCCCGGTGTTGAACTGGCGCAGTTCGAGCTCAAGCCCCTGCTTGTCGAAGGAGCCGCGGTCCATGCCGGTCCAGATCTGGCCGTCGACGGCAAGCGTGTGCAGATAGCCGACCCGGATCTTGGTTTTGGCCTGCGCCAGCGCCGGCGCCGCCAAGCCGCTCAACGCCAGGCCCGCGGCCGTCCCAAGGAATTGTCGTCGATGCATGGTTCGCTCTCCCTTTCATCCGTTGTTTCTAGGCCGTGGTTCGCTCCTGCCACGCGAGCAGGTTGGCGCTGATCCGCCTCAGGACCATGTCCATGATCAGCGCGATGCAGCCGATGCAGATGATTCCGACATAGATGGAATCCAATAGAAAATAGGTCGACGCATTCTGGATCATCGCGCCTAGTCCGCGTTGTGCGGCGATCAGTTCGGAGGCGACCAGCGTAGCCCAGGTGACCCCGAGCGCGACGCGCAGCGCAGTGAGGATGTGGGGCAGGGTTAACGGAATGATAACTTTGCGGAAGATCTCGAACTCGTCGGCGCCAAGGGTTCGCGCCACGCGGATGTAGAGCGGAGTGATTTGCGAAACGCCCTCATACATCACGATCACGCCCGAGAAGAACGCGGCGTAGAACAGGATCACGAGCTTGGCGAGCTCGTCGACGCCGAAATACACGATGACCAGCGGGATCAGGGCGATCGGGGGCAGCGCCCGGAAGAAATTGATCATGGGATCGGCAAGCGTGCGCGCGGACCGGTACCAGCCCAGCAGGAAGCCTACGGGCACCGCGGCCAGGATCCCCAGGACGACGCCGAGCAAGACGCGGCGAGCCGACACATAGACGTCGAACAGCAGTCCCTCATGCAGCAGCAGCTCGACGAACTTGGCTGCGACCTGATGCGGCGCGGGGATCAGCGACACGTTGATGAGGCCGCTGGCGCGGATCGCGTACCACAGCGCCACGACACCGATCCATGGCAAAAGACCAAGCGGCACGCGACCAAGGTATTTGCCGGTGCCCATGACTGTGCGAAGTCCGCGAAACGCTTTTGCGGCGAGCGACCGCGGACTTCGGAAAGTGGGTGCCGGTCCGGTCCGCTCCTTCATGTCGTCCGTTCCGTAGTATGGAATGGTCGGCGGCAGAAAGCTATTCTGCCGGAGACGCTCGTAGCACGATCGGACCTCATTCTGTGCATGCGGTTGTCTGTTCTGCGCGCAGCCATCATTCGTAATCGCCGCTTGTGTTCTCTGTGGAGTTCGTGCTGAACGCTCGCATGGTTGCAAAAGGTTACGACTACATCATCGTAGGCGCGGGTTCGGCCGGCTGCATCGTGGCAAATCGCCTCTCGGCCGACCCGTCCTGCCGGGTCCTGCTCCTGGAAGCCGGTGGATCGGACCGGGATTTCTGGCTCAAGCTGCCGGTCGGCTATTACAGGACGATCTATAATGAGCGGTTTTCCCGGCTGTTCATGACGGAGCCGGGCGAGGGTACCGCCGGGCGTCCCATCGTATGGCCGCGGGGCCGGGTGCTCGGCGGCTCGTCGTCGATCAACGGGTTGATCTTCATCCGCGGCCAGCATCAGGATTTTGACGACTGGGAACGTCTGGGTGCAACGGGCTGGTCCTATCGCGACGTGCTGCCGCATTTCCGGCGCTACGAGCGCTATCGCGGTGGCGAGAGCCAGTATCACGGCGCTCTCGGCGAGTTCGAGGTCTCGGATCTTCGTAACGACAATCCCGCCTCGGCGGCCTGGGTGGAGGCCGGGCTCGAGTTCGGACTGCCGCGCAATGACGATTTCAATGGCGCGACCACCCATGGCGTCGGCCGCTACCAGCTCGGCATCGGACGGCACTGGCGCACTAGTTCGGCGTCGGCGTTCCTGCGTCCGGTCGCGCACCGGGGCAACCTGACCGTCATCACCGGCGCCCATGTCTGCCGCGTGCTGTTTGCGGGTCGTATCGCGGCGGGTGTGGAGTGGATCAAGGATGGCCAGCGCGTGACCGCGACGGCGGACCGCGAGGTCGTGCTGTCGGGGGGAGCGCTGCAGTCGCCGCAGCTGTTGCAGCTCTCGGGCGTGGGACCTGCGGATCTTCTGCGCAGCCTTGGCGTTGCCGCCATCGTCGACGCGCCGGATGTCGGCGCCAATCTGCAGGATCACTACCAGGCGCGGCTGATCGTCCGGCTGAAACGTCCGATTTCGCTCAACGACCAGGTTCGCAGTCCCTATCAACTGGCGAAGATGGGCGCGGAATGGATCTTCGCCGGCCGGGGTCCGTTGACGGTCGGGGCGGGGCAGGTCGGCGGCGCCGCATGCACCGAATATGCGACCGACGGACGACCCGACGTCCAGTTCAACGTCATGCCGCTGTCGGTCGACAAGCCCGGCGAGCCGCTGCATCGCTATTCGGGGTTCACGGCGTCGGCCTGGCAGTGCCACGCGCGGTCGCGGGGCTCGCTCGCCATCCGTTCGACGGACCCGTTCGAGCAGCCGCGCATCGTGCCGAACTATCTTGCGGAGGAGATCGATCGCCGGACGCTGGTCAGCGGCATGAACATCCTGCGCGACATCTTCCGCCAAAAATCCTTTCGCGACCTCTGGGACGTCGAGGTCGCACCCGGGCCTGAGGCGAAGGACGCCGGCAGCCTCCGGGAATTTGCCCGCAACACCGGAGGCACCGTGTTTCATTGCGTCGGGACCTGCCGCATCGGAAGCGACACGCGCGCCGTGCTCGATCCTGACCTGCGTGTTCGTGGCGTCGACCGGCTGCGCGTGATCGATGCTTCAGTCATGCCGCAGATCACCTCGGCCAACACCAACGCGACGAGCCTGATGATCGGGGAGAAGGGCGCCGCTCTCGTGTTGTCCGACAAATCCTGAGCCGTCAGCGTCGATAGCTCGCCAGCGCATCGAGCATCCGCTGGGCCTCGGGCGAACCCCACTCCCTTGCTTTCTGGTACCAGTTGCGCGCCTGTGCCGGATCGGGTCCACCCTTGTCGGCGATGCTCGATTGTCGCGAGACCGCCGGATCAAAGGTTTTCGCCAGCGCGAGCGCCGCGTGGGCATCGTGGGACTCGGCCGCGCGCATCAGCAGCACCCGCGCGGCCTTCACGTCGCCGGTTGCCAAGAGTTCTTGCGCGCGCCTGATGTCGGCGGCGACCTGCATGGCCGTCAGTTCTGCAGGCGTTGGAGACGGTGACGGCACGTCGGCCATCGGGGTCGCGGACGCCACGACCATCGGTGGCTGGGCCGGAGCGGCCGCTTGTGCCGGCTGGGCCGGGGCCATGACCGGCGGTGGCGGAGCCGCCGCGACGGCCGGTGCCGGCGCTGCCGGAACGATCGCCGTGTTTAAGGCCAGCGCTTCGGCGACGGGAGCCGGCGGCTTCCAGGTCAATTGCAGGGAACTCGTGACCTGTGCCGCGCCATCGGCATCGCGCAATTCCACCGACAAATTCATGTCGCCGACGAAATCGATCGGCGGCATGACTTTCGCGTCCGCGATATCCTCGGCGCGCACCCGCCATTCGCCAGCGCTCTTGCGGGCTCCTTCGGACAGCTTGGTGCCATCGGGCAGGCCCCTGATGGCAACCGTCGCACCCGGGTTCGGCTGGTTGACGCCGACGCCAAGCTGCAACAGCTCATTGGCCAGACCGCTCTGGTTGCGGACGACAAGCGTCGAAACGTTGCGCGGGGCCGGCTGGGCCGAGAAGGACCTGATGGCCTGCCATGATCCGAGCGCCGCCAGGATGCGATTTCCGGTGAAGCCGGGCTCCGGCGAGATGAGCGCAAAGCAGGTCAGCGCGACGAGCGCGGCGGTCGCGCCCGCGAACGCAAATGACGCGAGCGCGCGAAATGACGATCGCCGCGCCTGAGCAAACCCGGAGCCGCCCTGCTCCGCCTCCATCTGTTCGCGCAGGACCTTGGCGAGCGCCTCGTTGAATGCGTCGGAGCGACCCCGCGACCGGCCGTCGCCATCCCGTGAAAGCCTGAGGTCGGGAGGCGGCACATGGGTAGGCAATTGGGGAGCAGGCACGGACGGCCGGTCCTGCCCGACCGGTACCCGCCAATTCCTGTCGGCAGGCGCACCAATGTCGCGCAATCGGCGTGGCGCATAGTACGAAGGATCGTCGGGACCGGGATCTTTTTCCGAGTCGCTCACGCTACACCCTCACTCGACGCGAAGCTCAAGGCAGCAAACCAACGGGACCGCGAAACCGCTAAGCTCCGCGCGCACGCAACCGCCGACAACGTTCTTCTCTGTTAGATTTTGGCTCCGCACTCCAACGCCGCCGTCCCGCCTAAAGGACTCGCCTGAGGTTGTGTCAGAAGACACCTTCAGATCGTGCGATGCTTGATCTGACGTCCCGACCTCTTGCCCGCCCAGATTGACGTGATTGCCACGCGCCCACAAGGAGATCGCGTCTATGCTTAAACTTCGTCTAAAGTGTGGACGCGTGTGAGTTGAAAGAGATGCAATTTTTGCGATGAAGGCGCACCGCAGGTTGTTTTTCATTAACGGGCAAACGTTTGCAGCTTGGGCGCGAGCGGCCATAGGCAAAGCAATATCCGGACGACTACGGACGACTGCGACGATCTCACGGCAGCAACCGCCGGCTGTGGCCGTTCGAGACCTGGCCGTGTCTTATTCCGAGAACGGCACGACGCGTTGCGCCTGCTGTGCCTGATATTCGCTCATCACAAGCTCGCGAACGGTCTTCCTGATTTCGCCGAATTCCGGAAGCTCCTGGATCGCTTCCTGGCGGGGGTAGGGAAATTTGACGTCGATGATCCGCTTGATGCGAGCCGGTCGCGCCGTCACGACGATGATGCGCGAGGACAGATAGATCGCCTCGTCGACCGAATGGGTAATCAGCATCACGGTCTTGCCTTCGGCGCTGAGCACCTGCAGCAGCAGGTTTTGCATGTTTGACCGGGTCTGGGCGTCCAGCGCGCCGAACGGCTCGTCCATCAGCAGGAATTTCGGCTTCACCGCATAGGCGCGCGCGATCGCGAGCCGCTGGCGCATGCCTCCAGACAGGTGCTTTGGATGGGAATTGGCAAAGTCGGAGAGCCCCATCAAAGCGAGGTAGTGGTCACAGATGTCCTGACGCTCCTTGCTCGAAACGCGGTTGGCCTTCAGGCTGAGCCCGAAGGCAATATTGTCCCTGACGGTCAGCCAGGGAAACACGCCATAGTCCTGGAAGATGACGCCGCGCTCCGGCCCAGGCCCAGAAATCGGCCTGCCGTCGAATGTGACCGATCCCGTCGTCGGCTTCTGAAAGCCCGCCAGCATGTTCATCATCGTGGTCTTGCCGCAACCGGACGGCCCGATGATCGAGACGAATTCCCCCTCGCAAATCTCGTAGCTCACGTCGTCCAGAACCTCGAGCACCCCGTTGGGCGTATCGAAGGACAAGGAGACGTGATCGAATTTGGCGAGCGGGGGCATCGATACGGTCAAAGCGCCGGGGGGCAGCAGGCGAATAGAGCGGGGAAAGTGTCGAGGGTCAATGCAACGTGAAGACCCGCTCTTGAACAGGGCACGCCACGAATGTGGTCTCGGCTAGCTGCCACCGGGCTTTGACTCGCCGCCCGATCGAGCCGACTTGACGCTCGATTCAGCGTAGTATTCCGCGCCAGATTCAGCGTTTCTTGGCCTCACCCTGCGTCCATTCGAGGAATTCCTTGAACAGGCGCTGCTTGTCGGCGGGGGCCGAGGCATCGCCAACCTGGCGTTTGGCGACGAACTCCGCGAATTTGTCCTGCTGCAGCCAATACTGCGCGGCCGGGAAACGGTCCCAGCCCGGCAGGTCTTTGCCGAGGTCGACCTCCTGCCATTTCGGATGCCGGGGCGGCTTCTGGAGTTCGGGGAACTTGCTGAAGAGCGCTTCCACGAACTTTGCGACGCGGCGGTAGCGGTCGGTCGCCGGCTGCCAGTTGATCGTGATCATGACGGAATCGACCGCGACCGTCTGCAGGTTGCGGCCGGCGTCGATCAGGTTCGGGTAAAGCGCCGGCTCGAGCTCACCGCGGGAATAGATGTTTTCGAGCGCCGGCGTATAGGGAACCTCGAGAAGGTGCAGGTTGTCGCTCGCCGGAATGCGAGCGATCACCTCGGTGGGCTTGCCGGAAAAGACCACCGTGGCGGCGATCTGGCCGGCCTTGATCGCGGCGATCGCATCGGCCTCGTTCATGTTGACCTCGTCCACGTTGATGGACAGGAGGCCGAAAACATCGCGCGCGGTGATCTCTGTGCTCGATCCGACGTCGGCGAAGTTCACCTTCTTGCCGGCCAGGTCCTGGATCGACTTGACGTTGCGGGCGGCGACGACGTGCATCTCCTCCGGATACAGCCGGGTGATGTAGGTCAACTGCTGGTCGAGGGAGCGGCTGAGCTCGCCGGTGGACGCAAAATAGCGCAGCATCTGGGTGGTGGTGATCCCGATGTCGACGCCTTTGAGATAGAGCACATCGCGGATGTTCTGCGCGCCGCCCTGGCCCACCATCGGGAGGATGCGCAGATTGTCGTCATTGAGCACCACGGCGAGATCGTGGGTGATGTCGAGATAGGTATCCTCCGGACTGCCGGCGATGATCGCCACCGTGTTGGCGTTGATCTTCGTCTTCCATTCCTCGGCAAGCGGCGTCAGCGCCTTGGCCGCCGCGCGGGGCGTCTCCGAATAAGCCGGCGGGCAGCACAACAGGAACGTGGTGGCCAGCAACAGGCCGAGGACGGGCGCGTGCAGCAGCCAACGGGGGAATTTCAACTTGGCTGCGCCGGACCGGCAATGCGGAAAGGCTGCCTTAGTGCGTTGAGTCACCATGGTTCCCGTCCCCGATCGCGCCTGTTTGAAAACAGCACCCAAATGCACGCTCGCTAGTTCCCAGCGCGCAATTCCACCCCAGGTCGTAAGCAGACCCCAATCAATCCTGTGTCTGGTTCATGGCTGTTTTTTGGCGAGGCCTTGACGATCATGAGGCGGTTCGAATCCAGGTTGTATCGCCTGGTGTGGAACCCGGCCGACAAGCTTCGGTTGATTTCACGTGACGGTTGCTTGCAAACTTCAGTTGCATTGCCGTGCCGATAGCGAGATGTTGCCCGCCTCCCGACGAGAGGGACGCGTTGCTTCGTTCGACGACGAGATCGCTCGATGATGAAGTGACAGGGCAGGAGGGTTGGCGATGGACCGGCGCAAATTCGTTGTCACGGCGGGTGCGGCTCTTGGTGCATCGGCGTTACCGATCCCCGCATTGGCGCAGGCGAGAGCAGCCAAGGTCCGCGTCGGATATCTGCATACGCTGGCCGTCGATGGCCAGCTCTGGCTCGCCGATCATCTCGGCGCATGGGGCCGTAACGGAGTCGAGCCGGACTTCAAGGAATTCAAGACGGGTCTCGAGCTGTTCAAGGCGATGTCCGACAACATCATCGACATGCTCGTGACGGGAGCCGTGATCTCCAATTTTCCGGCGCGCGGCCAGGGCAAGATGTTCCTGGTCAACTCGATCGAATACGCCACCGCGCAGCTCTGGGTCCGCGAGGACATGGGGGTCGCGCAATTCGCCGACCTGCGCGGCAAGCGCGTCGTCACGACCGCGGGCACCACCGCGCACGTGTTCCTGGACAATGCGTTGCGGGAGAACAAGATGTCGGCCGCCGACATCGAGCTGGCGAGCCTGCCGATGGCCGACGCGGTGAACGCGTTCATCGGCGGATCGTATCCGGCGATCGCCCTCTGGGTGCCGTTCAACATTACCGTGCGCGAGAAGGTGCCTCAGGCCAAGAAGATCCTCGACGCGGGCGCGTTCTATCCGAATGCGGCGATCGTCGGCGGCTGGGCGGCGTCAAACGCGTATTACGCGAACAACAAGCCGACGCTGGAGCGGATCATCCGCGCCTGGATCGAGGGCAACGACATGATGATCGCGCGCGCAAATGACGCGCTCGGCATCTTGCGCAGCAAATATTACCCACAGGTCCCGGAGCGGGACTTCAAGGAGCAGTTCGGCGCGATGCGCGTGTTTCCAACCGCGGTGTGGCGGCGGCTCTACAGCAACGGCACCATCACGGAATGGCTGCAGCAGGTGACCGATTTTTTCGTGCGCGTTGCCAAGATCGAAAATCCGGTTCCGGCGTCGCAGTACTTCGATCCCAACGTGTTCCTGTCCGTCGTGAAGCGGTAGCGCAGTGCCGCCACGCGGAAGTTCCGACTGAACGCGCGGTATGACTTTCCGAACTCCGCGAAGAGATGTTGCGGCGATGTCGCATGGACTTTCGAAAGTGGCACTCGCGCGGCGTGTTGCGACGTGTTTTTGCTCTCGCGAACAAATCGCTGCCGCATTCCCGGCTCATGATCGTCATCACGAACAGCGCTTGCGGAACAGGTGCCATGTATTGCGTTTGCGATAGCTGCTCACGCGCCGTCCGCAGGCTTAAGCGCTGCGCGATCGGACTGTAATCCCGAAGAACTCAAATCCGCGATTCGAAACGTCACTTTGGGGGACGACCATGAGACGTTTGCCTGAACACAACGATAACGATGGTGACGATCCGCGCGAGCCATATGGCGATCCGCCGGGTCAATATCGACATGACCCTTGGCGCGACGACCGCGCGCTGCGCGATCCGTTTGCGCGGCTTCGCGTGCAGCAGGTTCCCGAACCTCCGCCGCCCGAGCACCGGCCGTTGCTCATCGGCGGCCTGCTTGGGCTCGCGATCGTCGTCGTCGCAACCTTCGCCTATGGCGGGATGATGTACATGAACCGCTCGGCCGGCGGCGCCGCGAGCGTCGCCCATGTGGAGCAGGCCGCGGCCGACGCGTCGCCTTCCGCCCCTGTGCAACCATTCGCGGTTGCGCCCCCGCCGCCGGCAACCGCTGCTCCATCATTCACCGCAATCGCGCCTGCGGCCGCCGCGCAAGCGCCGAGCCCCACCGTTCGCCCGGAGGATAGCCCGGCAAGTCTCGCAGCACGGATAGCCAACGCCGCTCCGACGGCGACGCGCAACGTGCAAAGCACGGCGCAGGGCGTGACCGATACGGAAATCCGCTTCGGCATGGCGGCGCCGTTCTCGGGCCCGGCCAAGGAGATGGGCCGCCAACTCAAGCTCGGTATTGAAACCGCCTTCGCCGCGGTCAACGACAGCGGCGGCATCGAGGGCCGGCAACTGAAGCTGGTCACCGCGGATGACGGCTACGAGCCCTCGCGGACCCTCAACGCCATGAAGGACCTCTACGAGAAGAACCAGGTCTTTGGCTTCGTCGACAATTACGGCAGTCCGACCGCGCTGGTCTCGATCCCCTATGCGCTGGAGCACCACGCGCTTTACTTCGGCGCATTCACCGGCGCGCCCTCGCTCAGGCATGATCCGCCGGACCGCTACGTGTTCAACTATCGTGCCGGCTACGCCGAGGAAGCGGACACCATTGTCCGTTACCTGGTCAAGGTGCGGGGGCTGCGTCCGGACCAGATCGGGGTGCTGACCCAGCAGGACGCCTACGGTGATGCGGGCATGGACGGCGTCGCCAAGGCAATCCGCGCGCTGCGCGGCGGCGTGACGGGCCAGATCTTCAGGATGAGCTACAACCGCAATACCGTGAATGTCGACGACGCAGTGGCCCAGTTGCGGAAACTGAAGACGCCGCTCAAGGCGATCGTGCTCGTCGCAACCTTCAGGCCGGCGGCAAAATTCATCGAGAAGACCCGTGACCTCTATCCCGACATGATCTACGCCACGATCTCGGGCGTCGGCAGTACCGGCCTCGCCGACGAGCTCATGCTGCTCGGCTCGAAATACGCCAACGGCGTCATCTGCACCCAGGTCACGCCCGCGGTCGACGGCTATGCGTCGGTGGCGCTGGCCTACAAGAACGCGCTGGCGAAATATTCTCCCGGCGAGGCCCCGGACTACGTCTCGCTCGAAGCCTTCCTCACCGCCAACATCCTGATCGAGGGGCTCAAGCGCACCGGTCCGCAACTGGACACCGAGACGCTGGTGGACAAGCTGGAGAACCTGCGCAATTTCGAGATGGGCCTTGGCCCGCGGGTGAATTTCGGTCCGTCCGAGCACCAGGCGGTGCACAAGGTCTGGGGCACCCAGCTCGACGAGACCGGCCACTATCACTCCGTCGATCTGGAGTAGAGTGCGGTTCACCTCGCCCCGCTTGCGGGGAGAGGTCGCATCGCCTTAGCGATGCGGGTGAGGGGGACTCTCAGCGAACTCGGTCCTTTGAGGCTCCCCCACACCCAAACCCTCTCCCGCAAGCGGGGAGAGGGGGCATCTCCGATGCGGCTTCGATGATGCCTCCTCTTGCGATGCACGCGCCGCGCCTCTTTGCGTCGGTCTTCGATGTGGAGTTCGAACACCCTCCGCCGTCACACGATCAGCCGGCCCCGGCGCTCTGCGACGGTGATCCGCACTTCGGCGCCTGAATTGAATTCGAGACGGTCGGCCTCGATGCCGTCCGAGAAAATGACTCCGTTCTCGGGCATCAGCGAGCGGATGCGCAGTTCCTCGGTCTTGCCCAGTTGCCCGCAGATCAGCGTCACTTGCGAGGTGCGGCTCGGAAACGGCTCGCGAACGGCAAAACGCAGCTCGGCGGCCTCCCATGGCAATGCGGGATAGGGCAGGGGCTTCGGCGCGCTGCCATAAGCGCCGGCGATCGCGAGCGAGCCGGTGACGATGCTCTTGAACCAGGCCGTCGAGCCGAGCCCGGTGGCGACGATCAGGCCGCTGGACGATTGCGTTTCCTGTCGTGTCCCCGCAGCGATCTCGTAGCGCGCCGAAACATGCGAGCGCGCGCCGACAAAGAGGTCGTTGACGGCGTGGAGCACCTGGCCGTCGGCAAGCGCGGCCTTGGCCATCGTGACCGCCTTGCTGGCGCGCCTGCCGGCGGCGACCTCGGCAAGCAGCAACGGCAGGTCGTCCGGCACGAACGGCAGCAGGATGCCGTCATAGCGGCCGGCATCCGGGTTGAGGCCGATCAGCGGATGGCCGTCAAGATATTTCATGGCGTTGGCGACCAGGCCGTCCTGGCCCAGCGCCACCACGATGTCGTCAGGGCCGAAAATGAAGTTGGGCAGAAAGCTGCGGTCGATCACATGGTAGCGGCCCCATTGCTCCAGCGTGCGCACGGTGCGCCGGCGCTCTGCGACAAACACATCGTGCTCGCGCTGATAGTCGGAGAAATCGCCGCCGAGATGCTCGACATAAAAGCGAGCCTGCTCCGCGGTGAGGTATCGGGCTATCAGGTCCTCGAGCCTGGTCTTGCGCGTGACCAGGATAACCTTGCGCTCATTGTCTGCGGGCATTGGGCGCCTCCAAAACCCTCGGCTTTTCCATGAGCGCGTTCAAGAGCTCGGGAGAGACGTTGAGCTGGCCGATCTTCTCCGCTTTCTCCGCAATCCCGGAGAAGGCCTGCGCGATCAGCTGGCCGGGTTGCATACCGGTGGCGGCGAGCGCCTGGATCAGCTTCGTGTCCACGCCCTCGAAGATCTTCATCAGCGCGCCGACCCGATAGGCCTCGGCATCGGCCAAGGTCCGGGTGTTTTCGGCGTTGAGCGCAACAAAATCCTTGCGCTTGCCCTCGAGGCCGATGTCGGCGACCATGCCGGCCTCGCGTAGCGCGTGCTTCTTCGCCACCACGCTCGCCTCGGCGTCCATCTGGGTCTCGCGGATCGCGCGCTTCTTCTGTTCCACCGCGATTTCGGTGTCGAGCTCGCTTTCGCGGATGGCGCGTTCCTGCTCCACCGCAAAATTGCGCCGGGCAAAGATCGCCTCGTCCGCGTTCCTCAAAATCGCCTCGCGCGCCTCCGCTTCCAGCGCTTTGGCCGTATCGGGCGTCGGCTTGATGCCGCGGATCGCGACGCCGAGGATTTCCAGCCCGAGCGACTCGATATCGGCGCGGCCCCGCAGGCCCGTATCAATGAGCTCGGCGATGCGATCGGAGGCTCGCAGCGCCTCCCTCAGCGACAACTCCTTCACCGCCTGCTGCGCCAGCACTTCCACGGTCCCGAGAATGCGCTGCGGCAGCTTTTCCGGATCGTCGGATTCGTAGGTCTTGCCGTCGGCCTTCAGGCTGAAATTGAGCATCGCCGCCGCCTTGCGCGGCTCAGAAATGCGGTAGGTGACATGGCCCTGGATCGTCAGGGCCTGAAAGTCGCGTGCGATCTGCTGGAAGATGAAGGCGGCGTCCCGGCTGCCGATCGGCACCGCGACCAGCGAGGTGACCGGGGCGTAATACATCGTGGACAGGCCGGCGCCCTCTTCGGTGACCGCGCCGGCGCGGTATTTCATCAGGTAGGTGGTGGGCTCGGCCTTGACGAAGCGGATACCTAACATGGATGCCTCCTTGTAAGTTGGCTCTATCGTAAGTTGGTCACGACAACTAAGTAAGTTGCACAGTACAACTAACTAGGCTATTGTCAAGGGGACACACAGAGAGGTTCAAAAGGTCGTGGCTGGCGAACGAAAGAACGGCGAGGCGGCGCGGCTCGACTTTCCGCGGCCGCTGACCACGGTCGACGTCGTGATCTTTGCCGTCAGGGATGACGCGCTTTGCGTGCTGCTGGTCCAGCGCGGGGCCGGGGACGGCGAGCCGTTTCCGCTGGCTTGGGCGCTGCCGGGCGGTTTTGTGGACATCGACCGTGACCGCGACCTCGAGGCCTGCGCCGTCCGCAAGCTCAGGGATAAGACCGGCATGGTCTCGCCTTATCTGGAGCAGTTGGGAAGTTGGGGCAGTGCGAACCGCGATCCGCGCGGCTGGTCGGCGACGCACGCCTATTTCGCGCTGATGCCGGCCGCGGCCGCACGCGGTCCGCTCGCCGCCGATGCGCAGTGGTTTCCGCTGGCCGCGGGCAAGGTCAAACCAAGGCTGGCCTTCGATCACGGCGAGATCCTGCAGGCCGCGGTCGCGCGCCTGCGCAACAAAGTGGAATATACCTCGCTGCCGGCCTATCTGATGCCGGCCGAGTTCACGCTGCCGGACCTGCAACGGGTTTATGAAATCGTGCTGGATCGGCCCTTGGAGAAAAGCGCGTTCCGGACGCGGATGCTATCCGCCGACCTGATCGAGCCGGTAGAGAAGATGCGCAGGGGACCCAACCGGCCGGCGCAGCTCTACCGGCTGAAGAAGGCGAAAGCTCCGGTCTATTTCGCACGCACCTTCAATCCGCGGGGATGATCGCGCCGCTATCTCGGCGTCTGGAGCGCGATGAAGTTAGGTTCGTCGGCAGCCGTGAGTAAGGTGGCACCTCTTTCCAACGGGGAGAGGTGAACCGCAACCGCGGACGGACCTATCGAACCAAAACTCATCATGCTCCAGCTAGCGCCGGCCGAACAGCTCAAACGTCATCGCGCGCAGCCAGCGATGCGCGGCATCACGGTGGAAGCGTTCGTGCCAGTATTGGGCGATCTCGATGCGCGGCAGCTGGAGCGGGGGCTTGAACGCGACCAGGCCGAGCGACGCCGCCACGCTTGCGGCGAGGTTTTCGGGCAGGGTGGCGATGCCGTCGGTCTGCGAGGCGACGATGGCGCCGGCGAGGAAGCTCGGCACACGCAACAGGACGTTCGACGGCGCGATTTTTGCGGATATCGCGCGCTCTGCCTGGCTGTGCGCGGCATGGCCGGTCTCGGAGGCCGTGGTCAGGATATGACGACCGGCGCTGAAACCGGCTGGCGAGCGGATCTCGCGCAATCGCGGATGATCCTTGCGAACAACGCCGACATATCCGTCGGAGTAGAGCTTCTGCCGCCGCAGATGCGACGCTGCGCGCGGGAACGCGCCGAGCGCGAGATCGGCTTCTCCGCTCTCGAGCTTTGATTCGATCTGCCACGAGCCGAGTGGCACGGCGCGCAGGCGCACCCGCGGCGCCACATCGGCCAGGCGCTCGACGAGCGGTGGCAGGAAACGCACCATGCCGACGTCGCTCACCAAAAGGCCGAACAGGCGATCGGATGTTGCGGGATCGAACATTTGCGTATCGGCCTGCAGGCTCTCCGCGGTCTCCAGCAGCCTCTTCACCTGTGGCGCGAGGTCGAGGGCCTTGGCCGTCGGCCGCATCGCGTGTCCATTGCGGACCAGCAACTCGTCGCCGAACTGGCTCCGGAGATAGGCGAGGTGCTTGCTGACCTCGGGCTGCGTCGTCTCCAGCACCTCGGCTGCGCGCGTGACGCTGCACTCGCGCAGCAGTACCTGCAGGACGCGCAGATCTCTGAGGCTCAATTCGTCAAATGCCAGATGGGCCATAACGGTTATTCTAGTCCTGGAATGGCGCAATTTCCGTCCGATGCTACCTTCATGTCAATCGGCAATCGGGTGTCGATGAGGAGTCGGCCATGGACAAGTTCATCATCGAAGCGCATTTCCGGCTGCAGGAATGGGTCGCGGAGGAGAAGGGCTATTTCCGCGCCGAAGGTCTGGATTACGAATTTCGCGAGCTGATCAAATCGACCGGCGGGGCGCATCACAACAAGGGTGGTGAAGGCGCCTTCCAGAGCATCGAGAAGGGCCGCGAGGCCAATCTCAGCTGCGCCTGCCACTGGACGGTGAACGTCGCCGCGTCCAGCGGCCACACCAAGCTCTATTCGGATGCCTATTCGGTGGCGCCATCGGGAATTTTCGTAGCCGCAGACTCGCCGATCCGCACACCCGAAGATCTCGCCGACGTGCCGATCGCGGTCGGCTTCCAGTCGGGCAGTCACTATTCCACCATCCAGGCGCTCGAACAGTATCTCGAGCCCGGCAGGATCAAGCTGACCTTCGAGGACGGCATGCTGTTCCACCGCCTGGAAATGCTGCTGGACGGCAAGAGCCCGGCGACCGCTTTGTTCAACGGGCCGTATTACCTCGCCGAGCAGCTCGGTTTCCGCAAGATCATCGACACCACCTTTATGATCGCGACGATGATCAAGGGCACGCCGGAGGGCGAGGACGTCCGGCGTTATTTCCGCGCGCTAAAGAAGGTGCAGCGCGACATCGACCTGCGCCCCGAGCTCTACACGCACCATTACAGACGCGAATTCCCGGAGCGTTTTCACGCCATGATGGACACGAGGCGCTGGGGCCCGGGCGAGCGCATCGTGTTCGAGCCCTATACGCGCGAGGTCTATGAGCAGTCATTCGAATGGATCGAGCGGCACGACATCTTTCCCGTGGGAAAGATGGGATCGGGCGACTACGATCGATCGACGATCTCCTTCGCCATGCCCGCGTGACGGCTTGCTGGATTGGGCGTTGCCAACGCGGCGATTTTCGGGCTCAAGTCTGGCGCAAGTGTCAGCTCCAGCTCGGCCAGATCATCGCCATGCACAAGCTCCCCGATCAAGACGCGCCGGCGGCGGCGCAGATCAGTTTCGACCAGTTCCTTGCCGTCGATATCCGCGTTGGCACCATCGTGGCGGCGGAGCCGTTTCCCGAGGCGCGAAAACCTTCGCTGAAGCTTGTGATCGATTTCGGTGGCGCTATCGGCCAGAAGCGATCGAGCGCGCAGATCACGGAGCATTATGAGATCGCGGGCCTGATCGGCCGCCAGGTCGCGGCGGTGGTCAATTTCCCGCCGCGGCAGATCGGAAAGTTCATGTCGGAGGTGCTCACCCTCGGCTTTCCCGACGCGCACGGTCACGTCGTGCTGTTCACCCCCGACCAGAAGGTACCGGACGGCGCGCGGATGTTTTGAGACTGCCGCAAAGGCGGATAGCCGCATGAGCCAGACGCAATGCTGACCGCACCAGAAATGGTGTATCGGCAAGGCGCGCGCCGTCGCGCTATTCAACAGCACAAAATTCAGACGTTCCGGAGGAAATACATGTCGGCCTTGCCGCTCTCAGGCATCAGGATCCTTGATCTCACGCGCGTGCTCGCCGGGCCCTTGTCGGCGCAGATGCTGGCCGATCTCGGCGCCGACGTGATCAAGATCGAGCGGCCGGGCACCGGTGACGACGCCCGCGCCTTCGGGCCGCCTTACCTGAAAGACCCCGACGGCCGGGCGAACAACAACAACTCGTTCTATCTCTGCGCCAACCGCAACAAGAAATCGGTCACGGTCAACATCGCAAGCGCTGAGGGCCAGGAGATCATCCGCGAACTCGCCAGAGATTGCGACGTCTTCATGGAGAACTACAAGGTCGGCGACCTCAAGCGCTATCGCCTCGACTATGAGACGATCCGCAGCCTCAATCCAGGGATCATTTATTGCTCGGTGACCGGTTTTGGCCAGACCGGACCTTACGCGCCGCGCGCCGGCTATGATGCGATCTTCCAGGCGATGGGTGGGCTGATGAGCGTGACCGGCCACATGGACGGCGAGCCGGGCGCGGGCCCAATGAAGGTCGGGCCCTCCATTGTCGACTACATGACCGGCATGAACAGCTCGATCGGCATTTTGGCCGCGCTCTACCATCGCAAAGCCAATGGCGGCGTCGGCCAGCACATCGATGTCTGCCTGCTCGACACCGTGATCGCCTCGCTGTCGCACTGGGCGCAGATCTATCTCCTCAACGGCCAGTCGCCGCCGCGCCGCGGCACCTGGGGCAATGGCGGCATGCCGGCCGGCGTGTTCCGTTGCGCCGATGGCGAATTGATGCTGGTCGCCGGCAATGACGGGCAGTTTTCCCGCGCCTGCGCCGTGCTGGGCGCGCCAGAACTCGCGACCAATCCAAAGTTCGTCAAGAACAATGACCGTGTGACGAACGGCAAGGAGATCATGGCGATCTTCGCAGGCCTGTTCTTGAAGCACACGGTCGCCCATTGGCTCGAGGCATTGGAGAACGCCGGCGTGCCCGCAGGGCCCGTCAATGATTTTGCGCATGTGTTTGCCGATCCGCAGGTGCGTTCGCGCGGGATGGAGGTGAAGACCGAGCACCCGTTCGAGTCGCATCTGTCTTTGATCCGCAACGCGCTGACGTTTTCGGGAACGCCGGTCAAGGACTATCGCTACCCACCGCTGCTCGGCGAGCATACGGCCGAGGTGCTGGCCTCACGGCTCGGCTACGACGCGGCGAAGCTGGACGCGCTGAAGCGTCAGGGCGTCATCTAGCGGACACGGTTGCAGCGCGCTGCGCGGCCTTGCCGCTTGCAGGTGAAGCCGTCAGGCCCATCACCGCGACCTTGACCACCCGATCGATCACGGCCTCGACGTCGTCGACGTCGCATTGGCCTTCCGACAGTTTGGCGAGGCGTTCGGTGTCGCGCACGGTCTGCTGCGCCATCGCCAGCGCGAAATGCAGGCCCCAATAGAGATCGACGTCGGAATGCGTCGGCAGCGCGCGGCGCATCGCGGCGATGAATTTTCGCAAATGATCGATCTCGCGATTGCGGATGCGGCGGATCGGCGGCACCGATTCGATGCTGACCCGGATCATGAAGCGCGCCGCAGTGGCGCGCTCGTTCTCGGGCCCCAGGCAGCCGCGCAGGGTCGGCCCGACCAGAGCGCGCAGCACACAGGCGATCTCGGCGCGGCCGCCGCCTTTCTCCTCCGCAGCGCGCAAGGTCCGCAGCCGCTCGCGGTTCAGGGCGAGGCTGCGGGTCACGAACAGTTCCGCGATCAACTCGTCCTTGGAGCCGAAATGGTAGTTCACCGCGGCGAGGTTGACGTTCGCCGCCGAGACGATGTCGCGCAAGGTCACGTCGGAGAAGCCACGCTCCGCATAGAGCCGCTCGGCGGCGGCGAGGATGGCTGTACGGGTCAGATCGCTCGGCATGGGTCACCCCGTTGCAGGGGAGTTGCTTTTTAAACGCGTGTATGAAACCATCGTTTGAAGACAGGAAGATGTCAATCCGCGAGATTTCGCGCGGCGGCATTTTCGGTCGTTGCGGGCGCATCCGTCCGGCGTTGGGCCTTGCGAGGGCCGGTCGACGGGTTAACAGTGCGGCCCAAACAATTCGAACAGGTGAGGAGCGTCCGATGGACTTCACGATGTCATCAAGGCAGAAGGAGTGGCTCGAGCGGGTGCAGAGCTTCATGGCCAGGCATGTCCGCCCCGCGGTGCCGGTCTACAAGCAGCAGGACGCCGAGGGCGGCCGCTGGAAGGTGATCCCGATCCTGGAGGAGCTGAAGCAGAAGGCGCGCGCCGAGGGGCTGTGGAACATGTTCATGCCGCCGTCGTCGCACGAGGACGACGAGTTCCGCGGCGCCGGCCTGACCAATCTCGAATACGCGCTGCTGTCGGAAGAGATGGGTCACATCAGCTGGGCCTCGGAGGTCTTCAACTGCTCGGCGCCCGACACCGGCAACATGGAAGTCTTGATGCGCTACGGCAGCAAGGAGCACAAGCGCAAATGGCTGCGGCCCCTGATGGACGGCGAGATCCGCTCGGCCTTCCTGATGACGGAGCCGGCGGTCGCCTCGTCGGATGCCACCAACATCGAGACCCGCATCGAGCGCGACGGCGATCATTACGTCATCAACGGCCGCAAATGGTGGTCGTCCGGCGTCGGCGACCCGCGCTGCAAGATCGCGATCCTGATGGGCAAGACCGATCCGGCCGCGGCCAAACATCAGCAGCAGTCGCAGATCCTGGTGCCGCTCGACACGCCTGGCATCAAGGTCGAGAAGATGCTGCCGGTGTTCGGCTTCGACGACGCGCCGCACGGCCACGCCCAGGTGCTCCTGGAGAACGTGCGCGTGCCGGTCGGCAACCTGCTGCTCGGGGAGGGCCGCGGTTTCGAGATTGCGCAGGGCCGGCTCGGCCCGGGCCGCATCCATCACTGCATGCGCACCATCGGCAAGGCCGAGGAGGCGCTGGAGAAGATGGTGAGGCGGCTGGCCTCGCGCACCGCCTTCGGCAAGAAGATCATCGAGCATTCGGTCTGGGAGCAGCGCATCGGCGAGGCCCGCACCAATATCGAGATGACCCGCCTGCTGTGCCTGAAGGCCGCCGACATGATGGACAGGGTCGGCAACAAGACCGCGCAGGCCGAGATCGCCATGATCAAGGTGGCGGCGCCGAACATGGCGCTGAAGATCATCGATCAGGCGATCCAGGCCTTTGGCGGCGCCGGCGTCTCCGACGAGGCCGGGCTTGCCAAGGACTATGCCGGCATCCGTACGCTGCGCCTCGCCGACGGTCCGGACGAGGTGCACAATCGCGCCATTGCCAGACTTGAACTTCGGAAGTATTCAAACGCTCCAGCGAAGTAGTCTCGTTGCGTCAGTGGACCCTCATGGTGAGGAGGCGCGCATGCGCCGTCTCGAACCATGAGGCCCTTGACGCCGACCTCATCCTTCGGGACGCTGACGCAAGCTCCTCAGGATGAGGAGATGAAGCCGGCCGTGATGCAACAAGGCGAGCAAGGGGGCAATAGGCGCGCTCCCTTCAAGAAAATGCGAGGGAGCCTCAGCGTGGCCGACGGCGTCAGGAAGGACGAGGAGTTTTCCGGCACTCGGCCGGTCGAAGAGCGGCATCGCATCGATGAGATGCGCCTCGAAGCCTGGATGGCCGAGCACGTCGAAGGCTTTTCCGGTCCGCTCACCGTGCTGCAGTTCAGGGGCGGCCAGTCCAATCCGACCTATCGTCTCGATACGCCCGGCCGCTCCTACGTGATGCGGCGAAAGCCGTTCGGTAAATTGCTGCCGTCGGCGCATGCGGTCGATCGCGAGTTCCGCGTCATCGCCGCGCTCGGCAAGCAGGGCTTTCCGGTCGCAACGGCCTATGCGCTCTGCACGGACGATGGCGTCATCGGCGCTGCGTTCTACATCATGTCGATGGAAGAGGGCCGGGTGTTCTGGGATCCGACCCTGCCGAGCCAGACAGCCGAGATGCGACGCAAGATCTTTGCCAGCAAGATCGAGACGCTGGCGCGGTTGCACGCCTATGATCCCGCGGCGATCGGACTAGCCGACTTCGGCAAGCCCGGAAATTATTTCGCGCGACAGGTCGACCGCTGGACCAAGCAGTATCGCGCCTCGGAAACCCAGCACATCGAAGAGGTCGAGAAGCTGATCGAGTGGCTGCCGCGCACGCTGCCCGTGCAGGAGCGGGTCTCGATCGTGCATGGCGACTACCGGCTCGACAACATGATCTTCCATGCGAGCGAGCCGCGGGTCATCGCGGTGCTCGACTGGGAGCTGTCGACGCTTGGCGATCCGATGGCCGATTTCACCTATCTGTTGATGCAATGGATCATGCCGGGCCTGGCGGGTGCGGACCTCGCGGCGCTCAACATCCCGAGCCAGCACGAGGCGGCGCAGATCTATTGCAACGTCACTGGCACCAAAATGCCGGACCTCAACTGGTATTTCGCCTACAACCTGTTCCGCCTGGCCGGCATCACGCAGGGCATTGCGGGCCGCATCCGCGACGGCACCGCGGCCAACGCCAGGGCGCTCGAATCCGCCAAGCGCACGGTGCCGCTCGCGCAAGCGAGCTGGGACTATGCGCAGAAGGCTGGCGCGGTGTAAGCACGTTCGTAGGATGGGTTGAGCGCAGCGAAATCCATCCCCTTCCGGGAACGATGATGGGCTCGCGAAGAGCTCAACCCATCCTACAAGCTCATTTTCTCACTACGCCGACGGTTTGCAGGCGCTGGTCCTGCGGGTCGCCTTGCACGCGCGCGGCCACGAGTTTTCCGAGCACCTCGTAGCCGCCCTTGTTCAGGTGATCCCAGTCCTCGGGGCCGTGAATGACGCGGGTCTCGGCCGCAGCGCGCAGCGCTGGCGTGGCGTCGACGAAATCGATATGCGAAGCCGCGCTCATGCGCGCGGCCAGATCGCGCATCATCAAATGGTGCCGCGCGGCGATATCAGCCGAGATCGGCCCGCCGCCGGTCGGGCTGCAGAAGGCGACCGTCTCCGCGGCGTGGCGATAGACCGACAGCGGCGAGGGCACATAGACCACCGTCACCGGCATGGCCGGAAAGCGCTGGCGCAGCCACTTGAGCGAGCGCGCGAACACCTTCATGGCGGCCAAAATGCTCTCGTCGTCAAGATGCGGCGCCGGCCCTTCGAGCGCGGGCGCCTCGACGCTCGCCTCGCCGACGCGAAGCTGGTTTCTGGTCGAGATCCAGGTCCCGCAATGGGTCAGCGAATAGCCGGTGATGTAATATTGCGACAGGAATTCGGCGAGCTTGAAGGTCATGTCGGCGAGCTGGCCGTGACAGCGCAGCAGTGAACTCTGGGCATATTGCTCGACCAGATAGCGGTCGATCGCGCCGTCGTCGCTTGCGCCGTAGCGCGCGCGGACCTTGTCGAGGAAGCGGATGTTGTCCTCGATGTCGTTGCCTTCATAGAAATAGATGAACATCTGGCGCGGCGGCTCGATCGCCGGAAAGATCGAGCAGGGTTTTGACGGCAACGCGCCGGCCGGCTGCAACACGATTGATTCCGCGCTGCCGGCGCCGCGCACGCCAAAACTCACCACGTCGCGCCCGGTCAGCTGGCGGATGATGTAAGCCGAGTGAAACGGGCCGTTGCGCTTGCCGCCGTTCTGCGTCAGCCAGTCGCCCAGTCCTTCGGCGTAGGAGTCGCCTAAGATGGCGATATAGTCTTTCGGCAGGTAGCCCGATTTGGTGGCCTGCGTCAGGACGTCGGCGAGCTCGGGAACGCGCGAGTGGATGTCGAGGGGAGCGGCGGGAAGGAAGACGCGAAAGACCGCGTATTCCATCGCGACGTAGGTCGAAAGCAGCGAGAGGACAACGAGCAGGGCATTGGCGAGCGCGGGGCGCGCGCGGACGAACAGTCTTCTCACGGTGAACGCCTTACGCAACGCGGCACTGAACTCTGGTACTTGGGACGGCGAGAATCTTGAAGCGCCGTTGCGGGAAAAGTGAGACCCGCTGAGGGCCAGCTGAAGCCGGTCCGGTCAAATCCATGGCGCGAGAAAGGCGAGCACG